>Ga0210384_10001835_pt1 | contig 27313 bp, 20 predicted proteins | sample IncBWH2MmetaG_FD_160574 | JGI IMG/M metagenome (GOLD analysis project Ga0210384, IMG submission 160574) | Forest soil microbial communities from Barre Woods Harvard Forest LTER site, Petersham, Massachusetts, United States - Inc-BW-H-2-M | ecosystem: Environmental > Terrestrial > Soil >...
GAGGGATCAGTTGCTGTGCAATTCATTCATCAGTATTTGAGCAAGGTCTAATGGTGACTCCGTCCGAGCTGTTGCGCTTTCCGGCGTTCGCTGGTTTGCCTGACGATCAGATTGCATGGTTCCTCGGCCAATCACAGGAAAAAAGCCTCAAGGCAGGCGAAATCTACGCGCGACAAGGCGATCCTCCCGAGGCGATGTTCGTGCTTCTCGAAGGCGAATTTGAGTGGCGCGGCGAGTTCAACGGAGAAACCACCGTGATTCCCGGCAGTGTGGGCGACGTGACCGGAGCGTTACCATTTTCGCGGATGAAACAATTCACAGTCACCGGCAGGGCCGTCAAGGACGGCCGTATCCTGCGATTTCCCGCTGCGCTGTTTCCAGAGCTCATTCAGAAAATGCCGGAGTTGGCCAAACGCCTGGTCGGCTTTATGTCCGATCGCATCCGCGAAATGACGCGGCTCGAACAACAGCGAGATCGGCTGGCCGGCCTTGGAAAACTCTCCGCAGGGCTTGCTCACGAGCTCAATAATCCAGCTTCCGCCGCGCGGCGCGCCGCAAGTCAATTGCGCGACGTCCTGAAGAAAATCCGCGACGCGAACTACGAACTGGGAAGCCGTGACCTCACCGCCGCGCAGCAGGCAGAAATTGAAAAGCTGGAGGCTGCCTTCGTCCAAGGCAATGAAGTGCCTCGTGATGCGCTAGACATCAGCGACCTCGAAGAGCAGATAGACTCGCTGTTGCGCAGCCACGGACAGAACGACTTGTGGCAGATGGCGGCAGACTTGGCGCGAAAGAACGTCAAGCCGGAAGCGCTCGAATCCTTGTTTGCCACTCTCGATTCAGAGACCGCCCGGGCCGCTCTGGTGAAGATCGCTGCTTCCGTTGAGGTCGCAACCCTCCTGAACGAAATCGAGAGCGGCACCTCGCGAATTTCGGACCTGGTCCGTGCCATCAAGGAATATACCTACATGGACCAAACTCCCTTGCAAAACGTCGATATCGTGAAAAGCTTGGAAACCACGCTCATCATTTTGAATCACAAGCTCAAGCATGGAGTCGTGGTCCAACGCGATTATCAAAAAATCCCGCTTCTGGTAAATTCTTTTGGCAGCGAGCTCAATCAGGTTTGGACGAACATCATCGACAATGCGATTGACGCCATGCGTGGCGAGGGCAAGCTTCAAGTTCAAACCTATCGCGAGGACAATTGCGTCGTGGTCGAGATCGCCGATAACGGCCCGGGAATTTCGCCCGAAATCCAGCCGCATATTTTCGAACCCTTTTTCACCACGAAGGGAGTTGGCGAAGGTACGGGCCTTGGCCTCGATACGGTTCAGCGTATTGTGAAGAAGCACAGGGGCAGTATTCAAGTCAGCTCGAAACCCGGCGACACACGTTTTCAAGTGCGGCTTCCCTTAGCGGACGGTCTGACCTAGGATTGTCTCGCTGTGAGTTCAGCGATTCCTCTCAACAATGTCGGCTCCCCGACTAAGTGGGGCTTGGACGGTAGTTGTCATATGAGAGAGGTGGTCAACACTACTCCGTTTCGATTGTGACTGGATGACGGCGTACTCGGTAGTAATCCCCTTGCCTGATTTTCGCAGAGCTTACCGGACAAGTTGTTTTCTTTTGTTCGGTAAAAAGCGACGAGGCGAAACTCTCACTGCTCGGAGTCGAGGAGGACGCCGTAATTTGGCAGCGCAGTCAATATCAGGGATCCCTTATTCACTGTTCATTCCCTGATCGCTTCCTGTTCGGATTGATCTCGAAAACTCAATTTCCAGCCCCAAGCCGCTGCCCGGCGTGGAGTTATCTCCGATTGGCGGCAGTCTAATGTGCCCAGTACCCTGTATTTTTCCCTGTTAGCAGGGATTTTAGGCCGGAGAAAAGTTCGCACAAGACTGCGTCCACCGCCAGAGAGTCGCGCAATTTCCGTCTGCCTCTGCGATCTTGGCTGAAACCTGTAATTTCGGGTCCCCGCTGTTTCAAGGCTTTTTGCGCTATCGAGCGCCGAACCGTAGCTTGCCATACCTGGTGTCTTTCAAGTGGAGATCGCGTCCAACGTTGCGGGAAGGCCGACGCGTCTCAACAGGTCTAGGAAACGAGGATCGTGCCGCAAGTCGTCCATGCCCGGATCTATATGAAGATAGATAAGCCAGTGGGAGTGTTCCTCGTAGGATTTCTCCAAGTATTCGAGCGCCCGGTCGTTTTCTCCTAAGCCGATATAGATTCCAGCGAAGAAGTGAGGTGCGACATACTTGTGCCCTGCGAGTTTTGTCAGCTCATCGAGGATCTGTAGCGCCTCTTTTGCCCTTCCAGCCTTTCCGTAGGAATGCGCCAGCGCCGCGCGCATCAAAGGACTACCGCCTGATAACCTCACCCCTTTCTCGCCCTCAGTAATGGCTAATTCGAAGCAGCCTGTTGTCCTGTAAAGCAGGCCGAGAATCCAGAAAGTAACGGGGTAGTTCGGATCGAGTTCGACAGTTTGCAAAAGTTGGTCCAGGGCTTCGTCGTATCGCCGCGCCATGTAGTAGGCCCATCCGATTGCAACATTGATAATAAGAGATAACGGATCGAGCGGCTGGCTGTTTTTCATCTTCGCGATCGCTTCTACGTAGCGGCCCATGGTCATCAAATACTCGGCGCGCCAATGATTGGCAGTCGGGTAGGTGGGATTGAGTTCAAGGCTGCGATTGAATTCCTTCTGAGCCTCTTGCCACTGCCAACCGTACAGCCACAACACCGCCGCCAGAGGCGCGTGAGCTTCTCCGAGATTCGGGTCCAACCGCAGGGCCGTCATCGCAGCCGCCTTGCCTTTAGGGAACGCATCCTTCGGTGGGAGATAGCTGTTCCACCCGAGCAGCACATAGGAATCGGCCAAACCAGCGTAGGCCAGAGCGTAACCAGGGTCTTTCTCCACCGCTTGTTGAAAGTGCTCGATGGCCTTGTAAAATCCTTCTTCGGTCCATTTGTTCCAGTGGTGACGACCTTTTAGATAATTCCCGTAAGCTTCGGCATCTTCGGTGTGACGTCTGGTGAGCCTTTTTTTTTCGGCTCGGGTGAGCTGTAACCGCAATTTTTCGGATATCTCATTGGAAATTTCGTCCTGGATCTCAAAGATGTCGCCGGACTTGCGGTCGTATTGCGCGCCCCATAGTTGAGAACCTGTGGCGACATCGACTAGCTCGGCCCCGATTCGCAACGAGCCAGCTCTTTGTATCATTCGTCCGGTTAGCACGGCCCGCACATTCAGATCGCGACCGACGGCTTGCGGGTCAATCTCGCGGCCCTTAAAACGAAATACTGTGCTCTGCGCCATCACTCGCAGTTTTGGTATGGTCGCCAAGATGTTGATGAGGCTCGCCGTGATTCCGTCACTGAGGTATTCGTGCTCAGGGTTGCGACTCGCGTTTTCGAAAGGCAAAACTGCCAGCGAGTCGATGATCCTTGACGCCCGCACTGGGCGGACCCTGAGTCTTTGAGCTACCGAATTCTGTGAACTCTGCTGGCCGGTCGGCGATTGACGACTTGCGTTTGACATGGTGACTGATTCTGAGTTTTCGTCCCCGGCTCTTGTGCCAGAATCGAGTTCGCGCATTAGTCGTTGCAGCTCGGCACGCAGATCGGCCACGTTTTGGTATCGCTGGTCTCTATCCTTTTGTAGCGCCCTGTCGATGATTTCTTCCAGCCTCGGGGGAATACCGGGATTGATACTCCGTATCGGAACAGGTGGCCGCGTCAGAACAGCCTCGATGATTATCCCGCCTGTGCCACCACTAAACGCTTGGCGCCCAGTCGCCATTTCGTACAGTAACAGACCGAACGAGAAGATGTCCGTGCGCGGGTCCAGACCATCTCCGCGCACCTGCTCCGGTGACATGTAGGAAGGAGTGCCGCTTATGATTCCAACAATCGAATTGGAATCCACCGGTTCACCGCCGGAATCTGCGTCTGCGATCGCGACTCCTTTGGGAACAAGCTTGGCAAGGCCGAAATCGAGCACTTTCGCTCGTCCGTGCTTCGTCACAAAAATATTGGCGGGTTTGATGTCCCGGTGAATAATTCCTTCCGCGTGCGCCGCCTCCAGAGCTTCGGCTATCTGTATCCCAAGCCCCAGCAGTCCCTCCACAGGCAGCGCCTTCCCATGGATGTGGCTGCGCAGCGTTTCACCGTCGATGAACTCCATGGCGATGAACGCTCGGCCGTCTTGCTCGCCGATATCGTAGATGGTGCAGATGCCGGGGTGGTTTAAAGCGGATGCGGCGCGCGCCTCGCGTCGGAACCGCTCGAGCGCCTGAGGTTCTTGTGCTAATTTTTCAGGGAGGAATTTCAGCGCCACCGCGCGTTCGAGCCGGCTGTCCTGGGCCTTGAATACCACACCCATCCCGCCGGCGCCGAGTTGCTCCACGATGCGATAGTGCGAAATCGTCTGGCCAATCATTGGCGGGCATGGTGTCGGGTGAGCCGAAATTTAGACTACAGCGTTGGATCGTCGGGACCGGCCTGACTCAACGATTTTCTTCTTTCCGTTTTTGGTGGTTTGGGCGAACCAATCAGACTCAGAATGTTCGAGCCTTCCCCGAATTTATCGGCATCCGCGAGAGACTCCTGCTCAAGCGTAATGTTCTTGTTGCACTGTGTACAAACCAGGGCTGCGTAAGTCCCGCCATCCACCTGCCTAAACATATTGCAGCGCATGACGCGCCCGCAACATACAGGAACCCACATCGTGGAAGCTCTGTCCGCGGCCATCAGCCCCCTCGCGGGATGCGAATGCGCAGGATTATACACTGGAATCCAATCGCGTAAGCTCGGAAGGCACTTCCGCCAAGGGCCGCCTAGTCAGAAAATCAGACGGTCTCCTTTCCCCACGACCCCAATCGTGCGCTAATATTATGCCAGTCGGACCGGCTGGGATTGCGGCTCCAGGATGCCTAAGATCGTGAACGCTTCTTCCTCGGTGCGAACAACGTGGAGGCTTGACCTGGTACTTCCCCCTGGATCTCGAACATCCGCGCCATTCCGAAAACTTGAGGAGAAAGCGCGCCGATTACTTTGCGTGCCACCAGATCCTGCGGTCGGCGGCGCGTTCAAAGTGAGGCCATTCGGAGCTGGCCATATTCGTCACTCTAACCACATCGAGCCCTGCTCATTTACTAGAGCTCCGCCCAATTCGGGACGTCCCCACCGTGTCTTCGCCGCCGGAATTTGACAAGGAACAGAGTAGAGATTAACCTGCCGTTCGCTGCGATTGCGCGCTACATCAAGGTAATCGCTTGCCGTTCCGGAGTGTCCCCCTGCGAGGTAAGGGGACCATGACACAGTCCAGCACACATTCCGATTCACTAGCTTCGTTGGTCAGGCCTCCTGTATCTGGAGGATTTGCGCTCGGACTGGGATTGACAAACGAGTGCAACCTGTCTTGTTCTTTCTGTTACAGGGATCCGGCACGGATGGACCGGCTCAGTCTCGAGCAAGTACGATCTGTGATGGAAAGCCTGCCGATCCGGTCTGTCAATCTGGGTACCGGTGAGAACGGAATGCACCCGCAGTTCCGCGAGATTTTGGCCTATCTCCGCACTCTTCCGGTAAAGCTCACCATCACATCTAATGGCCACAGCGCAGCCTTACTCACTGATGACGAGCTCCGCGCCTTCCACGACATAGAATTCTCCCTCGATTACCCCACGGAGCCTGAGCAGGACACTCAGCGCGGCCGCGGCAATTGGACGCTGATCCACGACCAAGCAGCGCGCTGTGTTCGGTTGGGAATTCCCGTCACGTTCATCGCGGTAATGATGAAGTCGAACTATCTGCTTCTAGCCGAAGTGGCGCGTGTGGTAAAGCGTCACCGGGCGCCGCTGCGCGTCAATGTTTATCAAGCTGTGCGTTCCGATCTTTACGCCTTGAGTTACGAGGAATATTGGGAAGGCTTTCGGGCGTTGTTTGCGGAGACCGATGTGATCGCCATCGGGGAACCCCTGGTTCGCGCCATGGCAGGTCTTCCTCGGAGGACGGGTGGATGCGGAGTGAGTACCGTGCGTGTTACCCCGCGCGCCACCACTCAACCTTGCGTGTACTGGCCGGGAGCTGGGGAACCCCTCTCGCTCGTGGTGTCGCTCCGCTCAGGAATCACGGAGACTTCTCACTTTACAGAGGCGCGCACCGTGCCCGAAGCTTGTCGCTCCTGCGTTTATCTCGAGTCATGTTACGGCGGATGTGCGGGGCGGCGCCGCATCCAAAACGCCCTCAATCAGCCGGACTTCTATTGTCCCGTTGTCCGAGGACAAGTAGAAAAACTCGAGATTCGCATGGCTCGCGCACGTGAGCTTCCCAAGGGCGAAAGCGCATGTACGACGATCGTCATTGCGCGCGACTGAAATCACCAGCCAGTTCAGCGGCAGCAAGATAGTTTGAAACGGTTTATGCGATGGAGCCATTCGCCACACTTGCCTTGGCTGGTATGAAATGGGGGGGCAATGACTAATGCAACCGAAGCGAACGGACTGCAAGTAAAGACTTCTCACATGCCCGACCATCCCTACGCGCAAATCGGGCTTGCGATAGTTCGGCTAACAATTGGTGCCATGTTCGTGTGGGTCTTCTTCGAGAATTTGGGCAAAGGTCTTTACACGCCGGCAGGGTACGCCAGACTGATCAACTACTACATCGAGCATGGTCACGCTCCAAGTGCGTGGAAGGCTGTGATGGCGGCAGCGGCCAGTCACGCCGCAATGGCGGCTCCGATGCAGGCATTGACCGAGCTCTGTCTCGGCGTCCTGCTCGTCGTCGGCCTGCTGACTCGCCCGGTTGCCTCCGTAGCGTTTCTCTACCTGGCCAGCCTCTGGATTTCTGAGTGGGGCACGGCGTGGATTTGGGAGCTGCTGGTCCCTGTGCTTGCATCGCTTGCGCTTGCTGTGGGACGCGCGGGTCGCGCATGGGGGCTTGACACGTTTCTGGCGCGTCGCCAGCCATCGTCGCTGCTGTGGTAAATCAAACCGAGGTCCAATGCGAATCTCGGTGATCATTCCCACGCGCAACGAGGCAGCGTCCATAGGCCGAGTCCTCGCTGATCTCCCCGCCGATCTCGTCACCGAGGTGATTGTCGTCGATAGTAACTCGACCGACGGGACGCCTGAGATTGCCGCCTGCACGGGCGCACGGGTAGTCTCTGAAGAGCGCCGCGGATATGGAAGGGCTTGTTTGACCGGGATCGCCTGCGCCACAGCGCCCGATATTGTCGTGTTCCTTGACGGCGACTACAGCGATCGACCTGCTGAACTTTCGCTCCTCCTTGCACCGATCGCCGACGGACGCGCGGACATCACTCTGGGCTCGCGCCTCGCGGGGCCTCGCGCACCTCGGGCACTTCCTTGGTACTCCGCGTTGGGCAATCGTCTGGCGGCCGCCTTGATCTCGCTTCTGTTTCAACAACGAATCACTGACCTGGGGCCCTTCCGGGCGGCGCGCGCCGAAGTCCTCCGCGCACTCGATCTCGAAGAAATCACTTACGGCTGGGCGGTCGAAATGATCTTGAAAGGCGCACTCCGCGGGTTCCGCATCGTTGAAGTCCCGGTCAGCTATCATCCGCGCATCGGAAAATCGAAGATCAGTGGCACGGTTACAGGCACCGTCGGCGCCGCGTGGTACATTTTCAGCCGTATAGTACGCTATTATTTCCGTCAGCGACGATCCGGCAAGCCCCAGTGGGTGTAAGGGCTCGCCCGGCCCTTTCGATGGAGCCCCGCACTGAAAATATGACGCATTCGACCAAACGTGATTGCATGCTGGTCATCATGGCCAAAGCACCGAGACTGGGCCTGGTCAAAACGCGCTTGGCCCAGAATTTTCCTATTCCTGTCATCCTCGATTTATACCGCTGCCTTCTGGACGACACGATGAGCTTAGCAAAGTCATTGGACTCTGCGGAGGTCGCCATCATGTGCCCCGCGTCCGATATCGAAGATCTGTCACGCGCAGCGGGCAATGGAGTTCGCGTCGTGGCACAGATGGGTGACGGCCTCGCGGCGGGCCTCACGTCGGTGTTTGCAATCTTCGGGGCCGCTGGCGGGCAACGCATCATCGCTTTCAACAGTGACAGCCCTCATTTGCCACCGTCCGTTTTGCATTGTGCGTTCGAAGCCCTCCTCGCTTTCGACGTTGTTGTCGGCCCTACAAACGATGGGGGCTACTATCTCGTCGGGGCCAAGGCCCCTCACCCAGCACTTTTCGAGGGAGATGGGATGGGCACTAGGAGCGCGCTCGACGCCCTGCTCGCACGCGCACGTGCCATGAAACTCTCAGTGGGTTTTACAGATTCTTTCTACGACATCGACGTAGCGGCTGATTTGGTGCAGCTCGCCGCGGAACTTCGGCTCGCTCCGGCTAGAGCCCCACGAACTGCGGCTTGGCTCAAAGAGTGGGCGCAGACATTGGCGCAGTTGCGGACGAGCACGGCAGAACCGTGAGGCTCACACCTTCCCGCAGGCTATACGGGCTCGGCGCCATCCTGCTGGTGGCGCTGACAATCTGCTCACGCAGGCTCAGCAGCCCGGGTGAATGGTCTTTCATTCTTCCCCTGGGGATTGCTGGCATCGCTTACCTTCTCGCCATCCGGGAGCTCTTCTACACACCGAGATTACCGCAGCGCGTCATCGTCCTCGGGCTTGTCTTGGCTGCTCTTTGGCATGTTCCATTTTTACTGGCGCCGCCCGGTTCAGACGACGACATTCACCGATATGTTTGGGATGGCCGCATTCAACGGCTGGGCTATAACCCGTATATTCTCGTTCCCAATGACCCTGCGCTCGCAGCGTTGCACACTCCCGAGACCCGCACGCTCAACAATCCGGATCTACCCAGCCCCTATCCAGCCGGAGCCCAGCTTTTCTTCCGAGCGGTAACAGCGATTCATGAATCCATCTTTGCGATGAAAGTGGCGTTTGTAATTTGTGATTTGGCGATCGTTCTCGTTTTGCTCGACGTACTGCGTCGTAGTGGGCAAGGAGCGCATTGGGTTTTGGCTTATGCCTGGAGCCCACTATTGGCGACGGGGGTGGCGGGGAGCGGTCACATCGATATTGTCGGCGCGCTGCTTCTGTTGGTTTCCGCAGCCGCGCTGGGAAGGCGCTGGCGCGCGGTCGCCGCTTTGGCATTTGGGCTGGCTGTCGCAGTGAAACTGCTCCCCATTGTGCTCTTGCCACTCTACTGGAGACGCGTACGTATGCTCGACGGCGCCCTAGCTGCGGTGGTGTTAGGGCTTCTCTACATACCATTTCTTGACCACGGGCGGATTCCGTTCGGCTCGCTGGGCACTTATGTGCAGCGTTTTCGGTTTAACGATCCGGTATTCGCAGCACTCGAGCGAGTGACGGCTCCTCCGCTTGTAGTTGGGCTCGCAGTGCTCGTCGGATTTCTCACCGCGATCTGGCTGGGAAGCAAGGGTCCGGCATTATCTCCGGACGCGTTTGCCTGGCCAATGGCAGCATCACTCTTATGTGCACCGGTCGTATATCCGTGGTACCTGCTTTGGCTGCTGCCGTTCGTGCGGTCGGCCTCGACTGTGCCGATCATTCTCTGTACAGTTAGCATTATCCCGACTTACTACGTTTGGCATTTGCGCACGCTTGGTCGTCCGTGGTTGGTTCCTGGCTGGATTATGCTCCTGGAATACGGATCCGTTGCCGTGGCTGGTGCAATCATCGGGTTGCGCTGGCTCACACGACCGGCGACAACCGAATGCTCAACGGACTAGCTGCCCTTCACGAATGCGGTCCGCAAGCTCGTGTGACATGTGACATAACGAGTGGGGCCGCAGGACAATGCGAGAATACAATCGTCCGAGGTGTGCTGTATAATGCGCGGCCAACACAGAATGTGGTGCCCATGGCTGGCGCCGAAGACAGGTACCGTGCTGACAATCCCGCGTGTGCCCCGAAGTTTTTGTCCGCCATCCAACACAGCATCCACTCAATTCACTGAGGAGCGACTTCCATGAAAAATGCGAACCGTGCAAGGATGATCGGTCTCTTGACTCTTGGGCTGCTGTTCCTTTCTTCAACCTCCTGGGCGCAGAAACGCCCGCCGATTGTCCAACAGATTGCCAAGACCTATGGTCTCGATTCCTGGGGGCAAATCGAAGGGCTCCGCTATACATTCAATTTGGAAATACCCGGGCTCAAGCTCAAGCTGGCTCATAAGTGGGAATGGGAGCCCAAGACGGGAAAAGTCACGTACGAAGGGAAAGATAAGGATGGCAAGCCGGTAAAGGTCGCCTACATACGCTCGCAGCTCAGCAGCCAGCCTGCCAACGTGAAGGACGAAATCGATCCGGCTTTCATCAACGATCAATATTGGCTGATCTTCCCCTTTCACGTTGTCTGGGACACCAGCGCCGACGTGGAAGATACCGGCAAGCACAAACTCCCACTGGGGAAGGGATCCGCTGAGCGGGTCGTGGTGAAATATCCCTCCGATGGCGGCTACACGCCCGGGGATACTTGGGAACTTTATGTCGGCTCCGACAACCGAGTCCAGGAGTTCATCTACCGCCGTGGCGGAAGCACGAAGCCGAGTGTGGTCATAGCCCCTTGGGCGGGCTATAAGAAGGCCGGCCCACTCCTTATCTCAACCGATCACCGCGGTACAGCGGACGGCAATCCGCTGAAACTCTTCTTTTCGGATGTGTCCGTCAAGCTGACGGGATCAGACACCTGGGTGAACGCGAAATAAAGTGTGAAGAGTCCGTTCGTGCCGTTGATGCTGTTCATCACGAATCGGCCTCCCTGGCGGTTACTACATTTGTGCAGGAACTGGCCACCTGGGGCAGATCGAAGGTCGTTTCTCATCGAGGAAAAATCCACATGTCTGGCTACCCTGAGAAGGACGAAGGTGGTCACGCGCAAGGAGCGCCGCAGACCGGCTGGACGGTATATCATGTTTGAATGACAAAACGCTTTTGCTCCCACGGGCTTCTCGGCCTTCTAGTTTGGACCCTGTTACTTCCTGCCACGGTGCGGGCGCAATCGCCGGTGACGGTGCAACACACGGAAGGCCTAATACACGGCTTTCTTGTGCTGCGTACTTTAGAGGGCGAGGCACTCGCAGACGGTGAGCTAACACAAGTGGCGCGCGGTGATCGAGTGACTAGCCATCTGGTTTTTCATTTTAAGGATGGCTCTCTGCATGAAGAAACGGTGGTCTTTTCTCAGCGCCGCAACTTCCGGCTTATCAGCGATCATCTCCTGCAGAAGGGTCCGGCCTTCAAACATCCGATGGATGTCTCGATTGACGGATCAACAGGCCAGACCACGGTCCGTTATACGGACGATGACGGCAAGGACAAGGAGGCATCTGAGCGGCTCAAAATCCCGCCCGACCTTGCTAACGGTATAATTCTGATTCTGCTGAAGAACATCCCGCCAGACACGGCACAGACGAAGTTTTCGATGGTGGCAGCGACGCCAAAACCGCGGCTCGTGAAACTTCTAGTTTCCCCTGAAGGAGAGGATTCTTTTTCTGTCGGAGCTTCTCGCCACAAGGCGACGCGTTTTGTCTTGAAGGTTGAGATAGGAGGAGTCGCCGGAGTAGTAGCACCCTTGGTGGGAAAGCAGCCCCCGGACACTCACGTCTGGATTGCGGGCGGGGATGCGCCGGTGTTCGTCAAATCAGAAGGCTCGCTTTACGTCGGCGGCCCTGTCTGGCGGATCGAGTTGGCGAGTCCAAGTTGGCCAGATCACTAGCTTTTCTGGCTTTTTGGTCCAGCGGCGTGCGATGAGCGCCCGTTTTTTCAAATCCAGCGCTGCCAGGTAACATTTTCTCACAAGACGAAAAATAAGCCTAAATCCGTGCGAAGCTCCACAAGTAAGCCATTCCGCTGGAATCACTTACAGACAACATGGGTTGGACTCGCGCGTGCTCTAATTACTTCCTTGATGTGAAACGGCCCGGCGAAAACGGGCCCACTCCGCCAAGGACTCCCGAAAGGATTTCAAAGCCGATGACGATGGCGCAAGATGCAAATTACAGAGAGTCGCACTCGAATTGGCGAGAACACATCAACGGTATCCGCAATGTTCCTCCGTTGTTCAAAATGGTTTGGAAAGCCGCCCCCGGAGTAGTCGCTTCGAGCATCTTCCTTAGGCTGGTTGCCGCTCTGATTCCTCTGGCCATGTTGGCCGTCACCAAGCTGATCATCGATTTCATTTATAACCTTACCTCGCACCACACTGCCATTCCGAAAGTGTTTTGGTGGCTGGTGATTTTGGAATTTGCGCTTGCGATCCTCGCGATGGTCTCAGCGCGGGTAATCGATTTCTGCGATGGCCTGCTTGCCGACAAGTTTACCCGGTACATCAACGTCCGCATCATGGAGCATGCATCGTCTCTGGATTTGATGTCCTTTGAAGACCCATTTTTCTACGACAAGCTTGAACGCGCGCGTGTGCAGGGTACCGACCGCATCGGAATGATTCAGGCCACCGGTCGGTTGGTTCAGGAAATTGTCACTACGATCAGCCTGGCGGCAAGCATCTTTCTGTTTTCTCCGTGGATTTTGATCGTCCTGATCGTATCCATTCTGCCGACTTTCTTGATGGAAACACATTTTGCATTTCTTGGTTATTCGCTGCATTCCAGACAGACTCCTGCCCGCCGGGAAATGGATTATCTGAGGGTGCTGGGAGGCAGCAAGGAAAGCGCTAAGGAACTGAAACTTTTTGGATTGAGCTCGTTTCTCGTGGACCGCTACACAAAACTTTCCGATGATCTTTTTAAAGAAACCGTCGCCTGGTCACAGCGCCGTTTGCTTGCGGGAATGCTCTTTGCGCTGCTGGGAATCATCGGCTACTACGGGTCCTACGCATTTGCGATTCATGAAACTCTGATTGGCGTGCTTACCTTGGGAACGCTGACTCTTCTTGCGGGCGCTATCGCCGGCGCCAGCTCCAATATTCAGGCCGTTTTATCCACGTTTTCAAGTATCGCCGGCCAAGCCCTGTTTCTGACGGACTTGCTGGATTTTTTCTCCGTCCGCCCGAAAGTGTATTCGAAACCGAATGCATTGCCCGCTCCGCGCCCCATCCTCCGCGGATTCGAATTCAAGGACGTTTCCTTTGCCTATCCCGGAAGTTCAAGACTGATTCTGAAAAACATTAATTTCCGCCTGGAGCCCTCGGAACGGATCGCGCTCGTCGGCAAGAATGGCCAGGGAAAGACCACTATCGTCAAACTTCTCACCCGCCTGTATGACACGAGCTCCGGCCAAATCCTTCTCGACGGCGTGGACATCCGCGCATATGACTTGGAGGATTTGTGGAAAGAGGTGGGCGTTATCTTTCAGGATTTCATGCGCTACGAATTGACTTCCTCCGAAAATATCGCCATCGGCCGAATTAATAACCGAGACGACGAGTCTCTCATCTGCTCCGCTGCCCGCAAGAGCTTGGCAGACGATGTGATTCGTCAACTTCCTAAACGCTACGAACAGCGCTTGGGCTGCCGCTTCCAGGGAGGAGTTGATCTTTCCGGCGGAGAGTGGCAAAAAATTGCTCTCGCACGCGCCTATCTGCGTGATGCACAATTGCTGATTCTCGACGAGCCTACGGCTTCTTTGGATGCCGGCTCCGAACACGAAGTCTTCAAGCGATTCGCGGAACTGACGGAGGGCAAGATGTCTCTCCTGATTTCGCATCGCTTCTCCACGGTGAAAATGGCGGATCGGGTCCTCGTGCTCGAAAATGGAAGCATTGCTGAACAAGGCCGTCACGAACAGCTTCTTAAAATTGGTGGAAGCTACGCGCAGATGTTCGAACTGCAGGCGGCCAGCTACCGCTGATATTCCATGGAATCTTTTCCGTCCGGAAGCGCGAAATTTCCCGATTTCTTGCAAGTCTGAAGTGAAATTGTTAAAACCAATGAAGTCAAATGCGGCTGTCAGCAGGCTATGGTGGCTGACAATCCTGATCATCGCTTCCTGTATCCCGTGCCCCGCTCATCCGCAAATCCGCACGGAAACCATCGAAATCGATCCAAAGGCCGAGTCCCAACCTTTTCCTCACTACTGGGAACGCATGTTTGGCTCCGGCAGGGCCATCTTGTCTCTCCGGGAGAGTTATCGGCGGGATTTACGCGCAGTCAAGCAGGCAACTGGATTTGAATATGTCCGCTTCCATGCGATTCTCGACGACGAAGTTGGCTTGTACGACGAAGTCGATGGAAACCCCGTTTACAACTTTTCTTATATAGACCAGATTTATGACGGGCTATTGCAAAATGGCGTCCGTCCATTTGTTGAACTCAGCTTCATGCCCGGGAAGCTCGCTGCCCAGCAGTCCATGCATCCTTTTCGCTACCACCCAATTGTTTCTCCTCCCAAAGACTGGACGAAATGGGAGAACCTCATCTCACAATTTGCCGAACACCTGGTGAATCGTTATGGCATCGGAGAAATTTCTCATTGGTATTTTGAGGTTTGGAACGAACCGAACATAGACTTCTGGGCGGGAGAACCCAAACAGCAAACCTATTTCCAACTCTACGACGCAACAGCGCGTGCCCTAAAAAAAATCAGCCCCCGCTTGCGGGTAGGCGGTCCGGCTACCGCCCAGGCAGCCTGGGTGGACCGCTTCATTGCTCACGCTGTGGAAAATCAGGTTCCGTTGGATTTTGTTTCCACGCATGTCTACGCCAATGACACTTCCGAAGACGTGTTCGCAACTCACGACCGCATTTCCCGAACGCAGATGGTTTGTCGCGCCGCAAAGAAAGTCCACGATCAAGTAAGCGCGTCGGCCCGTCCTGATCTTCCGATAATCTGGAGCGAGTACAACGCCAGCTATAAAAATGAACCTGCCGTGACAGACGAAGTGTTCATGGGACCATGGCTCGCAGACACCATCCGCCAGTGTAATGGTTTGGTCGAAATGCTCGCGTACTGGACATTTTCGGATGTGTTCGAAGAACAGGGCGTGGTGAAAGAACCGTTCTACGGAGGATACGGATTAATCGCGGAAGGAGGCTTGCCCAAGCCTGCTTACAATGCTTTCAAACTGCTGCATGGGCTTGGTGACCGACGGATCGCAGTGAACTCAGAATCCGCTCTTGCTACCCTGCGCGCGGACGGTACTGTTGTGCTGGCAATCTGGAATTTGTTCTTGCCTGACCAACAAGGCCAGCCCAAGGATGTCACCATCGTCGTTAAGGGCCTCAGAACTCCTCATCGGGTTTCCATTTCGCGGCTCGATGCAACGCACGGATCCCTGCTGCGCCTATACGATTCGATGGGGCGGCCAAAATATCCGACCCTAAAACAACTCGAGGATCTCCGTCACGCGGCAGAACTTCCTGCACCAGAGATGAAGACGCTGGCAAACGGCAAACTCACGCTGGAGTTGCCCCCGCAAGGACTTGTGCTCATCGAAATCAAATAGCTTTTGAGATTTATACAGCCAATGAGCTCATCGCTGAGGATTCTCGTCCGCCCCGCTGCTGCGGAAGATACTAATACGCTTTGAACCCTGCGCGTTCCATTCCACGCTGCGCCTCAGGATTTTTCATGAAGGTGTCCCAGACGAACGAGCTGCGCGCGTTCTCCGCCATTACCATGGTGATCCCGGTATTGATTCCCACCACGTCGATGTCATACCAGTCAGTCAGCGGATTGAACGCATCTACAAACCCGTACTGTGTCCAGCAGTTTGTTCCGTAGCGGTCCTTGATGGTTCGTAGCACCCGCATGGCAGCTTCGGGCAGGAAAGGCAAAGAGCCCGCCGCTGCGCACGGAACCACAGTTCCATCAATTGGCCCCGTTGCTGGAGGACCGCCCCATGCCACGTAGCCTTTCACCGAATCAGAGGCGGTAATTCCCCACAGTTCGTCACTATAATCGGAAAACTGGCTTGCCAGATCCAAACAGAACCGGCGGTGAACATCTATAGCGACGATTGAGTTCTTAAAATAATCCGCATACTTATCGCGCTTGTTGCGGAAGTCAAACCAGGCCTGCGAATACTGGTGAATGAAGACGGGCGCGAATGATCCAATGTATTGAATGCCGTCATATTCGAAGGTGGTCCGCCTCCAGGCGTTCCAGGCTTCCGCTGGCAGTGGATGCGTGGAAGAGCCAATTCCCAAGAGATACATCATCATCATCTCGCTGTAGTCGCCCCAGCGATACTGCAGAAAGCCTGTTTCGGGCTTCCATCCATGCGGCAGCAAGGGAGTATCTTCCGAGAGCCACTTCCAATCGACGCGGTTGAAAATCTCGGACGCCAATTCACTAATTTCGGAATGCACAAAGTGTTGCTTGCACGTGAGAACTCCGCAAAGCAGGATGGCGGTGTCGACCGAGGAAACCTCGGATTCCCAAATTCTTTCGCCTGTGTTGATATTGGCCCAGTGATAGAAAAATCCCCGGTGGTTGGCCAATTTCTTCCACAGGAAGCGCATTGTATTCAGAACGCGAGCCTGAGCTTCCGGGCGCGCCACAAACTTGCGTTTGTCGCCGATGCAAAGAGCAGTCAGACCGAACCCTGTTGCGGCAATGCTTCCCAGTTCGCTTGTCGCCGGATTGCGCGCGTGACATCGATCCTGCACGATTCCTGTTTCCGGGTGTGCCTGTCCCCAGAAAAATTGGAAATTGGCCTTTTCCAGTTCTTCCAAAAAAACGTCGTCGCTGGGAGTTAGCGAGGTCTTGGCAGGGACACCGCGACTGGTCTGTTGCTGCTGCGTCTGCGCGTGAGGCAGAATGCCGAAGCGCAAGAACGGGACGCATGCTCCCAGGCTGGCGGTGAGCCTCAACAATTCCCGGCGTGATATGCTGCGCCCCATGATTTCTTCGCCTTTCATGGCAAACAATTATAGACGTTCTTCCGGATCCCGGGGCCGATGCATATGATCCGTCAGCGAAAAGTGCATGATCGACATCCAATGCATCATTCAGCACCGTAAAAATAGCGCGCGATCGCACTAGAAATCAGTCTTGATCTGTACTTTTGCGGGAGCTAACTTAAAAGAGCCACCTCAATGAAGCAAAGCCGAAAATTAGTAATCTGGATCGCCTTGATTGTAATCATCTGCGGAATTCTGCCCGGGGCACTTATAATTGTTCACCTGCATCGCCTGAACCGCCCCATCATTTTGATGGGCGCGGTTATCAAACAGGGTCACGACTCAACAGACCAATCTCCGATCGCTAATGTAATTGTAACCGCAGGTAGCGGCTTGGCCGTTGAAGATACTTTCTCCAATTTTTCAGGAGGCTTTGGTCTTCGTTTGCGTCCGGAGGTAAAACGTGGACAAGCCATTACGCTCGCTTTTCGGCATCCTGATTTTAAGCCTGTGGAGCTAAAGGACGTTGTAAGCGACAAACTCTACATCGTTCGCATGATGCCACTTCGCGGCGCAGTTGAATCGGAGCCAAATCAATCGGAAACCCTGGTGAGTAACGTCCTCGTGAGATACACCACTGTAATGACTTCAACGCAGAATATCGGCAGCGGAGTGAAAACATTTCAAGTCGTCAATACCGGCAACATTCCGTGCGATAAACAGCTTCCGTGTTCTCCGGACGGTCGGTGGCGCGCGCACGTCGGTTCTGTATCTTTGGACGCGGGAGAAGGCAACGTGTTCCGCAATGCACGATTGACGTGCATCGCCGGACCGTGTCCCTTCACACGGGTTGATTCGGACGGTTTTTCACGAGGCGGGCGCACCATCAGCGCGTCCGTGCTTGGTTGGTCCGACACCACTACTTTCCTCCTCCAGGGTGACGTGTTTCGCTCTCAAGTTGGCGAGACTGTTCTGCAGTCTTCGGCTGTTATTTTCGGACGGACCATGAATTTTACCTTGCCTCCCAGAGCCGAAGGCCCGAGCATCATTGCGGAAATGAACCAATCTCGCATGGTATTCGCTCTGGGACCCGCCGCCGTATTGAGTTGGGCGGATTGCAACATCCGAGTGGAGAAAAATCAAGCGAAAGACTATCGCTGTGAGCTTAAAGCGGGATATCGATTCCGATGAAAGGCTCGGCGACACCAGCCTCCCCCCCTCTCACCGGAGGCAACTTCGATAACTTCATTAAAGACGAAGAATGGAACACATGTAATGCGCCAACTATTTTCCGCTTCGTCTGCTGTATGCTGTCCCTGGCAATCTTGCACTCATTGCCGCCCGGCTTAAGCGCCCAGCTCACGGCCCGGCAGAATCTGAAATAAGACGGACTTGTGCGAAGTCATCACCGCGATCACAGGACCGTGGCTCGCAGGGAGGACCAAAGCCGTGAGCAGTAAAACTCCTTTGCAGCGGGGCGATGCTCCTGCGCAATCCACCAGCCGAGCCTTCGTCTATGTCGCCGCCATTTTTGCCGCGCTCGGCGGACTTCTCTTCGGGTACGACACCGGAGTGATTTCCGGCGCCGAGTTATTTCTGAAGAATGATTTCACACTCTCCACCTTCGCGCTGGAGGTGATTGTCAGTGGCGTACTGGCAGGGGCAGCAGTGGGCGCTTTGCTGGGCGGGCGCCTGGCGGATCTATTTGGCCGGCGGAGATTGCTGATTGTTACCGCCATCATTTTTGGCGTCGGAGGAATTGCTTGCGCCGCCGCGACGTCGCCGGCGATCCTGGTCCTCGGCCGGATCATTGTGGGCCTGGGGATTGGCCTGGCCTCCGGAACGGTGCCGGTTTACATTTCGGAAGTTTCGCCTGCAGACGCGCGCGGCTGGCAGGTTTCCCTGTTTCAACTCGCCATCACCATCGGCATCCTTCTCGCCTATATCGTTGATTACGCCTTTGCCTCGATTCAAGGATGGCGTTGGATGTTTGGCCTGGCCGTTGTGCCCGCCGCGATTTTTGGTGTGGGTATGCTGTTTTTGCCGGAAAGCCCGCGCTGGTTGGCCAGACGAGGGCACCACGAACAGGCTCGCTCGGTGCTGGCGAGAATCCGCGGGACCTCCGACCCAAGCGCGGAAATGGACGAAATCAATCGCACCTTGGCGCATGCCGATGAACGCGGCCGGTTGTCCGATGTTTTTGCTCCATCCGTTCGACCGGCATTGATCGTCGGCATAGGGCTGGCAGTCTTCCAACAAGTCACCGGCATCAACACGGTCATCTACTACGCGCCACTGATCATTCAATCCGCTGGCATCTCCTCCGCATCAGGCGCCATCCTGGCGACCGCAGGCATCGGCGTGGTCAACGTGCTGATGACCATCGTCGCCATGTGGCTGATTGATCGCATGGGTCGCCGGCCGCTACTGCTTGTCGGCATTGCTGGAATGGTGGCCACGCTGGGTATGTTGGGTCTGGCGTTCCACATGTCAGGAAAATCCAGCGCCCTCGTTTGGCTTGCAGTGATCAGTATGATGGTCTATGTCGCTTCGTTCGCCATAAGCTTGGGGCCAATTTTCTGGCTGCTCATCTCTGAAATTTATCCATTGAAGATTCGAAGTTCGAGCGAGGGATTAGCTGCCGCCTTCAATTGGGGTTCGAACCTGCTTGTCTCTTTGACATTTCTCACATTCCTTCAAATAATCGGTCCCGCGCGAACCTTCTGGATGTATGGCCTCTTCGCTGTAGCGGCTTGGATTTTCTCCTACTTCCGCGTTCCGGAAACCAAGGGCCGAACTCTCGAGGAGATCGAGGAATTTTGGCGCTCGCGCCGTGCTTAACAGAGCTATCGCACAGTTATGCGGCGATTTGTTTAGGGCGAACTTGAGCAATTTCTTGGCTCTCGCATTGGCTGGTGCGCTGGAACAATCCTTTATCGCGTTAGTTTTTAGAATTACTCTCAGAACTTGCCCGCAAACCTCCGCGACGCTGGGATAGAATTATCTTGGGTGTCTCCTAGATGAAGTTTTCCCGGTCTGCAATCCTTATTGTAGGCGCTTGGGTGTTTTTCCTCGGCGGATACGCCGCAGCGGCGCTGCTGCTGCCGCACGGGCCCGCGCGCAGCACCATTTGCGACCTGCTGGAATGCTTAGTTCCGCTCTTTGCCAATACCTGCCTGCTGTGGAATGCCGCGTCGCCTTACCGCCGCCGCAACGCCTTCTGGATGCTGCTCGCGCTCGGTTGCGCACTTTGGCTTGCGGGCGAGCTAGTGGTCACCTACCAGGAACTTCAACTTCATCGTCAAGTAGAGAGCCCGTTTCCGGGTGATATTCTTTTCTTCCTCCATATAGTTCCTTGGATGGCGGCCGTAGCGCTGGTCCCTCACGCGCGGAAGATGCGCGAGACGCTCCGCTACGGACTCCTCGATTTGGTTCTCCTCGCAACTCTCTGGCTCTACGTCTACATCTTTGCAGCCATGCCGTGGAAAACAGTTTGGCCGGATCAAGATTTATTTCGACAGCGCGACTTGCAAGTTTACATGGTGGAAAATTTAATCGTCGTGGTGGGATTTGCTGTCCTCTCATCTCACGCCAAGGGGGCCTGGCGGAAGATTTATCTGAATCTTTTTGGCGCCATGCTTCTCTATGACCTTGGACTGGTCGCGGCTTACTGGGGCGACAATCACGGCGTTGCTTATCCCGCGGATCTGTTTGACTTGCCCCTCATCGCCTCGTTTTTGTGGCTGGCAACCACGGGCATCCTCGCACGCAAGATGGAACCTGAGCCGGATCCGCTGCCCTCTCCCGTGCGGCGCGATGTGCAGTGGCCCGTGCAACTGGCCATGCTGGGTGTACTCTCGGCGCCGCTGCTGGCAATTTGGACGGTGTTCGTAAGCAACGCGCCGCCGGAGGTGCAAAAGTTTCGGCTTCTCGCAACGCTGATTGTTCTGGTTGTTGGGACTGCGCTTGTGTTTTTCCGGCAGCACCTCGTTTATCAGGAGCGCAGCGGACTCGTTCACGAGTTGTGGGAATCGCTTGAGAATGTGAAGCGCTTGCAAACCCACTTCGTGCAGTCAGAGAAGCTTGCTTCCCTTGGACAACTCGCAGCCGGCGCCGCCCATGAAATCAATAATCCTCTTACCGCGATTCTCGGCTATTCGGATTTGTTGATCGGAGAGCATCCCGCGCAGACCCGCGCGCACACCCTGGGCGAAAAAATTCGAGACCAGGCGCGGCGTACCAAGGACCTGGTCACAAATCTGCTCAGCTTCGCGAGGCAAGTTCCCGTCGAAAAACAATTGCTCGACCTGAATACTGTTCTCACCGGGGCCGTGCAGCTTCGCAATCTGGATCTTCGTGAAAAAAATATCCGTATCGAGCTCGAAAGCCGCAGCGTGCTGCCCGCCGTCCGCGGCGACCCGAACCAACTACTCCAGGTTTTTTATCACCTGATCAGCAATGCCGTGGACGCGATGGAATCCACCGGCGGCGGCGTCTTGCTGATCCGCACGCTCCGCGAAAAAGGAACCGTGGTCATCGAAGTCTCCGACACCGGTCCCGGGATGAAGGAGCCGGATAAAGTATTCGATCCTTTTTACACCACCAAACCAGTCGGCAAAGGTACCGGCCTGGGCCTCAGCATTTGCTACGGCGTGATGCAGGAACACGGCGGGCGCATCACGGGGTTCAACCGCGCCGAAGGCGGCTGCACCTTTCGCCTCGAACTCCCCGCCGTCCTCGCCGTTTTCCCGCAGCTTTCTTCCGTTCCCACGGCGCCGATCAATACTCGCTAGTCTCCAGCTTCCTCAGATTTTGTCGTCTGTGCTAGAGTCGAAAATTCGATGACTGCAGCCGCGATTTCCACGGAACACTTGACGCGCCGGTTCGGCAATCTTTTAGCCGTCGATGATGTTGATCTGCAAGTCGCTTCAGGTCAGTTCTTCGGCTTCCTGGGACCTAACGGCGCAGGAAAATCCACCACGATAAAAATGCTGACCGGTTTGCTCGCTCCCTCCAGCGGGCGCATCGAAATTCTCGGTCTCGGACTTGCGGAAAATCCTGTGGAAGTGAAGCGCCAAATCGGCGTGGTCCCGGAAGGGATGGCGCTCTTCGGGCGCCTGACCGGCGCGGAATATCTGAATTTCGCCGGGCGCATGTACGGCCTTGACCGCCAGACGGCCGCCCAGCGCGCTGCGGAACTGCTCGAGTTCATGCAGCTTGCTGACCAGCCAAAGACGCTCGTCACCGACTACTCGCACGGAATGCAGAAAAAACTCGCGCTGGCTGCTGCGGTAATCCATAATCCCAAAATTCTTTTTCTGGACGAGCCGTTTGAGGGTGTGGACGCCATCGCCTCCGGCACCCTCAAAGCCATGCTCCAGCGCATGATTTCGCGCGGTGCCACGATTTTCCTGACCTCTCATGTCCTTGAAATCGTCGAGCGCCTCTGCAGCCACGTCGCTATCATTCATCGCGGTAAGCTTGTCGCGCAGGGCTCGCTCGAGGAACTTCGCGCGGGCGTTGAGGCGCAGGCCGCGGATGCACTTGCGGCCAATGGAGTGGCGGGCAGCGCCGTCACGCCCTCTGCTCAGAAATTGACCCTGGAACAGATTTTTCTTCGCATCGTGGGTGGCGCCCAGCCTACCGAACGGGAGCTTTCATGGCTGGGCTGATAATTTCCCCGGAAGCGCGTGGTCAGCTTTCGGCCATTGCGCAGGTGCGCTGGCGGCTTTTCGTCAATTCACTGCGCAGCATCCATGGCCGAGTGGAGCTGTTTTCACGTGCCTTTGTCGGTCTGGGCTTCGCCGTCGTAGGATTCGGCGGCGCGTTCGGTCTGGGCGCAGGTGCCGCGTTTTTTATTTCCAGTGACCGAGCCGAGTGGGTGGCTCTTCTCCTCTGGCCCGTGTTCATGTTTTGGCAACTTTTTCCTGTTCTAGCCACCGCGTTCACTGAAAATTTCGATTCCTCGAATCTGCTCCGATTCCCATTAAGCTATCCATCCTATTTCGCCATCCGGCTCGCGTACGGTTCGTTCGATCCGGCGACGGCACTTGGCGTCCTGTGGCTCAGCGCCATGGCCTTGGGGATCGGCTCTGCCCGACCGGACCTGTTTCCGTGGGCCGCTCTCGTACTCATCGTATTTGGCATGCTGAATATTCTCACCGGCCGCGTGATTTTTGCGTGGGTCGAGCGCTGGCTGGCTCGACGGCGAACACGTGAAATCCTCGGCGTGGTTTTCTTTCTGATCATCATCAGCTTCCAGTTTATCGGCCCATTGGTCAACCACTATGGCGAGGGGCCGCGTCCCGTACCTGGTCACTTGCTAGTGCAACTTCTCCCCCTCGAGCGTCTGCTGCCGCCCGGCCTGGCCGCCGCCGCAATCGCGGAGGCTACACGCGCACAATTCAAATCGGCGTTCGGTGCACTTCTTCTCTTGGGCGGCTATGGATTTGTCATCGCCTGGCTGCTGCACCTGCGTCTCCGGGCGCAATATCGCGGAGAAAATTTGAGTGAAGCTGCGAAGCGCTCCACCTCGCCGGGAGAAAAATTGCCCATTCGATTAGGATGGAAATTGCCGTGGTTCTCTTCGCCCGTCGCCGCCATTTTTGAAAAAGAGTTCCGCTACCTCTCGCGCAGCGGCCCGATGCTTTTCACCATGATCATGCCAGTAGTCGTGCTCATGATTTTCCGCCTCACACCATCCACTTCTGGCAGCGGGGACGGCTTTCTTGTGCGAGCTCCGGATCTGGCGCTTCCCGCCGGCGCCGCCTACGCGCTGCTGGTCCTTACTAATTTGGTGTACAACAATTTCGGCCCGGATGCTTCTGGCATCCAGTTCTTTTTTGCCGCTCCTGTCCGCTTCCGCGATATTTTGTTGGCGAAGAATCTGGTCCACGCCGCCGTACTGGCCCTGGAAGGGTCACTGGTCTGGCTGGCCGTGTGCTTTGTGTTTCGCCGGCCCTCACTCGATGTCACCATGGCAACACTCGCAGGACTCTTATTTGCTCTGCTCGTGAATCTGACTGCTGGAAATATGCTATCGCTCTCGTCGCCGAAGAAAATTGATTTCGGCACCTTCGGTCGCCAGCGCGCTTCCAATACCACGGTGTTCGCGAGTTTCGCCGTGCAGATCGCCGTTTTCGGTCTGGCTGCGCTCACTTTTCTTGCAGCGCGCCGCAACGGTCAAATCTGGCTTGCAACACTCATCTTTTTCGGGCTCGCTGCGGTCGCTGGGGGCGTCTATGCTCTCGCGCTGAGCCGTGCAGACAATATCGCTATGGCTCGCCGCGAAACCCTGATCGCCGAGCTTTCGCGCGCCTAGCCTGCGTTTCGATATGGGCCTGCGCTAATCACTGCTTTAGATTCAAAGCGTCAAAAAGTAGGATGATTCTCGCGTTTGAGGAGCAACGATGACGCGCCGCCGTTCACCCTTTTTCCATTTTCTTTTTTCCATTTTTTTAGTGGCCTCCTCCGCGCAAGTGTTTGCACAAGTGCAGATGCCTTCAACTCTTCAAGGAACCCCCAAGGACGACCTCAGAGAATTCATCGAGACGCCCGCGGTTTCCGGTTACGAAGACGAATTGGTCGGGAAGATCCGCACAAAACTCACCGCGCTTCATCCGGCCGTGGACAATCTAGGCGACATCATTATCACTATTGGAAGCGGGGCCCCTCACCGCCTCATCGTCACGCCGGTTGACGAACCCGGCTTCTTCGTCAGCGGCATCACGGACGACGGCTATCTCCGCGTGCAGCGGCTCCCGCAAAGCGGTCTGCCCCCGATTTTCAACGAGCTGTATTCAGCACAGCCAGTAAAGGTCCGAACCAACGTGGGCAAATGGATCCCTGGCGTCTTCGCTGGGCTGTCGGTCCATCTCCAATCTGGCCGATCAGCCCCGCCGAAATCGAGCGACATTGAAAATCTATATGTGGATATCGGGGCAAACTCTGCGGCGGAGGCCCGCAAGGCCGGAGTAGATGTCCTCAGTCCGATCGTGCTGGCTCGCCGCGCTATGCACCTTAACCAAGGCTATCTGGCAGGAGCTTCGAGCGGAGATCGCTTCGGTGCCGCTGCGCTCACCCAACTGCTGCGCCTTCTGAACCATTCAAAAATCTCCGGCACACTCACGGTCGCGTTCGTCGTCCAGCAACGAACGGGCGCGCGCGGCCTGCAACGCATTCTGAGCAGCGTTAAAGCCGATGAGATGATCTATGTGGGACGGTTGCTTCCGGGTGGCCCTGTAGCAGGCGCAGAGAATATCCATCGCGCACCGCGCCGCGAGCCAGCTAGCGGGGTATTGCTCGCCATGGAAAAAACCGATGGCATCCCCACGGGTCTCGGCGCCGATCTCAAGCAGTTGGCCAGCACGAACAAGATTCCGTTTGCGACGGACTATTCCGCCACCATTATTCCGTCGGGTTATCTTCCCCCGCCGCCCATGCCCGCAAGGTGGGCGCACATCGGCATCGCTGCAGTCTGGCCCGACACACCCGCTGAAGTGGTCAACACAGTTGATCTAAACGGATTAGTCGCAATTCTCCGCACTTACGCGGAGGGAACACTCGGCGGGATGATCGAAGTACGCCTCGACGATATCGGTAGCCGGGAAGGAAATTGGCGACCTTACCTTGGGACGCCGCCGATTCCGTTTATTCTCGAAAAGCTTGTTGAATCGTACGGCGTCAGTGAACACGAAGAGCCAGTCCGCTCGGCGGTCATACGGCTACTGCCCGACTGGGCAAAACCAGAGACAGACACAGCAGGGAACTTGCTCCTGCACTTCGGTACGGCGCCCGCCAGTGCGAAAACGCCGCGAATTCTTATTGTCGCGCACACGGACGAAATCGGCTTTGTAGTGAAATCCATCTCCAAAGACGGGCGCCTCGAAGTCGAATGGCGCGGCAACGGTAACATCAGTTTCTACGCCGGCCATCCCGCGCTCGTCCACGCTGCAAACGGCGATCATGACGCCATCATGGAATTGCCGACTCAATGGGACGAGCCAAATTTCACCTGGCCGAAAGTATCCGAACGCGCCATTCGCGTGGACGCAGGCGCGCGCACACCGGATGAAGTCGCCAAACTCGGAATCAAGCCCGGCGACACAGTCACCATCCCGAAAGCCTATCGCCCGCTCCTGGGCACACGCGCCAATGGCCGCAGCTTCGACGACCGTGTCGGCTGCACCGCGCTCATCTCTGCTGTCTGGGCTCTGGGCGGCCCGCTCAAGGACCGCGACGTCACTTTCATCTGGTCCACCGGCGAGGAGATGGGCCTGGTCGGAGCAGCCGCGCTGGCAAAACGTCTCGCAGCCGAAGACCGCGTGCCCGATTATGTATTCGCCGTGGATACTTTCGTCAGCTCCGATTCGCCCCTCGAATCAAAACGTTTCGCCGATGCGCAACTCGGAAAGGGCTTCGTCATCCGCGCCGTAGATAATTCCAATATCGTGCCGCGTGATGCCGTTGAAAAGCTCGTCAAGCTCGCCCGCGCAAATCAGACTCCGGTCCAGTATGGCGTCACGGGTGGCGGAAACGACGGCTCCGCGTTTGTGCGCTACGGTTCCGTGGATATCGCGCTCGGCTGGCCACTGCGCTACTCACATTCGCCCGCAGAAGTGATCGACACGCGCGATGTGGACGCCCTCGCCCGTATTGTCGCGGCCATCGCGCGAAGCTGGTAAAATCGCATTTCTATGCCTGACCTGGCTCATTTCTTGACGTTCGCAGCCGCGACGCTGATCCTGAACCTCACGCCCGGCCCCGACATGATGTACATCATCGCGCGCAGCCTTGGGCAAGGACGTCGTGCCGGACTCGTCTCCGCACTCGGCATCACCGGAGGATGTTTGTTTCACGCCTTCGCGGCTACCGTGGGCATCGCCGCCCTTTTACGTTCCTGGCCCATCGCATTTCAAATGGTGCGCTACGCTGGCGCGGTTTACCTCGTTTACCTCGGAATCCGCCTGCTGTTTCGACGAAGGCGCGTGGGCGAGTTTGAAGCGACTGCTCCCTCTGCTCCTCTCGGCGCAATTTTTCGCCAGGGCATGATCACCAATCTTCTCAACCCCAAAGTGGCGCTGTTTTTCCTCGCCTTCCTGCCTCAGTTTGTCGTGCCGACGCGAGGCTCCGCGACACTGCAACTCGCCGTCCTGAGCATCTATTTTATTTTTTCCACCACATTTTTTAATCTCGCCGTCGCACTCCTCTCCGGCGTCGCGGGAGATTACCTCCGCCGTGGCCGTAACATCGCCCGCATGGAGCGCGCCAGCGGCGCCGTCTTCATCGCTCTGGGCCTGCGCGTTGGTCTCGCGCGTTCCGCCTGACGCCTCGCCGGCTACCTCGGCGTTCGCCTATCCTTTGCTATAATCCCGCGCGTGAGCGGCCCCAAATTCAAACCCCCACGCTACATCGTCATCGAAGGCCCCATCCGCGTCGGGAAATCCACACTTGCAAAAGTTCTCGCGGAGCAGATGCACGCGCGTCG
>Ga0210384_10001837_pt1 | contig 27295 bp, 18 predicted proteins | sample IncBWH2MmetaG_FD_160574 | JGI IMG/M metagenome (GOLD analysis project Ga0210384, IMG submission 160574) | Forest soil microbial communities from Barre Woods Harvard Forest LTER site, Petersham, Massachusetts, United States - Inc-BW-H-2-M | ecosystem: Environmental > Terrestrial > Soil >...
TCGCCTTGCCTCCTGGATGCTCCCGCACCATAGTTTGCCGGTGCGATAGACCGTTCCCGAGACATCTTCGTCAATGGGAACCAAGCTCTCCTCGTGGACAGACTCGTCCTTGAGCGGAAAATCCAGGGCATAGACCCGCAAGTGTGTGTTGTCGGCATCGGGAAGACAAATGCCGACGCCATCGCAGCCCATAACCCGGCGCGTGCTTGCCACTACGGCTCGGAGAACATCCCGGAACTCGAGATTGGAAACCACGTGATTGGTCAATTCAAGAAGAAGTCCAACACGCTCGCTCTTTTTGAGCAACTGCTGCCGTGAGGCCTGCGCTGCATCGAAGAGCAGCGCGTTGTCGAATGCGAGAGCGATCTGCTCAGCCACCACCGATAGAAAGCAAATTTCTTCGGCGGTATAAACATCTGGAGTCTTGCTGCCAAAGGTGAGCGTTCCGACTTTGCTATGGGCTGTCGTTAGGGGGAGAGTGCACAAACAGTGGACTCCGTATTTCTTCAAAACCTCTTGGAGTTTGGAAAAGCGAGCGTCGTGAGTTTCGAGCGAGGTCACCAGAGGCTCTTGATTCTGGTAGACCCACCAGGCATCGGATTCCTCCATGGTTAGTTCGGGGTCTGGAGGGATAGCTGCTTCTGTTTTCGCGTCGATAGAATGGCGATGAAAAGTATTGGATTTCTCGTCGCGAATCGTTACACCGATATAGTCAAACGGAACGACCCGGTGCAACTCCCTCACGAGCACGCTAAACAGTTCCTTTGGATCTCGATACGTTCCGATCGCACTCGATACCCCGACGAGCAATTCGTATCGCGTGGCAGCTGAAAGCCGAAACCCGTCTGCAACTTCCTCTGTTTGCATCGGACAAACCTCTGCCGCAACTTTGGCCTGCAGCCTTGGATGTCGCAAGTCCTGCGTAGGTTAGACACGGCAAAATGTCCATTTTCTATCTCCAATCGACCGCGGAGGCGGTCTGGTGTCCGACCGGCAAAATTGGTGCCGCAAAACGGGCACACTACCGCAAATACGGCAGCGCCAGCTTGGCATTTGGAATGAGTGCGCTACCTCTCCCCGCCTCATCTCGCGATAAATCAACAAGTTCGGCTCTTTCAAGCACCCAGGGCGCTTTGGCACGAGCTCTGCATTGTTCCTCGTGTGGAACGAGACCAGCCGCTTGAATAACCGACAAAATTAAATGCATGAAGGGGATCGATTTTCAGAGATATGCCATGAAGAATTATCTTAGACACGGTCTTGTAATAGCAGGGGTGTTTTGTTTGATCATCATCGCTCTGATCGTTGGAGCCCTGCGACCGAAACGTGCGTCCGGCGCAGCAATGCAAGCGCCTCCGGATGTCCTGGTGGCGCAGGTCGAACAGAAGGATGTTTCGATTTACGGCGAATGGATCGGTACGCTGGCTGGACAGGTGAATGCCAACGTTCAAGCGCAGGTCACAGGCTACCTGCTCAGACGGGATTACCAGGAAGGGTCGTTCGTAAGGAAGGGCCAGTTGCTTTTTGCGATCGATCCGCGGCCCTTTCAGGCGGCGCTCGACCAAGCAGAAGGGCAGCTAGCGCAAGCCAACGCGCAGCGTGCTAACGCCGAGGCGGTTCAGGTTCGGACCCAGCTGGATGTGGAGCGCTACACGCCGCTTGCGAAGGAGCAGGCAGCGAGCCAACAGGACCTCGACAACGCCACTCAGAACAACTTGGCGGCGAAGGCCAACGTGGCTACGGCCAAGGCTCAAATCCAGACGGCCGAAGCCGCCGTCGAAACGGCAAAGCTTAACCTTGGCTTCACGCAAGTCATTTCGCCCGTCGACGGCGTCGCCGATATTGCAAAGGCGCAGGTCGGTGATCTGGTCAGCACCAGCAGCGGAACGCTGACTACCGTTTCTACTCTCGACCCCATCAGGGACTACTTCACCGTCAGCGAACAAGATTACGTCCAATTGCAGAAACAATTCTCAAGCTCGAGTGGACAGCGCTGGAAGCTGCAGCTCATCCTCGCTGACGGGACAATTTATCCCCAGGAGGGCGTCTTTTTCTTCGCGGGACGCGCCGTCGATCAAAACACGGGCTCGATCCAGCTGGCGGCCCTCTTTCCCAATCCCGGCAATGTGCTTCGTCCTGGGCAGTACGGCAAAGTCCGCGCTGTAGTCAGCACCGCGAAAGGCGCGTTACTGGTTCCCCAGGCGGCGGTCGCCGATATGCAAGGCAGCTATCAGGTTAGCGTGGTCGGGCAAGACAACAAGATCGCCATCCGCTCTGTAAAAGTTGGCGAACGCGTTGGCACCAGGTGGATTATCCAAGACGGGCTAAAGCCCGGCGAACGTGTGGTCACACAGGGCCAGCAGACGCTCCGCCCGGGTACGATCGTACAACCGAAATAATATGTAACTGAATGAATGCCACACGGTGGCGGAACAGAAGCGACGAGCCCGTTGCTTACAAGGACCGGTACAGCCCGGACTCTTGCCGTCTCCCTCATGAAGCGAGCGCAGAGCGCTCTTAGTTTGATCGAAAGGAACCGATATCCATGTCCAATTTTTTCATAAGGCGGCCCATCGTGGCGATGGTGATCGCCATCCTGATGGTGATTGTAGGCGCGGTCACTATCGCGAGCCTGCCCGTGGCGCAGTTTCCGAACATCGTTCCACCAGAAATTCAGCTGCAGGCCTCCTATGTCGGCGCGGACGCGCAGGCTCTGGAGCAATCCGTCGCCACGCCCATCGAACAGCAAATCAACGGCGTGGACAACATGAATTACATGTATTCGTTGAACGCCACCGGAAACTCGCAAACCACCATGGTCGTGGACTTCGACCTGAAGACCGACCCGAACACCGATCTCATCCTCACACAGTCGCGCGAGCAACTTGCTGCCGGTCAGCTTCCGCCGGACGTCAACAGCTACGGAGTCACTATCAAAAAGTCCGTGACCGCTCCGCTCATGCTGGTGGGCCTGTTTTCGCCGAAGGGCACGTACGATACGACTTTCCTCGGCAACTACGCCTATATCAATCTCAACGACCCCATAGCCCGCCTGTATGGCGTGGGCCAGACGCAAGTTTTCGGCGCAGGGCAGTATGCCATGAGACTCTGGGTACAGCCTGACAAACTGGCGAAGCTGGGCATCACCGTCACGGACATCGTCAATGCCGTGCAGGCGCAAAACACGGTGAATCCTGCGGGTCAGGTGGGTGGTGAACCCGCTCCCGCGAACCAGCAATTCACGTATTCCGTGCTGGCGCAAGGCCGCCTAACCTCCCCGGAACAGTTCGAAGACGTGATCGTGCGCGAGGCGCCCGATGGTGGGATAGTTCGCGTGAAAGACGTCGCCCGTGTCGAACTCGGCGCACAGGACTACAGCATTGTCAGCCGCTTGAATGGTAAGCCCGCCATCGTCATCCCCGTCTACCAGTTGCCCGGTTCCAATGCCGTGCAAACCGCTGCCGGCGTTCGCAAATTGATGGCGCAGATGAAGCAGAGCTTCCCGGAGGATATGGATTACGCCATCTCGCTGGACCAGACAACAGCAGTGACAGAAGGCATGAAGGAGATCATTCAAACCCTGCTGATCGCCATTGTGCTGGTCATCCTTGTCGTGTACCTCTTTCTGCAAGACTGGCGCGCTACTCTGATCCCGCTGTTGGCCGTGCCCGTCTCGCTGGTGGGCACCTTTGTTTTCTTTCCGCTCTTTGGCTTCTCCATCAATACCCTTTCCATGTTCGGATTGGTGTTGGCCGTCGGCCTGGTGGTGGACGATGCCATCGTCGTCGTCGAAGGCGTGCAGCGCCACATCGAGGAGGGTCTTGCTCCCAAGGACGCCGCGCGAAAAGCCATGGCGGAACTCTCGGGCCCGGTCATCGGTATCGCCCTGGTTCTGTCTGCCGTATTCGTACCCACCGCTTTTATCCCCGGCATCACCGGGCGGCTCTACCAGCAATTTGCCGTGACCATCGCCATATCGGTTCTGCTCTCGGCATTCAACGCGCTTACCCTCAGCCCGGCACTCGCAGCTCTGCTGCTCCGGCCCAAGAAACAGACCACGGGGTTGCTCAACCGATTTTTCGATTGGTTTAACCGCGTCTTTGGACGTGCAACCGACGGCTATGTCCGTTTGTGTGGAGGGCTGATCCGCAAGAGCGCTGTTGCCATGGTGCTGCTGGCGGTCCTCGGCGTCGCCGCTGGTTTTTTTGGCAGCCGCTTGCCTTCGAGCTTCCTGCCCGATGAAGACCAGGGCTATGTGTACATCAACATGGACCTTCCGAATGCGGCTTCGTTGGAGCGCACCAGCGCGGCGGCGAGTCAGGTCGAGGAGATCCTCGCCAACACGCCAGGCGTCGAATACACCACGAGTGTTGTTGGCTTTAGCTTGCTCAGCTTCGTCCGGACTACTTACAACGGCTTCTTTTTCGTCACCCTGAAGCCCTGGAGTAGCCGCGAAACACGAGCGGAACAGTTTCAGGAAATCAAGCAGCGCTTGAACCAGCAGCTCAGCAGACTTCCGCAAGGGACTGCTTTCAGCTTCTCGCCGCCAGCGATCCCCGGCGTCGGCACTTCCGGAGGCTTTCAGTTCGTGCTGGAAGACCGTGCTGGGCGAGATGTCCCGTTTCTCGCAGGCAACCTCGATAAGTTTATGGCCGCCGCTCGCAAACGCCCCGAGATTGGCTATATCAGCACCTCATTTTTGCCCAGCGTTCCGCAAGAGTTCCTGGAGGTCAACCGGGAGAGGGTGCTGAAGCAAGGGGTGGCCATCAGCGACGTCTACAGGACCATTCAGTCTTTTATGGGCGGCTTGTTCATCAACTACTTCAACGATTTCGGCCGTACCTGGCAGGTGTACGTGGAAGCCGAGTCGCCGTACCGCGCAAATATGGAAAACCTCGGGCAGTTCTATGTGCGCAACAGGGGGGGCCAAACGGTCCCGCTTTCCGCGCTGACGAAGTTTGAGTCGCGTTCCGGCCCCGAATTCACGATGCGTTACAACGAGTATCGTTCCGCGCAAATCAACGGCAGCGCCGCCCCGGGCTATAGCTCGGACCAGGCCACCGCGGCTCTGGAAGATGTCTTCAAGCAGACAATGCCGCGCGAAATGGGCTTCGACTACATGGGCATGTCCTATCAAGAGCAGCAGGCACGGCAAGGCGTCCCTGCCTGGGCGATCTTTGGATTGTCGTTGCTGTTTGTCTTTCTGATTCTGGCGGCGCTGTACGAAAGCTGGTCGCTGCCTTTCAGCGTGTTGCTTAGCACGCCGGTCGCGGTATTCGGCGCCTTCGCGGTGTTGTGGCTGCGCCGGACAGTGCTGGGCGTTTTCTACCCCGCGTACATGGTGCAGATCGAGTCTGACGTGTATTCGCAAATCGGGTTGGTGATGCTGATCGGTCTGGCCGCCAAAAACGCGATTTTGATCGTTGAGTTTGCCAAGGAAGAGTACGAGAAAGGAAAGCCTTTGGTGGATGCGGCGCTGGAAGGCGCCAAGCTCCGCCTGCGGCCGATCCTGATGACTTCGTTCGCATTCATCCTGGGTTGCGTGCCCTTGTGGATCGCCACCGGCGCCGGTTCGGTAGCTCGTCAAATTATGGGGACGGCCGTGATCGGCGGCATGTTGGCCGCGAGCGTGATCGGGATCTTTCTTATCCCTGCGATCTTTTATTTGGTTGAGAAATGGTCAGGTGCTGGCAAGGAGCACGCCCCTTCTGCAGTGCCGGCAACGCCCGCGCCGGCGACGGGAGACTGAGATGAGCCACCAACTCATGGATGAGCAGGCCGCAAAGTGGGGCGATTGATGAAGAAGCTTCGGCCATTGATTTCCGTTGTTTTGGCATCGAGTCTTATCGGCGGGTGCATGGTTGGCCCCAACTACCATAGGCCCGTCGTGCAATCTCCGGCCGCGTTCCGCGATCTGCGAGAAAGCCCGCAGGCTGAAGCTCAAGTAGCTTCCTACGCGGACCTTCCCTGGTGGCAGGTCTTCCAGGACCCACAACTCCAGGATCTGATCCGCACCGCCTTGAAACAGAATTACGACATGCAGTTGGCGACGGAACGTATCAACGCCGAGCGCGCTCAGCTTGCTATAACGCGCTCCTATCTTTTCCCGCAAGTGCAAGGCAGCGGTAATTTCACCGGTGGCAAAGAACAGAACTTTCAATCGAAATCGAATTTCTTCGCCCTCACCGCTGATGCCGCCTTCCAGTTGGACTTCTTCGGCAAGCTGCGAAGGGAGACCGAAGCGGCGCGTGCACAACTTCTGGCCACTGAGGATGCGCAGCGTACGGTCATGCTCACGCTCGTCAGCGACGTGGCGAGTGACTACTTCACACTTCTTCAACTCGATCTCGAACTCCAAATCACGCGAGACACCGTGAAGACACAGCAAGATTCCGTCAAACTAACTTCGCTTAGAGTCGACCACGGCGTGGCCACCAAGCTGGATGTGCTCCAGGCTCAGCAAGTGCTCGACACCGCAAATGCGCAAATCCCGGATCTCGAAAGACAAATCGGCCAGGAGGAAGACGCCATCAGCATTCTCATTGGCGCTTATCCGCAAGGCGTATCGCGCGGACGCCCGCTCGAAGAGCAGCCGCTTCCTCCCGACGTGCCGCCGGGACTGCCTTCCACGTTGCTCGAACGACGCCCCGACATTCACCAAGCGGAGGAAATGCTCGTTGCCGCGAACGCCGAAATCGGCGTCGCGAAAGCGTCGTTCTTCCCCCAAATATCGCTGACCGGTTCGGGCGGCGGCGCGTTTGGCCGCAGTAGTGTTTTCACCGGTTTGATGAGTTCGCAAACGAGCATCTGGTCCTACGGCGCTCAGATAACTCAACCTATCTTCACGGGTGGCGCACTTCGCGGGAACCTGCGTCTGGCCAAATCGCAGCACGAGCAGGCTTTAATCTCTTATAAGCAGGCTATTCAGCACGCCTTTGGCGACGTGTCCGACGCACTGATCGGATTTCAAAAATTCCATGAGGTTCGAGTTCGCCAGGAGCGGGCCGTAACGGATCTGGAAGAGTCAGTTCGCCTCTCTATCATGCGGTACCAAGGCGGCACCGCCACTTATCTCGAAGTGCTGGACGGTCAAAGGTCCCTTTTTGCCGCAGAACTCACGTTGGCGGAGGCGCGGGGTAACGAGTATCAGAGTCTCGTGCAACTCTACCGGGCACTTGGCGGCGGTTGGCAGACATAGAAACCGTATTGGAGCCGCCTTCGCAGGAGGTTTAAGAGCTAGAGCGATCTTGGAATTGTTGTCTTCGCAACATTTTCTGCGCTCTCGGTTATGGGCATCATCGCCGTCCACCTGAGTGTAGAGAGGAAAAATCATCAAGGCGGCAGAAAAAATCCGTGTTGGCATCATTGCGGCAAGTATGCGCGACGGCTGGGGGCGCGATGCCCACATTCCGTCCTTGCGCGCCCTTCCTGAGTTCGAGATCACGGCGGTCTGCACGAGCCGCCGGGAAACCGCAGACGACGGCCCAGCATTTCGGCAATCAATTCCTTACGCAGAGATTTCACTTCCCTACGGCGCTGCACTCTAGTCGTGACAACAATGCGATGCAGCGTTTGAAAAGGACAAGTCACATCCGCTGTCCACATGGCACAGCCAGTCTTGTCCATCGATGCGAACTTTGGAGGCAGGAAATGGGAAGCCGATGCAGTAGAACCGAAACGACATCGGAAGAAGCACTCGTTCGGGCGAGCCGGCGCGGAGCTGAGCAGGCAATCGAGACACTGTTCCGCCGGTACCAACGGCAGTTACTGGGAGCTGCCCGACGTATTTTGGGAAACACCGAGGACGCGGAAGACGCTTTGCAGGACGGACTGCTTTCGGCGTACCGCAATGTGCGGCGCTTCGAGGGGCGCTCCAAGTTTTCGACATGGCTCACCCGCATCGTAGTCAACGCGGCACTCATGCGGCGACGCCGTGCCATAGGGCTACGGGTGACCTCGCTCGACGCTGAGCACCCAGAGAGTCAACTGCCGCTGTCAGAGCGCTTGCAAGCTGAGGATCCCAATCCTGAGCAACTGTTCGCGCATACCGAGCTGAAAGAAATGATTCAATCGAATGTAGGTCGACTATCGTCCCCGGTGCTCACAGCATTCGTACTCTGTGGGATAGAAGAGTACTCGCAGGAAGAAGCCGCGAAACGGCTGGGTATCACGCTGACAGCAATGAAAGCGCGGATGTTTCGTGCTCGATACAAGTTGGCGGAGAGCTTAGGGCCCCGGCTCGAGCGACAGAGGACGACGACGTGAAGAGGCGAGTTCATGAGCGTCGTGCTTGCTGAATAGCTATCCCTCGACGTCCACAACAGCGGGAAGATTATTTTTGTCCAAGTTTGTCGAGCGCTTGGGCGAGCGTTGTGTCTAGCGGTACCGGCTCAAAACCAGTTCTACTCTCTTCTTGATGCTTATTGATTGTTTTGAGCATTACGAGTCGCCCATCAATATCGATTTTTTCCGCGCTTGTTTTCCACACTCCCGGCGACAAATTAACGCGCGTAATTTCCGTGGTGCCACCTTGCGCCACGTGGCCGATCAGTCCGTACCCAAACTTCACCCGTGTTTCCAATGAACCAGAAAGGCGGGCAATTCGCTTCTCGTGAAGATCAATGAAAACTGTCCCATCCAAAGCATGCAACACCCGTTGCTCGTAGGTCTTGGGCTTGAACCCAGGATTTGGATGAAACGCAATTCTTTCGGACTCTCCCTCTTTGCCCTGATCCTCAAAAACAAAGGCGTCAGGAATAATGCGCAAAAGTTCGTCCATTGTTTTTTCGTCGTCGTCCCGTTGTTTCCGGATCGCACGTCTCCCAGACAGATTCTTCAGCAACTCTTGGTGCTGATCGTTCTCCTCTTTCATCTGCCCTGATGTGGGTGGATGGCCATCCACTGAAAGCAGGTGACGAACTGGGCCGTCCACGGTCTCGATTACTTGCTCGCGAAATACGTGGTCGTGATTGTGGCGCTCCGCAGTATAGGACCACAGCGTTTTTCTTTCGCGATGTTGCAGTTCGTTATAGCAGGCATCTCTGATCAACTCCTTTGCCATTTGGGAAGGCAATGCGGGCGTGGGCGGCAATGCCATGGAAGCAGCAAACGTGAGCGTAACGAAGCGTGAAGCCTGAGCGAACAAAGATATCGTTCTCGATAGTTCCATCGCGATTCCTAATATCCGATTACTCGCAACAGAACCAAGACTGTCGCACAGATCCTTTGAAGCCAGAGTTTCATAAAGAGTTCTCCTCTCTCTATCATTCTGGTGGTCAGTAAGTAGCAGTGCGGCTAGGAAGAGTGTTTCTACTGTTAGTGTTTGTAGGGAAGCAGGCGAGGAGGGGAGTTGAAGCCAAACCTTGAAACGAAAAGAGGATTAACCCGGAGACTCACTGTTTCCCGGGCCACGCGTAGAGATAGCCGATGGCGCGAACACTACGAATCCTCTCGCCGCCGTCGGGCTGTGGACCAAGCTTGCGCCGAAGGTTGGTAATGTGAAAATCGATGCTTCGATCGAAGGGCGAGAATTTCCGATCCAGGACGCGTTCCACCAGCTTATCTCGCGTGAGCACCTGGCCTGGAAACTCGAAGAACATATGCAGCAGCTCAAATTCCGCGGACGTTAGATTCAAAGGCGCGCCAGCTTTTGAGACAGTGTGCGCACCCAAATCGAGTTCCAGATCTCCAAACTTGATTTTCGGAGGCCTAAGCCCGTTCTTGTTGTCGGATTGCCAGCCCGATCTGCGGAGAATGGCAGAAATTCTTGCCGCGAGTTCGCGTGGATTGAACGGCTTCGCCAGGTAGTCGTCGGCGCCAAGCTCCAACCCAAGGATGCGGTCAAACTCTTCGCCCCTGGCAGTCAGCATCAGAACGGGAGTCCGCGTGCGCTGTCGAATGTCCTTGAGAACGTTAAATCCCTTCTTGTCCGGCAACATGACGTCCAGGACGATTAGCTCGAAACTGCCTTCAATTCCCGCCTTCGCGCCGGCGTCACCCGTATGCACAAAAGAAACGCGAAAATCCTCGGCTTCGAGGTAGCGCTTCAGAATTTCGCAGAGTTCGCGGTCGTCATCCACTATGAGCAGATGCGGCCTGAGCTTCTCCGTCGTCCTACCGGCAACTTCCGTTGTGTTCGCGCTGCGTGTGCTCTTATCGTCCATGACGACCCCGACGAATCCCATCTGAACCAGGACAGACCCGCCCAAACTACTCCCAATGAAGAAATCGCGTTTCCCGACCGTATTATGCCGTGTTGCTATCAACCATACGATGCAATTTAGAGCGGGCCGGTCACCTAAAATCCGTTGCTCGGCTAAACCACCTGAGCATCCCGCAGCTAGCCAGGCGATGCTAAGGCTAGTGCGAATGCTGCGGAACCCACCAAGCAGGAAGGATCTTCTGAAGGTGTATTTTTTTGGCCAAGGGCCCCCATTGAGGCTCAAACTCCGTAGCTACGTTCCCGATAGCGATCTGCAAGAACTCACTAGCCATACGCTGTTCCGCATGCGTTACATCGTTGTAGCCGTTCGGAAGGATGCCCATGCCCACAAAGCCCCCGGCAGCAGCAGAAGCGAAGTTACTCACCGCGAGAGTATTTCTGCCGGAATCCGTCTTGTCGATGACCGTGAAGGCCAGCGCATGGAAGGTTCGGCGCAATGGATTGGTGCTGGTGGAGCGCAGGTAGCGAGGATCTTCGTGCAGAAGGAAACCCGTAAGAAACTGAGCAGTCTCCCTGGAGGCACGGTCGGCCTCTTTGTAGCCGTAGATTCTGCCAAATGCGCTGGCGCCATCTTTCCAATCTCTTGGGTAGTGGTTTGGCGGATTGAGCATTTGGAAACCCGCACCAAACGCAGGAAGAATCACGGCGGGCGGGCCAAAAGTCTTATGGATGTAGATCTGAAGCTTGTCTTCCCCCGTCAAGCGGGTCCTGGTTAATGTTGGAGGCAGCCCCAGCACCTGGTTCGGTTGCAGACCCGAAGGTGCGACGGGGTTCTGGTTTTGCCCTTGTGCTTGTCCCTTCGGCAGGGGTCCATCGGGCAAAAGATCGCCAGTCAAGTCTTGCCGACCAGATTGGAGTTCATCTCCATGAGATATCGAGGAAGGAGCAGCGTCTGAACGATCGGTCGACGCCGGTTTGGTTTTCAAATTCTGTGCGGCGATAGAAAGAGGATGAAGACAAAAAATGGTCGTCGCAAATAATACGATGGCGCACGAGCGCCCGGAACCGATACGGCAGTAAGTCATAACCCTCCACGCAAGATAAAAGTGTTCCTGCATGCAGGATATGGGGAGCTTAAGGATGGTGCAGCCAGGAAGGGTAGAGCGTCTGTAAGGATTTGTTAGCTCTTGGGCGGAGGGCTGTTCGGGAGCCGGGTTGTATTGTATACATTTAAATGAGACCGCCGAGCAGGAAGGAAGACTTTTGCCCCTTAATCTTCAAGCTAGACTCTTAAGGGTGAGAGCCAGAGTGCCCATGTACCGGCTCTTCCTGAAGATCTTTTTTTGGTATTGGCTGACGGCCTGGGGCATGATCGCCATCGTGCTTCTCGGCAGTCGCCTGACGGGCATGAGGCAAGTTTCGGCGCCAAACATGTATGCAACGGTTGCGCCTATCCTGGGGGAGGAGGCTGTCAAGGTATATGAATCAGGCGGTCCTGAGGCGTTTGCTCGCTTTTCGCAGAGCAGTGATCACGCTCACGATCGGCAACTCTTCTTGCTCGACGGATCCAACAAAGATGTGCTGTCACGGCCACTAACAGAGGACGGTCTTCGAGTTGTGCACGCAGCAAAAGACGGCCAACTCGTGGTACTTCGAGGCCATATCGCAGCCTACAAGTTCGTCTCTTCTTCGGGACATCCCTACATCATGATGCTCTACCTGAAGTCCGATTTGCGCCAGATAGGAGACGCATTGATGGGCGATGGCCTCCCTTTTACCATTTCCCTGATCCTCTTGGTCACCCTACTTTGCCTCGGGCTTGCGTATCATATTGCCTCCCCAATCCACAGTATTCAGTCGACGGCTAGAAGAGTCGCGCAAGGCGATCTTAAAGCGCGAGTGCCGCCTTCCGTTTCCCGGCGCTTTGACGAGCTGGCAGCTCTCGCAAAAGACTTCGACTCGATGGTTAGCCGGCTTGACTCACTGATTCAAGCGCAAAAAAAACTTCTGAACTCGGTATCGCATGAACTGCGCTCTCCCCTGGCTCGCATTAATATCTCCCTGGCTCTTCTACGAAATCGTTTCCCTGCCGATTCTGACGATCTGTTTCAGCGTCTGGATCGTGATGTTGTGAGAATCGATCTGCTGATGGGACAGCTTTTGACGCTCTCACGCCTGGAAGCCCGGTTTTCGCCTTCGGAGAGAGAGGACGTGGACTTCGCTCAGCTCGTCGAGGAAGTGGTGGCCGACTGCAACTTCGAAGCACAAGCCCTCGGCAAATCCGTCAGTCTTCAGACAACCGGTTCGATCATTCTCCGGAATGCCGATCCCCATGCCCTTAGGAGTGCTTGCGAAAACATCATTCGTAACGCAGTCCGCTTCACGCGGCCGGGAAGCGATGTCCAGATTGTTCTGGAGATCCTTCGAAGCACTTCGGAGCCGCTAGTGTTTCTTTCTGTCCGGGACCACGGTCCTGGGGTTCCCGAAGATTCGCTTCAGGCAATATTTCAACCCTTCTATCGAATAAACGGGGAAGGGGAAGCAACGGGAGGGAATGGTCTGGGGCTCGCCATAGCTTCCGAAGCGATTCGCATGCACCGCGGTACGATCCGAGCCGAAAACCTCCAGCCTACGGGCCTCGAAATTGTTGTGCAGTTGCCGGCCGCCCAGGACATAGACGCTCACGGCGACGAGATCTCAAAGCGCGAGCATAGCACCGCGCTATAGGGCGTTGCTTCAACCGACAGAACGGCCACGTGGTCTAGTCTTAGTGAACAGATGGTTTGCGTTTTCCGGGACAGAGTTCGATCGCCCGAAGTACTTCCTCAGTTTTTCCCCGTACGGCTGACTCGCTCTCCATACAAATCCTCACAGGTAACTGATCGTTCCTAACGGCACTGCACAGTTGCCCTCAACACAATAGAAACCGGGGAGGCATCATGAAGGTCAGAAGATGGTTGCTCGAAAAGTGCTGTACTGCGCTCGTACTCCTGTTTCGGATGCTCGGTGCGCGCGCACGGATGCATCTGAATATCGAGAAGGGAGATGGCAAATGATCTCATCTCTCGAAGAAACCGAAGAGAAAATCGCGCAACCTGGAATTCCACCACCGGCCCATGTTGCTAACGGCACTTCCAAATCAAAGAGGATCTGGGTCGTTTGTTTGGTTGCCATCGTGTTGCTCGGCGTCATCTTTGCGGTGCGATCTGAAAAGCTCAAGCACAAGGGAAATCCCACAGCCGGTGATGAAGCGAGCCACTCCGTCATCATTCGCGCCGGCACAGCCTATCGAGGGGATATGGGCGTGTATATCAACGCTCTCGGCACGGTAACGCCAATCTCCACGATAAACGTGTTCAGCCAAGTGAGCGGTCAAGTCCTTGCAGTGCATTATATGGAGGGGCAAATCGTACACAAAGGCGACCCGCTCATCGATATTGATCCCCGCCCCTACCAGGCACAGTTGCAGCAGGCAGAAGGTCTACTGGATCACGACCGCGGAGTTCTGAGCCAGGCGCAGATTGATCTTGCTCGCTACAAGGAGGCCTTCGCTTCGAACGCTGTTGCAAAGCAGGTTCTCGACGACCAGGAACAAATCGTGATTCAGGACCAAGGAGCCGTCAAATTCGACCTTGGTCAAGTCCAGTATGCAGAGGTTCAGCTTAGCTACTGTCACATCACGGCTCCCACTTCCGGGAGGGTTGGTCTGCGGCTCGTGGACTCAGGCAATACCGTTTTCGCGGGGAGTTCGAACGCGCTCGTAGTGATCACTCAACTCCAGCCGATTACCGTTGTTTTCAACGTGGCGGAAGATCATCTCGGAGAGGTCCAAGCGCACCTTCATCAACACAAACCTCTTGCTGTGGAAGCCTATGACCGATCGGCTGAAACGAAGGTGGCGACCGGCACCTTGTTGACGGTCGACAACCAAATTGACACGTCGACCGGTACCGTCCGGTTCCGCAGTGAATTCAGCAATGGGGACCTCGCTCTTTTTCCGAACCAGTTCGTCAACGCGCGGTTGTTGGTAAAAACACTCAGAGACTCGGTCCTCATTCCGAGCGCCGCGATTCAGCGCAATGGAACGCAAGCATTTGTGTTTGTTGTTGATAAGAATGTGGTGTCGGTCAGGAGCATCACGGAGCAGAGCACGGACGGCAATACGACTGCTGTGCAAGGTCTGCGTGCGGGGGAAATCGTAGCGCTGTCGAGTTTTGACAAGCTACAGGAAGGTACACCTGTGCAAGTCGAACTGTCCGCTCAAAAAGAAACAGCAATCGACAAGAGAGCCACGTTGTGAGTCCCTCGCGTCCGTTCATTCTTCGGCCCGTGACGACGGCGTTGCTTATGGTAGCGATCCTGGTCGTGGGAGCTGCCGCCTACATCAAGCTGCCCATTTCGGCATTACCCGAGGTGGAGTATCCGACGATCCAAGTTCGGACTTTTTATCCGGGAGCCAGTCCGGATGTGATGTCGTCGGCTGTGACAGCACCTCTGGAGCGGCAATTTGGACAAATACCCGGTCTGACGCAGATGACTTCCACGAGTTCGGATGGTAGTTCATCCATCGTTTTGCAGTTCTCGTTACGTCTGAATATCGATGTGGCCGAACAGGAGGTACAGGCCGCCATCAACGCCGCGCAAAGCTTTCTACCCACAGACCTTCCTGTACCACCTGTGTACAGCAAGTCCAATCCGGCAGACGCGCCGGTGTTGACGCTGGCCCTCACTTCCAAGACTCTTCCGCTTCCGAAGGTGGAGGATCTGGCAGACTCGCGGCTCGCGCCGAAAATCTCGCAGCTGAGCGGAGTGGGACTGGTGACTATCGGTGGCGGGCAGAAGCCCGCGGTGCGCATTCAGGTGAATCCGGCAGCCCTAGCAACTTATGGCATCAATCTTGAAGATTTGCGGACTGCGCTTGCGAGCACAAGCGTGAATGCCGCGAAGGGAGCCATCGATGGAGAAGCACAGAACTATCAAATCAATTCGAATGACCAACTCCTCGCCGGCGATGACTATCGCGACGTAATCGTTGCCTATAAGAATGGCGCTCCAGTGACTCTTTCAGAGGTCTCCAACATCAACGACGGCGTCGAGAACGTCCGACTTGCAGGGTGGATGAATCAGACCCCAGCGGTGATCCTGAACATCCAACGCCAGCCAGGGGCAAACACGATTGCGGTCGTGAAGAGCATCGAAGATCTCCTCCCGCAGTTACAGGCAAACCTTCCGGCATCGGTAAAGCTGACGGTGTTAACTGATCGGACGACGACGATTCGGGCGTCGGTTGAGGATGTGGGGTTCGAGTTGGTTCTTACCATCGGCCTTGTCGTGATGGTCATTTTCATCTTTTTGCGCAATCTCTACGCGACGATCATCCCTGCCATAGCCATTCCAATCTCCCTCGTCGGAGCGCTGGCTGTGATGTATTTATTGGGGTATAGCCTGAACAACCTCACCTTGATGGCGCTCACGATCTCGACCGGTTTCGTCGTCGACGATGCGATCGTGATGATCGAAAACATATCGCGTTATCTCGAAGAAGGACTCAAACCGCTGAAGGCTGCACTTAAGGGAGCAGAACAGATTGGCTTCACCATCATCTCACTAACAATCTCACTCATTGCGGTCCTGATCCCGCTGCTTCTCATGGGAGATATCGTCGGAAGGCTGTTCCGCGAGTTCGCCATAACGCTTGCCGTTACGATCCTCATCTCTGCGGCCGTTTCGCTCACGCTGACTCCCATGATGAGTGCTCGCCTGCTGCGCCATAAGCCGGAATCGGAGCGAGGGCGATTCTACGGCTGGTCCGAACGAATGTTCGAAGGTCTTATGGCGCGATACAGCCGAACCTTACGGTGGGTTCTCAGGCATCAGATTTCGACGCTCCTGGTAGCGGCCGCGACTCTGGTGCTTGCTATCTTTCTTTACGTTGTCATACCGAAAGGACTGTTCCCGACACAGGATGTCGGGATTATTCAAGGCATATCGCAAGCTCCTGAGTCGATCTCCTTCCACGCCATGTCATTCAGGCAACAGGAACTGGCGAAAGTCATTCTGCAAGACCCGGCCGTTGCGAGCCTGTCCTCTTTTATTGGGGTAGATGGGACGAATGCAACGCTTAACAGCGGACGCATCCAGATTAACCTGAGGCCGTTTGCTGAACGCCACGTCGACGCGACGGCGGTGATCAACCGACTTGAGACCAAACTGCAGAAAGTGGAAGGCATACACCTCTACCTGCAACCTGTGCAGGACCTGACCGTCGATGACCGCGCCAGCCGTGCTCAGTTCCAATACACGCTGGAAGATTCCGATCAAGCGGAACTCGACATATGGACGGAAAGGATGGTGGCGGAGCTGAGAAAGCAACGGGAGCTCAGGGATGTCGCTACCGATCAGCAACCTCGAGGGCTAGCCGAGAATCTGGTCATCGACCGGGCCACAGCGTCGCGCATGAATATCACTCCGGATCAGATTGACTCCACTCTGTATGATGCGTTCGGCCAGCGCCAGATCAGTACTCTATATACTCAATTCAATCAGTATCACGTCATCCTTGAAGCATCTCCTGAATTCCAGAGGGATCCGCAAAAACTGCAGGACATCTATCTACAGAATTCTTCTTCGCAAAGCAGTACTAGTTTTGGTTCTGCCTCTGGCCGATCGTTTTCCAACAGCGTGTCTACTCCAGTGAGGACCCTTGCAGTCTCCTCGACGAGCGGGATATCAGGTGCACAGCGGTCGGGTCTATCAGGTTTCGCCGGCCCGTCTGTCCTGTCGTCCAACACACTCGCCACTTCATCGAAGTCTACAAGTTCGGTTCTTTCGGCAAGCACGGCGTCCGGCGTGTCAGCTGCGTCGAGTCAGCCTTCTTCCAACCTTTTTGGAACGGGCGGTTCTTCCGCAACATCGCCTTCAGAGTCGTCGCCGATACCGCTCTCCGCAATCGCGCGCTTTGAAAAGAGATCCAGCCCCTTGACCATTGCGCACCAGGGTCAGTTCCCAGTCGTCACAATCTCTTTTGATCTGGCGCCAAACACCTCTTTAAGCCAGGGGGTGGCCGCAATCGAAAAAGTAAAGCGCCGGCTAGGAATGCCCGCCAGTGTACTGGCAAGTTTTCAGGGCACTGCCGAAGCCTACAAAGCAATTGGCTCCAACGAGGCACTGCTGATTCTAGCGGCTCTGGTGGCGGTGTATATCGTGCTTGGGATCCTCTACGAGAGCTTCCTTCATCCGATCACCATTCTCTCGACGCTTCCTTCGGCCGGAGTCGGCGCATTGCTGGCACTGATGCTCTTCCGGCAAGATCTCGGGATCGTAGCCATCATCGGCATCATTCTGCTGATCGGTATCGTCAAGAAAAACGGCATCATGATCGTCGATTTCGCTTTGGAGGCTGAAAGGACTCGCGGCCTCACCGCCACGGAGGCGATCTACGAAGCTTCTCTTCTGCGTTTTCGTCCCATCATGATGACAACTCTGGCGGCGCTCTTTGCGGGTCTACCCCTCGCTTTCGGTTCTGGTATCGGCTCGGAACTCCGGCGTCCGCTAGGCATAGCGATGGTGGGTGGTCTGCTTCTTAGCCAGATCTTGACGCTCTACACGACACCTGTCATCTACATCTTTTTTGACCGGCAGGGAGAACGTTTTGCTTCCCACCGGAGGAGGGCGGCACCTCTTGACGCTGCGGAGCGGCCATGAACTTCTCGGCCCCATTCATAAGAAGACCGGTCGCTACCACGCTGCTTGCATTCAGCATCGCGTTGGCAGGCATGATCGCGTTCCGGTTTCTGCCTGTGGCCTCTTTGCCTCTTGTCGATCTTTCAGCGATTCAGGTTTCAGCGGCGCTTCCTGGCGCGAGTCCCGAGAATATGGCGTCCTCCGTGGCGACTCCGCTCGAGAAGCAGTTCAGCCATATCGCTGGCATCACGTCGATGAGTTCCAAGAACTCACTTGGCGTCACGTCGATCAGACTGACGTTCGATATGAGCAGAGACGTGGATGGCGCCGCGCGGGATGTAGAAGCGGCAATCAACGCGGCTCGGAGCTATCTGCCCTCAAACCTTCCCGCGAATCCAACCTACCGCAAGATTGATTCCGCGCGGGCGCCAGTGCTCGTACTCAATCTGGCTTCAAAGACAGCCTCTTCCGGCGTCCTCTATGACAGCGCGTCGTCCATCATCCAGCAAAAAATCTCTCAAGTCAGCGGCGTTGGCCAAGTAACGATTCTTGGCGGGTCCCTACCCGCTGTGCGTGTCGATCTGAACGCGCAACAGCTTAGCCATTATGGTCTCGGCTTTCAGGATGTAGCCGGCGTGATCGGCGCTCAAAATGCAAATCGTCCAAAAGGTCAGATCTCCGATGAGGACACCATCGCCGACATTACGGCAAACGATCAAATATCCAAGGCTCGCGATTATGCGCCCCTCGTGATTGCATCAAGAAATAATTCCGTGGTGAGGCTTAGTGATATTGCGACGATCACGGACTCGGTGGAGAACGTTCGCTCGGTGGCTTACGTTAACGGCAAGGAATCAGTCAGTCTCCTCGTCTATTGTTCGCCCGGGGCCAACGTCATCAGTACAGTTGATGAGATCAAGCGCCAACTGCCGTCCATTCGGTCTTCCATCCCTTCAAACCAGCAGCTTCTAGTCACAGGGGACCTTACGACCACAATCCGTGCGTCGGTTAGGGATGTAGAAGCGGCGCTGGTTCTGTCAATCGGCTTAGTAATCCTTGTCGTCTTCCTCTTCCTGCGCAACGCGCGTGCGACCCTGATCCCCGGCGTCGCGGTAACAGTGTCGGTAATAGGGACATTTGCGGTGATGTACCTCTGTGGCTACACACTCGACAATTTGTCGCTCATGGCGCTCGCCATCTCCACGGGGTTTGTCGTGGATGACGCAATTGTCGTCATGGAGAACACGGTTCGGCTGATGGAGATGGGTGTTCCGCCGATGGCGGCGACCCTAAGGGGTTCGGAGGAAACTGGACCTACGGTTTTGTCCATGAGCCTGTCGCTCATCGCGGCCTTCATTCCGATTTTGTTCATGGGTGGAATTCCCGGGCGGCTCTTTCATGAGTTTGCAGTCACTCTCGCGGTTTCGATTGCAATCTCGATGGTCGTGTCGCTCACGTTAACGCCGATGATGTGTGCTTACGTTCTTCGACCGGAAAGGGGAGCAAGACATGGAAGCCTCTATCAGTTCAGTGAGCGCCTTTTCGATCACCTGTTGTCTGGGTATCGTCAGAGCTTGACGTGGGTGCTGAAGCATCCCGCCCCAGTCGTGTTCGCCTTCGTCGGAACGCTAGCGCTCAACATTGTTCTGATGGGACGCGTAACAAAGGGCTTCTTCCCGATACAGGATACCGGCTCACTGCTCGGCGGATTTCAGGGACCGCAAGATGCTTCCTTCCGTGCGATGCGATCCGCCTTGTTCTCGATTGAGAAGGTGATCCAGGCCGATCCAGCCGTGGACGTGGTCACTGGATTTACGGGAAGTACTTCTGGCCCCGGGAGCGAAGATGGAAGCAACTCAGGATTTCTTTTTATTACGCTGAAGCCGTTAGCCCAAAGGAAATTGAGCGCTGTCGAAGTGCTTGATCGGATGCGCCCGAAGCTGGACGCAATTCCTGGAGCTTCGACACTGCTTAAGCCGTTCCAGGATATTCCGTCCGTTGGGAAGAGCAGCAACACCAGCTACCAATATGAACTGTCATCCGACAATGTGGCCGACCTAAATACATGGGGCCCGATCCTTAACCAAGAGATGGAGAAATTACCGCAAATTAAGGATGTCAACATCGATCAGCAGAACGGAGGCCTGCAGGACTCGCTCACCTATGATCGCCGCACCGCGGCCCGTTTGGGCATCACGCCGCAGCTCATCGATCAATCGCTCTATGGAGCATTTGGACAGGCGCAAGTCTCCACTATTTATACATCGCTGAACCAGTATCACGTCGTAATATGCGAAAAGCCTCTTGGGGATGAAATCGATCTACGTCCATCCCTCCGGTGGAAACACCGTACCTCTGGACGCCTTCGTCCGAACGGCAAATTCGACTTCTCCTCTTTTGGTCAACCACGACGGACTCTTTCCCGCAGTGACCGTGTCTTTCAATCTGGCACCTGGGGTTCCCCTTGAACAGGCCACTATCGCCATCGAGAAAGTGCAGCAGAGGCTGGCGATGCCTCGAACCGTCCGCGGTAGCTTCGCCGGTACCGCCGGGGATTTCAAGAAGTCGCTCGTCGACCAGATCGTACTGGTTGTGATGGCATTGTTTGCTGTCTACATCGTGTTGGGCGTCTTGTATGAAAGTCTGGTACACCCCATTACGATTCTTTCCACTCTGCCGCCGGCGAGCGTCGGAGCCGTTCTTGCCCTCATCGCTTTCAAGAGTGAATTGGACGTCATCTCCATCATCGGCATCGTGTTGCTCATCGGAATTGTCAAAAAAAACGCAATCATGATGATTGATTTCGCATTACTGGCGGAGCGGTTGGAGGGGAAGAACTCAACGGATGCCATATTCGAAGCCTGTCTCCTGCGGTTTCGGCCCATCCTGATGACCACGATGGCCGCTCTCTTCGGCGCTCTTCCGCTGGCGCTGGGTCATGGAACCGGATCTGAACTTCGGCGCCCATTGGGGATCGCCGTTGCAGGTGGCCTAGTCGTTAGCCAGATACTCACTCTTTACACTACGCCCGTGATTTATCTAATCCTGGATCGGCTCCGGCTGTGGCTCCGCAGCAGCGACGGTGATCTCGCTGAATTGGCTTCGCAGAAAGGCGCAATCTGATGAAACTACTTTTGCAAGGCTGCTCTTCGCGCGGAGGCAGGGAAGGAGTCACCTGGCCGAGCCGCGTAGCGACATTTACATTGCTTGTTTTCTCTCTGCTTGGACTGCCGGGATGCAACGTTGGTCCCAAATATTTGCGCCCGGCAGTTCCAGCTCCCTCCGCTTTTAAGGAGTCGGGGCCTCAGCAAGCGCCGGATGGCACCGTCTGGAAGCCCGCTCAACCGCAAGATGCGATGCTCCGAGGGAAATGGTGGGAGATCTATCAGGAACCTGAATTGAACTCGCTCGAAGAGAAATTGAACATTTCGAACCAGAACATTGCTCGGGCATTTGAAGATTTCATGGCTGCGCGAGCTCAAGTCCAGCAGGCGCGATCCGCCTACTATCCAACCGTCAGTGTTGGGCCGTCATACGCGCGCAACCGAGCTTCTCAGTCACAAACGACCGCCCAAGTTTCTTCGAAAGGCAATCCGAACAGTAATACGTTCAATCTCCCATTCGACGTAGCCTGGGAGCCGGATCTCTGGGGCCGTGTGCGCAACACTGTCCGTCAATCCGCAAACGCGGCGCAGGTGAGCGCCGCAGACCTTGAAAATGAGAGGCTGACCGAACAGGCCAACCTCGCAGTTTTCTTTTTCGAATTGCGTGGCCAGGATGCTCTGGAAGATCTTTTTCAGAAGACAGTAGAAATAGATCGTCAGTCGCTTGAACTCACTCGCGTCTTATACAGGACGGGCCTCGATAACGATGAAGCGGTCGCCCAGGCCGAGATCACTCTAAAGAGTTCTCAGGCAGCGGCTACAAACGCCGGTATCGCTCGCGCGCAGTTTGAGCACGCGATCGCGCTAATGGTCGGAGAGCCCGCTTCTACTTTTTCCGTCCCAGTTCGCCCATTGACAACACAGGTGCCGGACATCCCGGTTGGTCTGCCCTCCGATCTGCTTGAAAGACGTCCGGACATCGCGTCTGCAGAACGAACCATGGCAGAGGCAAATGCACTCATCGGCGTTCAAAAGGCGGCCTACTATCCCACTCTAAGCATCACAGGCACGGCAGGATTTGCAGCGTCAACGTTCTCAAAATGGCTAACTTCCTCGAGCCGTTACTGGTCTTTTGGACCGACAGCGTCGGAGACCGTATTCGATGGCGGCCTAAGAAAATCGACGATGGCTCAGTTCACGGCGCTCTACGATGCCGACGTTGCGAATTATAAGGAGGTGGTATTGGCGGCCTTCCAACAGACCGAAGACAACCTCGCCGCTTTGCGCCTGCTTACCAAGGAGATCGAGCAGGAGCAAGAGACCGTCGCGTCCGCACAACGCTTTGTCGATGTCGCGTCTGTGCGTTACAAAACGGGGCTTGATCCTTATTTGAACGTCTTTACGGCACAAGCAATCTTGCTCGCAAATCAACAGACGGTGATTACGCTCCGGGTACAACAGATGACGAGCAGCGTGCAGCTGGTCGAATCTTTGGGTGGCGGGTGGGACGTTAACCAACTCCCCACGGAACGGCAGGTCCAGGTGAAACGACGATGATCGGCCGTCACTATGACCTTTCCAATGCGGCGAATCGAAAGGAAAAACGTGGTGAACTGGTATAACTACATCGCCTGCTTCTTCGCGGGAATGTTTCTCGCTAATTTCGTGCCCCATTTCGTGCACGGTATTTCAGGTGACCGCTTCCCGACACCATTCGCTGACCCTCCTGGAAAAGGGTTGTCATCGTCAACCGTAAACGTAGTTTGGGCACTGTTCAATCTGCTCGTCGGTCACATGCTGTTTCGTCTCGGGAAAGTTACAAGCGGAAACGAGCTAGCAGTTGTAGTTTTCTTCGGAGGGATTGCTGTAATTAGCTTGATTTTAAGCGTCAGATTTGCCGGCAAACAAACCGGCTGAGCCGAATTCCACCAGAATCCGACGCACACCGCCCTCTGAGCTCCGCGATTACGCTCCATTCAATTCCTTACATACCGTCCACATATCCTCGCCGCACGCCTTCTTCGTTCCAATTAGTCTCTGCCTAGTTCCTCGAATGCAGGACGGCCGCCCCGGGGGAAGGCGCCCGAATTTTGATATGAGACGAGGGACACTATGAAACGCAGCGTTGTGTGGGTTTTAATTTCTTATTCAGTCTTGGGCCTCGCGGGCATTACCGTGCGCGCCCAGGAAACCAAGTCCGAAAAGGAAACTTTAGTTGTAGAGCCTGGCAATGATCTCCGTGCCGCGCTAGAGAAAGGAGTCCGCCTCAAAGCTGTAGGGCAGCCCATTACCGCAAAGTTGATTGAGCCAGTCTATGCCGGAGACGCTCTCGCGATCCCTGCAGGCTCAACGATCAAGGGACATGTTTCTGCAATTAGCAAGGCTCCAATGCGCAAGCGTACCCGAAGACTCCTAAATGGCGACTTTACCCCGCCTAAAACGGCGCAGGTAACGTTCGATCAACTGGTGCTTTCCGATGGAACGACGGTGCCGATTCACAGCGATTCTGCTGCCGGCCTTGGTCGTGTGGCGAATTCGCAATATCTTCCTAAGTCGCAGCGTCCTGGAACTCGCCAAAAACTCAAGGGCGCGATGGCCCCGCTGCGTGACCCGAATAAGCTGCAGCGATTGAGCGAAGCCGTCGTAACGAGCTTGCCCTACCACCCGGAATTCATCGATCAAGGAACCGTCTTTGACGCGGCCCTGCTCGAACCGCTGTCGGTGCTCGCGCCGGTTCAGCTTAACGCGGTGTCGCTGCAAGCAAGCGACTATCTCCACCTTCATCTATTAACCTCAATCAACTCAAGTAAGTCCACGGCGGGTGCGCAAATTGAGGCCGTTGTTTCGCAGCCGTTCTTCCAAGCGGATCATCAACTGCTCTATCCCGCCGGAACCAAAATCACCGGAACCGTCCAAAAAGCCTCCTCCGCAGGGTGGATGAAGAAAAACGGAAGCATCGTGTTTGCATTCCGCTCAGTCCAGATGCCGGACGGCACGACGAGAGATATCCATTCAACTGTTGGAGGCATTCAAGCCGAGCGGTCGGAAGGTTTGACCGTCGGCAGGGAGGGCGAAGTTAAAGCTACGACTTCCACTTTCGCGCGGCTTCTCGCTCCCGCTTCCCTTATAGGCCCATCGAGAGGAGTGGCGGACATGACTACGCAGAAGACAGCATGGTCTCGCTCCGGCGAAGGCCGGAAAGGCTTCGGCTTGCTTGGTGCCGGCGCAGCTCAGGCATCCGCAAGCACGGCAATTGGGTTCGGATACTTTGGCGCCGCAAAGAGGCTGTGTGATGCATTCATCACGAAAGGTTCAAACGTCGAGTTGCCGGTAAATACGCCGATTGTCCTGCGACTGGATTCCGATGCAATCCCGGTAGCACTCGCAACGCGATAGCCGCCGGGTGTGTTCGTGCTCCCTCGCGCTGAGTGGATCAAGAGTGTGAGGGATGCTTTCCGCAGTTAGCTTGTAAGGAGCGCCATTACAAATTCCGCAACAGCGCGCTCCTTCTATCCAACTTCCGTGCTTCCGACAACTGACCTTTCAAACTGACATCGCGATATCCAAGGAGATGAGTCGCGGCGCTGCAAGGTTGTTTGGTTATCTCAGAGGAGTTTCTTCGAAGCTTGCCGAAGGGAGCGACTGGTAGTCGGAGCAAATCATAATGCTTTCGGTGTGGAATGTGCCAAACGCACATTCCGCGCCGCGATGACTTGTTCTCTCGATCTTATGACCTAGGATCTCAAGGGAAGACTGGTGCGCAGCATGAGATGGCGACAGCTATGGTGTTCGATCCTTGTTGGTTCGGCGAAACGACTGCAGGGGGGACATTCTTGCAGGAACGCTCGACACAATTCGATACTCGGTTCTCTCGCTATCATGATTTGCTGCGCTTCGTAGCGTGTCGAGTTCTTTCGAACGGTGAAGGCGCGAAAGAGGCAATCGAGAATTGCCGCGTCAGGGCCTCTCAAGATCTCCGAGTGTTCCGGCAGGAAGGCGCTTTTCGCAACTGGCTGGTTAGAATTCTCCTGGACGAGGCAATGGCAATTCGACGAAAAAGGCCTATCGCCTGAGATCCGCAGCTAGTGTTCGGATAGCCTTCCTCATACTGGTCTTACAATAGGCGCGACCCTGGCCTTGACGGCGCGGATGTAGTCTTTGGGCGACAGCAGAATCTGCAGGCCTCGCATTTCTGCCGATTGGAGATCACGTCGCAGATCTGTGCGAGTTCGTCGATCGTGGCCGCACATCCGGGACGCGGGCGTCCGTAATTTCTGTTCGATGATTGCCTCGGCTTGCCACCAGTAGCCTCTTCATGTATTATTGAGTGTACACTCATCCATGGGGGAGAACAGTGGCGCGTCCTAAGAGCGAAGACAAACGAAATGCAATCATCGACGCCGCGACCCACCTATTTGCGGAGCGCGGTCTTACCGCTGCCCCAACGTCAGAGATATCAAAACAAGCTGGCGTCGCCGAGGGAACACTGTTTACGTACTTCAAGACCAAGGATGAGCTGATCAATGCCCTTTACTGGGAGATCAAGATGGAACTCGCAGACGCCATGATGTCGGATTTCCCCCGGAAGAAAAAGGTTGGTACCAGGCTGCGACATGTTTGGGATCGCTATGTAAATTGGGGCATTACGAATCCCAAGCAGCGCAAGGTGCTGGCGCAGCTAACGGTTTCGGAGGTACTCACCAAAGAGTCCAGAGACGCGGGCAGCGCGCCGTTCGTCGAATTCCAAGCCATGATTCGTGACGCGATTGAGCAACGGGTCTTTCGGAATGATGTGCCGGTGGAACTGATCTCGAGGTCGTTAGCAGCGTTGGTGGAGGCAACCATAGACCTTACGGTGTCGAACCCATCCAAAGCGAAACAATACCGGGATAGCGGCTTTCAAATGTTCTGGGCGGGCATAACCAAGTGACGAGTCGTTGCATCTCATAAATGAGTGAGTAATCACAATAGACTCGAGACCAGCTGGCCGAGTCTAAGCGCCCATTGTCTATCTAAGAAGGAGAACGGAGGATTTTCATGTCTAAGGTCTGGTTGATTACAGGAAGCGGAAACGGGTTGGGACGGGACATCGTCGAGGCGGCGCTGGCCGCAGGCGACAGCGTGGTAGCTGGAGCGCGTCGGACCGAGGAACTGGCTTCTCTGGTGGCGCAATATGGCGAGCGTATGAAGCCCGTTACGCTGGAAGTTCGCGATGAGACGGCAGCAAAGGCGGCCGCGCAGTTGGCGGTGGACACCTTCGGTCGGCTGGATGTGCTCGTCAACAATGCCGGTTATGGGCAGTTTTCGCCGTTCGAGCAGATGAGTGCGGAGGACTTCCAGGCGATCGTGGACACGTGCTTTTACGGCGTGGTGTACACAACGCGCGCTGCGGTGCCGGTGATGCGGAAGCAGAAAAGCGGTTACATCTTTCAGGTGTCTTCGACCGGTGGCCGCCGCGCCGTTCCGGGCAATACGCCGTACCATGCGGCCAAGTGGGCGGTGGGCGGTTTCAGCGACTCTCTGGCGATGGAGGTCGCGCCCTTCGGAGTCAAGGTCTGCACACTGGAGCCGGGAGGCATTCGGACCAACTGGGCGCGGCGCGCCGGTCAGAATGCGCCAGACCTGCTGCCGGAGTACGAGGCCACGGTCGGTTCGTTCCTCAAGATATTGCGAGGCCTCGAAGGGCGTGCGGAAGGCGATCCGCGAAAGATCGCGGACGTAATTCTGCAACTGGCAAATAGCGACGACGTGCCGGTACGGCTGATCCTCGGTGTCGATGCGGAAAAGCGGGTGCAACAAGCAGAAGCCGCGCGCGCGAGCGAGGCTGAGAAATGGCGGCATCTCACTGTTGCAACGGTTTTTGAAGATGGGCGCTTCGACAGCCGATTGTATAAGGCAAGTAGCGGAGTCAATTCCTGAGTCGCTGAATCCCGAAAGGAGCACGGTTATGAAATACAGATTACTCGGCAAGAGCGGACTGCGGGTCTCCGAAGCGTCGCTAGGAACCATGACTTTCGGAGACGAGTGGGGATGGGGATCACCAAAGGCTGAAGCGCAGAAAGTCTATGAGACCTACCGTGAGGCGGGTGGAAACTTCATTGACACGGCGAATTTCTACACCGGCGGCACGAGCGAGAAATTCCTGGGTGAGTTCATGCAGGGACATCGCGAGAGCATCGTTCTAGCCACGAAGTACTCCAACGCCGCGCCAGGCAATGATCCCAATGCGGCGGGCAATCACCGCAAGAGCATGATGCAGGCAGTGGAAGCCAGTCTGAATCGATTGCAAACCGACTACATCGACCTGTACTGGGTGCACATCTGGGACGGGATCACACCTGTGGAA
>Ga0210384_10001838_pt1 | contig 27291 bp, 22 predicted proteins | sample IncBWH2MmetaG_FD_160574 | JGI IMG/M metagenome (GOLD analysis project Ga0210384, IMG submission 160574) | Forest soil microbial communities from Barre Woods Harvard Forest LTER site, Petersham, Massachusetts, United States - Inc-BW-H-2-M | ecosystem: Environmental > Terrestrial > Soil >...
CTGGGCCACCTTCGTCTCGGCAATTTCATAAGTGAACACTCCGCACACACCCTTGCCCTTGGTGTGTACCTCCAGCATAACCCGAGTGGCTTTGGTGCGGTCCATCGCGAAGAACCGCTGCAGGATATCGACAACGAACTCCATTGGAGTGTAGTCGTCATTAATCAGAACTACTTGATAGAGGGGCGGTCTTTTGAGCTTCGGCGCCGCTTCCTCGACGATGAGGCTCGTTCCGTCCCGTCCACGTTCAATGTCACTCATGAGTAATCAGTTTATAGGGCGCGTTAAGGAGGTTTACAAGACATGGGGCCCAAACCGCCAACTGGATCGATCACTTCATACACCCAAACGCGATCAATTGTCGCCAATCGGTGTCACTTTACTTTAACAAGGAAAAACAAATACTTGAGCGTCCAAGCGCAGAGCCCGTATGATTGCCCGCAGGGCTCGCCGATGGGGTAAATGGCATTGTCGAACACGCGAATTACGCCACGACGTCGATCAGCTTAATGCTCGAATCACGCACAAACGATTGGTTGTCCAGGCTGCAGGCCAATGGCCCCAGGTTGGTGTCGCTGGTGTTTGGCGCGCTGATTTTGCTGCAACTGCTGCAAATCGGTTATTCGTTCATTTCCAAGCCCCTAAAGATTCCACAACCCGTGCTCCCGGCTGCCGTGCCGCGCGCACAGCGCTCCGCCGTGAACATTCAAACCGTGGTGGCCGCGCACCTCTTTGGTGTGCCGGTGACCGATCCGTCCACGCAGGATCCGGAAAACGCGCCGCAAAGCTCGGCGAACCTGTTGTTGGCTGGAACCATCGCCACCCAGGACCCAAAACGGGGAGTCGCCATCATCAGCGACGGCGGGGCGCCCTCGAAGGTGTATTCGGTCGGCGAGCGAATCGGCGGCGCAGCCTTGCATTCTGTCTACCTGGATCACGTTATTTTGGATCGGGGCGGCGCGCTGGAGACGCTGTTGTTGCCGCGGCAGTTGCTCCCCAACAGCCGTGTGACCGCTGCCCGGCGCATGCCCGGCGGCGGCGACCCCCGTACCGTGGCCGCCGTGGACAACATACGGCGAATGGTGCAGCAGGACCCCAGCATTCTCGATCAGGTGATGCGTACCGTGGCCTCATATGACAATGCGGCCGGAAAACTGAGAGGCTTTCGAGCTTATCCGGGACGAAATCGCGCGATATTCAGCAAGTTGGGCTTGAAGGCCGGTGACTTGGTGACCGCCATCAACGGCACGCCCCTGGATGACCCACAGCGTAGTCAGGATGTCTTCAACACCATCCAGACTTCCGATCACGTCACGGTTACCGTGGAGCGCGGCGGCCAAAAACAGGACATCACCTTGAACATTGCACAAGTAGCCGCACAGGCCACCAAGGATCTCGAGGGCGAATCGAATACCGGACCTGCACCCAACAGTACGCCGCTGCCGCCCAACACGTCGCCAAACACCACCAATGAAAATTCAAACGAATAGTGTCGAGGGCGGTCGAAGCCGTTCAATATGCGAGTAGCCATGACCTTTGAGCCAATTCATTCCAAGCGCGCGATTGCCGCATTGGTGCTGTCGAGCCTTATGGGGTCGGTAGCGCTGCCCGCGGCTCCGCAACAGCCGAAACCCCAGGAAGGCGCGACCATCACGCCCAACTACAAGGATGCGGATTTAAGCCAGATCATCCAGGCCGTCGGCGAAGTGACGGGCAAAAACTTCATCATCGACCCGCGCGTCAACGCCAAAGTCACCATGTTGTCCTCGACACCCATGTCGCCGGCGGCGTTTTACGAAGCGTTCTTGGCCGTCTTGCAGGTATATGGCTACGTGGCGGTGCCGGCCGGGAAGGTCATCAAGATCGTCCCCAATACCGACCTTCGGCAATTGCCTGCCAATGACCTGCCCCGCGATGTCAGCTCCACCTCGGATGAAATCGTCACGCAAATCGTCACCCTGAAGAACGTCAGCGCCGCCCAGCTGGTGCCGATGCTGCGGCCCCTGATTCCGACTTATGGACACCTTGCAGCCTATCCCGGCGGCAACATGCTGATCATTTCGGATCGGGCCAGCAATGTGAGCCGGGTCGTGCGCATCATCGAGCGCATGGATGAAAGCGGCGATGAAGCGATTGAAGTCATCCCCTTGCACAATGCCGGTGCCGCCGATGTGGTGCGCATCGTCAATTCCCTCAATCAGGGACCGGGCGCCGAGGGCGGGGCCATCGCCAAGATTGTCGCCGATGAGCGCACCAACAGCGTTTTGCTGACCGGCGAGCGCTCCGCGCGCCTGAGGATCAAGGCGTTGATCATCAACATGGATACGCCCATGGCCTCCGGCGGCGATATCCAGGTGCGCTATTTGCGTTACGCGGATGCCGAAAAGATCGCCGACAAGCTAAAAGGACAGGCCACCGCCTCGGCGAAAGCGCAGGGCGGGCCGCCGAGCGGAGCGCCGCCCGGCGGGGGCGCCGGCACCTCCAATGTCGATGCCAGCGTGACCATTTGGGCCGATGTCGCGACCAATGCGCTGATCATTACCGCGCCGCCGAAAATCATGAAGTCCCTGATGGGGGTCATCGACAAGCTCGACATCCGGCGGGCGCAGGTGCATGTCGAGGCCATCATCGTGGAAGTCGATGCCAACAAGAGCTCCGATCTGGGCGTGCAGTGGCTGCTGTTCGGCAAGGGGAACAGCACGGTCCCCGCCGGGGTGATCAACTTGCCCGGCACGGGCACCAGCATTGTGGATCTGGCGGCGCTGGCGCTGGGCGTGTCCAACGGCACAACGGGCGTGGGCACCGGCGTCGGCACGGGCACGGGCATAACCGGGACGCCCACCATCAGCAGTTCGACCGTCGGCACCGGTGCCACGATCGGCGTCGGCCGGGTCGCCAATAGCGGCGTGAGTTTTGCCGCCCTGATCCACGCGCTGCGCAGCGACGGCAGCAGCAACATCATCTCCACTCCCTCGTTGATCACGATGAACAATGAAGAAGCGGAAGTGAAGGTGACGCAGGAGATCCCGCTGATCACCGGATCGTTTTCGAATACCACTCAAAGCGTCGGGGGCACGTCGAGCCCCTTCCAAACCATTCAACGCGAAGAGGTCGGTACGATATTGAAGGTCACGCCGCACATCAACGAGGGCAATTCGGTACAGCTGAAGATCGAGCAGGAAGACTCCTCGCCCGGCGCCAAGCTGACCGACTCGGCCGATATCTCGACCAACAAGCGCTCGATCAAGACCACCGTGTTGATCGAGGACGGCGGCATCATCGTTCTCGGCGGACTCATGTCGGATACCGTGACGGAGAGCGAGGACCGCGTGCCCGGTCTCGGCGCCATTCCCCTCATCGGCAATCTGTTCAAGTCGCGCAGCGGTTCCCGGCAGAAGAAAAATCTGGTGGTGTTCATTCGCCCCCGGATAATGCGCGATTCGGACGCCACCGAAGCCACCAGCGAGGAAAAATACAACGACGTGCGACGCTTGCAGCAGGGCCTCACCGGCGGCCATATCACCCTGCTGCCCGGCGAGAAGCAGCCGGTGATCCCGGCGATTCCGCCGGGCATTGCACTGCCGCCGCCGCCGCCGTCGGAGACCAACGCGCAGGGCGCCACGCCTAACAACCCGTCCAGGCAGTTCACCGTGCCTCTGCCCGAGTCCGCACAGCCGTCCAATGCGCCGCCGCCGACCACGCCGCGCCCCACTTCGCCGCCGCCATGAACGCGGAACTTCAGGAAGCGGACCAGCCGCGCAAACTGTCGTTTCCGTTTGCCAAACGTCACGGCGTGTTGGTGCGTGGGATCGCGGACGGCCTGGCTGACACGGTTTGCCGGCCGGGTGTCACGCCGCAGAGCCTGGCCGAGGTGCGCCGCTTTGTCGGCGTTCCCTTGAGGCTGCAGCGCGTTTCGGTCGAGGCATTCGATTCACTGCTGCGGGTCGCCTACGAGGCAGGCTCGGGCGCCGCGATGCAAATGCTCGAAGGCTTGGATGACAACACGGACCTGGCCCACCTGGCCGAGGACATTCCGGAGTCATCGGACCTGCTCGAAAGCGACGACGAAGCGCCCATCATCCGCCTGATCAACGCGCTGTTGACCCAGGCGGTCAAAGAGAACGCCTCGGACATTCACATCGAGCCGTACGAGAACCGGCTGGTCATTCGTTTTCGCGTGGATGGTGTGCTGCGCGAGGTGCTGCAGACCAAGCGCGCGGTCGCGCCGCTGGTGGTTTCGCGCATCAAGGTCATGTCGAAGCTCGACATCGCAGAGCGCCGCCTGCCGCAGGACGGCCGGATTTCGCTGCGCATTGCCGGCCGCGCGGTGGATGTGCGCGTCTCCACCCTGCCCTCCGGGCACGGCGAACGCGTGGTGCTGCGCTTGCTCGACAAACAGGCGGGCAGAATCGAGTTGACCTCGCTGGGGATGGATCCGCGCACCCAGGACACCATGGATGAAATCATCCACAAGCCGCACGGCATCATCTTGGTGACCGGGCCCACCGGTTCCGGCAAAACCACCACTTTGTACGCCAGCCTCGAGCGCATCAACGACAACACGCGCAACATCATGACGGTCGAGGATCCGATCGAGTACTACATCGACGGCATCGGCCAGACCCAGGTGAACACCAAGGTCGAAATGACTTTCGCGCGGGGCTTGCGCGCAATTTTGCGCCAGGACCCTGACGTGGTGATGGTCGGTGAAATCCGTGACCTGGAAACCGCGCAGATCGCGGTGCAGGCGAGCTTGACCGGTCACTTGGTGCTGTCGACGCTGCACACCAATACGGCCGTGGGTGCCGTTACGCGCTTGCGCGACATGGGCATCGAGCCCTTCCTGCTTTCCTCCAGCTTGATCGGCGTGCTGGCGCAGCGCTTGGTCCGCGTGCTGAACCCCGCCACGCGCGAGAAGTTCACGGCCGGCGAATACGAACGCCGCCTGCTGAATCTGGATCCAAACAGCGGGCCGGTGGATCTGTACCGGCCGAGCAGCGATCCCGGCACCGGCTATCGCGGCCGCACGGGAATCTATGAGCTCATCGCCGTCGACGATCATATGCGCACCATGATTCACGACGGCTCATCGGAACAGGAACTGGAGCGCTACGCACGCTCCGCCAGCCCCGGCATCCGCGACGATGGCCGCCGCAAGGTGATGGCCGGTGAAACCACGCTAGAGGAAGTCCTGCGCGTTACCCGCGAGGATTAGCGGATGGTCAAGGACTCTTAATGGGTGCCTTCGAATACACGGCATTGGACACGCAAGGCCGCGAACGCAAGGGCCTCATCGAAGGCGATACCCCCAAGCACGTCAGGCAGCTGTTGCGCGACAAGCAATTGCTGCCGATGGATATCCAAGAGACCGCGGCGCAGGAACTGAAGCAGAGCCGGCGCCGGCGCTTTCTGCGGCGCGGCCTGTCCAGCCTGGATTTGGCGATGCTGACCCGGCAGTTGGCCACGCTGCTGCGATCGGGTCTGCCCCTCGAGGAGACCCTGCAGGCGGTCGCCGAGCAAACCGAAAAGCCTCGAGTTCAGCGCATCATCCTCGGCGTGCGCAGCAAGGTCGTTGAAGGCCACCCGCTCGCCGATGGATTGAGGGATTTCCCCCAGGCCTTCCCGGAGATCTACCGCGCCACCGTGTCGGCCGGCGAGCAATCCGGCAAGCTGGACCAAGTCCTCGAACGGCTCTCGGATTACACCGAGTCGCGTCAAGTCATGGGCCAGCAAGTCAGCAACGCCTTGGTCTATCCCATCGTTCTCTTGGTGCTGTCGTTCGGCATCGTTTCCTTCCTGCTGGCCTATGTCGTTCCCCAGGTGGTCGCCGTATTCCAGTCGAGCAATCAGGAATTGCCCGTGGCGACACGCATCCTCATCGGTATGAGCGATTTCATCCGCCACTATTGGTTCTATGGGCTGATTGCCATGGGCGCGGTGGTTTGGGGATTCATGCGCTGGCTCAAGGGCCCGGAAGCTCGCTTGCGCTTCGATCGGTTCCTGCTGCGCCTGCCGGTGGCCGGGCGATTGATTCGCGGACTCAATACCGGCAGATTTTCGCGCACTTTCAGTATTTTGACCGCGAGCGCCGTGCCGGTGCTCGAAGCGCTGCGCATTTCGGCCGAAGTCGTCACCAACATGCCCATGAAGCAGGCCGTGGAGGAAGCCGCGCTGCGAGTCCGTGAAGGCGCCCCGATCGGCCGCTCCCTGGCGGCACGCAAGCTGTTCCCGCCCATGATGATTCATCTCATCAGCAGCGGCGAGAGCAGCGGCGAGCTGGAAAAAATGCTCGAACGCGCCGCCACCAACCAGGAACGTGAAATGGACGGTCTGCTGTCCAATATGACCAATCTCCTGGGGCCGCTCATGGTCGTGTTCATGGGTGGAGTCGTCATGTTCATCGTAATTGCGCTCTTATTGCCAATATTCCAACTCAACGACCTGGTCAAATAGTCAACTGTGCGCCGGGGTATTGCACGGGAACCGCGTTCCGTTTATAACGCGCGCGTGTCAAGTGAGAAACCCGAATCCGAAGAGTTCGAGGAAGAGGACGCCGAGGACGTGGCGCCCGGCGGCGACGACGTCGATGTGGATCACATTATGCGCGACGTCGACTCGCAACGGCGCCGCGCCCCGAAGGGAGCCGAGCCCGCTTGGCGGCGCCTGGAGCGCGTCATGGAAGAACGGCGCACCGCCGAGCTCATGAGCGATTTCGACGACTACGAAATTGGCCGCGAGGAAGCCGCCGATTCCGAAATGAGCGATGCCGATGAACCGGATGAGCCGCCCAAGGGTGCGCGGAAGAAAAAGAAAACCCGCAATTGACCTTGCCTCGAGCGTCGGGGCGTAGAAATGTGCCACACTCGTTTTTGTGTCGCCGGCTGAAACATATGCAACGCGCCTGGCGGATCGCAAAGCGCGTCTAGCACGGCTCGACGCTCTCAATGCACGCATTGAAAGCGTCCGTCTCGGTGTCGGCGCCCTATTTTTGATCATCGCCTGGCTGTGCTTTGGCCCTGCCGGATTCAATGCCCTTTGCTTGAGCATCCCTGTAATCGCCTTCATCGGCCTGCTGCTCTATCACCAGCGCGTCCGAAATCGACGCGCTCAGGCGCAGCGAGCGGTGGACTTCCATCAGGCGGGTCTCGATCGCATCCACGATCAATGGAGCGGAAACGGCACGACGGGTGCACGTTTTCAGGTGCCGCATCACGTCTACGGCGACGACTTGGATCTGTTCGGCACCGACAGCCTGTACCAGCTGCTGTGCGCCGCTCGAACCCAATTGGGCGAGAACATCCTCGCGCAATGGCTGCTGGCCCCCGCGGATCTTGAAACCATCCGTGCGCGCCACGCGAGCATTGCAGATCTGCGCACCCGCTTTGATTTCCGCGAGTCGATGGCCATCGACGGCGAGTCTCTGAAGATCGACCTGCACCCTGAAACGCTGGACGCCTGGGCACGGGCGCCAAACCAACTCGATCACCCTCTAGTGCGTTGGACGGCGCCGCTCCTCGCGGGCGTTGCGGTCGGCACCATCGCCATTTGGGCGGTTTGGGACCTGCTCTCCCCGCTGCTCGCGGTCATCATTCTCGAGGCTGCACTGGGGTATTTCCTGCGCAAGCCGATCCACTCGGCCATCACCGCCGTGGAAAGCGCCTTCGAGGACCTCAAGGCACTGTCGGTGCTGCTGAGTCTCATCGAAGCGCAGCGCTTTGCAGCGCCGCCTTTGCGCGAGTTGCAACTGCGCCTGTCGTCGCACAGCCAGAGCGCGTCGACCGCCATCGCCAAACTGGCGACGATTGTCAATTTCGTCGAAGCGCGCCGCAACCCGCTGCTGGCGCCGTTCATGCTGCTGCTGATGTACCCGCTGCAGACCGCGCTCGCGGCCGAACGATGGCGCAGCGCACACGGCGCGGTAATCCATTCCTGGCTCGAGGTGCTCGGCGAGTTCGAAGCCCTGCTCTCGCTCGCCCAGTATTCTTACGAGCAGTCTGCCGATCCGTTTCCCGAATTCCTCGACGGCGCCCCCGCCTTCATCGCGACCGGACTTGGTCATCCCTTGATCCCGGCCGCGGTGCGCGTTTGCAACGACGTTGCGATTGCGGGCGAGACCCGCGTGCTGCTGGTGAGCGGTTCGAACATGTCCGGCAAAAGCACGCTGTTGCGCACGGTTGGCATCAATACCGTGCTCGCCATGGCCGGCGCGCCGGTGCGCGCGAAATCGCTGCAACTGACCCCTCTGCGGATTGGCGCTTGCATTCGCATCAATGATTCGCTGCACGAGGGAAGCTCGCGTTTCTACGCCGAGATCACGCGTCTGCGCCAGCTGTTCGAACCGAGTGCGCTGCCGCTGCTGTTTCTTCTGGACGAACTGCTGCAGGGCACGAATTCGGCGGATCGGCTCGTCGGCGCGCAGGGGCTCATCCGCGCCTTGCTGCACAGGGGCGCCGTCGGGCTGATCAGCACCCACGATCTGGCGCTGACCGACATTGCCGGGCTGCAACCCGGCGCGATCGAGAATGTCCACTTTCAAGATGAACTCATCGACGGCAAGCTCAAGTTTGACTTCAAATTGCAGCCCGGCATTGTCACCAAGAGCAACGGTATCGAGCTGATGCGTTCGATCGGTCTCGAGGTCTGAGCTCGCGGTGGAGCCGGGACCGTGGGCACGCGGAATGCTTGGAACGGGTTCCTTTAGTGAAAGTTTCGCGATGCGACCACGAGGTCCCCGAGCAGCGGCGACAAATTCACCAGACGCTCTGCGATGACATGCTGCACATCGCCCTCGCGCTGTAATTTGCCATGCACCTCGAGCAGACGCGACTCCAGCAAGGCCGCACGCTGCTCGCTGGCAACGCGGTTCCAGACGATCAGATTCACATAGCCGGTTTCGTCTTCCATGGTGACAAAAGTCACGCCGCCCGCACTACCCGGCCGCTGGCGTGTAATGACCAGACCCGCTGTGATCACCAATTTGCCGTTGGGCTGCCCCCATAAATCCTGTGTGCGCACGACGCCCCGCCGCTGCAGCTTATCCCGCAAAAGCGCGAGCGGGTGACGGCGCAGCGTCAGCCCCAGGCTTCCGTAGTCCGCCACAATATCCTGGCCCTCGCGCGGCGCGCGCAGCAGCGGTATGCCTTCATCGACCGCCGTTGCCGCCGGCAGCAAAGGCAGCGCGCGTTCCACGCCCGTGACCTGCCATACCGCGCGATGCCGGTGCCCGGTCAGTTTCGTCAGGGCATCCGCGGCGGCCAGGGCCTCGAGATCGCGTCGATCAAGGGCGGCGCGCTCGGCCATATCCGCGATGCTGTCGAAAGAATGCATTGCCCGCGCGGCCAGCAAACGCGCGGCGCCCTCTTGGGATAGGTGCTTCACCAGGCGCAAGCCCAAGCGCAGGGCGGGACGGCCGTCTTCGCGCCGCTCCAGCGTGCAATCCCACTCGCTGATCATCACGTCCACGGCACGCACTTCCACACCATGGGTGCGCGCATCGCGCACCAATTGCGCCGGCGCATAGAACCCCATCGGCTGACTGTTGACGAGCGCGGCGCAAAACGCCGCCGGCTCATAGTGCTTCAGCCAGGCGGAGATGTAGACCAGGAGGGCGAAGCTGGCCGAATGGGAATTGTGAACGACGAAGTGATTGGCCAAAAAGTTGTGATCGCCCTCGATTTGCAAATCATAGGTTTCCCTTTCGCCGACGGGTTCGATCTGCACAATCCGGTCCCAATAAAGGTCGGAGCGGGCGAGGCGCGACAGATCGCGTGACTCCAAAAATTCTGACAGAGGGATAGAGCGGGCCGTCGCCACATGATCGCCGGCTTTCAGCTTGCCCAGCTCACGCCATCCGCCCATGGTCAAGAAGGGATGTTCGGCTGTTGCCATGATTTCATGTCCGAGGGCAGTGCGTAAGCGCCATACGGACTTCACACCGCTTTGAATAACGCGCACAACCTTACGCTTGCGCAAGCGCAGATCCTCATCGCATGCCAGCGTGTTGTTCAGGCGCGCGCGCCCGCTGACAATTTCATCGATGGTCAGCCATTTGCCGGAATCAGCATCGACCACCCGTGTCTCGCCAACGACACATTCCGGAAATCCATATTCCCCGAACCCCAAAATCTGCTTGAAGATCTGCTGCGCAAAACTTTCCTCGTAGCCGCGCTCACGCATGCCGTCGATCAATTGCTTCTGAAAAGGCTCCAGTCCGCCCTTGCGCTTCCAGGCGGCCATGGCGCGGCGCAGCCGGTCGGCCTCGCCGGGCGAGAAGCCGGCCGCGACGATGGCGAGCTGCATGACTTGCTCTTGAAAAATCGGCACACCCAGCGTGCGTTTCAGCACCGCCTCGACTTGCTTGCTGGGATAGGTCACGGCCTCCTCCCCGCTGCGGCGGCGCAAATAGGGGTGCACCATCTCGCCTTGAATGGGCCCGGGGCGCACGATGGCCACTTCGATCACCAAGTCGTAGAAATTTCGCGGCCGGAGGCGCGGCAGCATGGACATTTGGGCCCGCGATTCGATTTGAAATACGCCGGTGGTGTCGGCGCGGCAAATCATGTCGTATACCGCGCTGTCCTCGCTCGGCACGTTTGCAAGCGTAAGTTGGCCCGTAGCGGCGGATGAGCCGCCGAATTCATTGACCAGCTTGAACGCCCGCCGAATCGCGGTCAGCATCCCCAGGGCCAGTACATCCACTTTCAAGAGCCCCAGTGCATCGAGATCGTCCTTGTCCCACTCGATCACGGTGCGATCGGGCATCGCCGCATTCTCGATGGGCACGAGTTCATCCAATCGGCCGCGGGCAATGACGAAGCCGCCCACGTGCTGCGACAAATGGCGGGGGAAACCTAAGATTTCCGCCGCGAGGGCAATGAGCCGTGCAATCACCGGATCGTCGGGATCGAAGCCCGATGCCCGTATGCGTTCCGGATCGATGCGCTGGCCATCCCACCATTGCATGCCCCGGGCAAGCTTATCGACTTGCGCAAGATCGAGTCCCAAGGCCTTGCCCACGTCTCGCAACGCACTGCGCGGCCGGTAGCAAATCACGGTGGCGGCGAGCGCCGCCCGTTCGCGTCCGTATTTTCCGTAAATGTACTGGATGACCTCTTCGCGCCGCTCATGCTCGAAATCCACATCGATATCGGGCGGCTCGTTGCGTTCCTTGGAAATGAAGCGCTCGAACAGCATGGACATGCGCGAAGGGTCGACCTCCGTGATGCGCAGGCAGTAGCAAACCGTCGAGTTGGCCGCGGAGCCGCGTCCCTGGCAGAGGATTTTTTGCGAGCGCGCGTATTCGACCACATCGTGCACGGTCAGAAAAAAGGGCTCGAATTTGAGCTCCGCGATCAAGCGCAGTTCATGTTCGATGTTCTCGCGCACGGCGGCGGGCGCTCCCTCAGGCCAGCGATAGGCGCAGCCTCGCAGCGTCAGCGCCCGCAAATGACTCGTGGGAGTCTCCCCCGGGGGCACGATCTCTTCCGGATATTCGTAACGCAGCTCATCGAGCTTGAAAGTGCAGCGCTCCGCGATACCGACGGTTTCCGCCAACAGCGGCGCGGGATACAGTTCCCGCAGGCGCTGCAAGGAGCGCAAGCAGCGCTCGCCATTGGGATACAGCGCATAGCCCGCGGCATGCAGCGGCTGCTTCAAGCGAATCGCCGTCAGCACATCCTGCAAGGCACGGCGGCTGCGCCGATGCATATGCACATCGCCCGCCGCCACGCACGGCAGCTGCAGGGTTTTGCCCAGTGTTTGGAGCCATTCCAAGCGCCGCGCATCGTAGCCGCAGGTGGTGAGCTCCACGCCGATCCATAAGTTTCCGGCGAACCGCTCGCGCAACCAGCGGCCATCCTGCTCTTGGCGCGCGAGCCCCGCTTTGTCCATGCGCGGCAGCCAGAGAACCAAGCAACCCGGCAGCGCGTTCTCAAGATCGGTGCGCGCCAGCGAGTAGCAGCCTTTGCGGGTGGCGCGGCGCGCGTTGCTGATCAGGCGGCTCAACGCGCCGTAGCTCGCCCGATCGGTGGCCAGCGCCACCACTTTCAGTTGACTCAGGCCATCCTGGCCCTCGCCCTGCGGGAGGCAATTGAGCTCGGCGCCGATGATCAGGGGCAGCCCAAGCTCTTTCGCAGCCGAATGGGCACGCACGACGCCCGCCAAAGAGCATTCATCGGTCAGTGCCAGTCCGCTGTAATTCAAGGTCTTGGCCTGCGCGACCAATTCCTCGGGCTGCGAGGCGCCGCGCAAAAAAGAGAAATTACTTAAGGTGTGCAGCTCGACGTACACGCGAGGCCTTTAGGCGAATACGCCGTGCACGTACCAGCGCTTGGACCGACGTTCCTGAAAAACCCAGAGCCGGGCGCCATGGGGGCATGCAATGTAGTAATCGCGTGCCACGCCTTTGCCATCCCACCAACCGCTCTCGATACGTTCGGGGCCTTGTAATATTTCCGGCTTAGGTAAAGGCAACGGTTCATTCAGCAACCACACCGGACGCGGCAGTTGATCGCTGATTTCCTCTGCAACTTTGGCCGCGGCAGTCAAATGCAATTCATGGACGCGCCGCCATGCCGCTTCCGGCCTGTGTTCCGCAATCAAGCGGACGCCGTACACCGCCTCCTCGCCCAAACGTGCGCGCAAGCGCTCCACCAATTGCGGCGCGCTGTCGCGGCTGCCCGCGCCCGTGAATCCCGCAAAGACATCGAGCGAACTTGCCGAGAGCCCCCGCAAGGAACCGGAAATAAGTTCCATACCTCGAACCGGCGCTCGAAGATCCAACCGCGCCAGTTTTTGGCAAAGCACATCGCTCAAACGCCGCCGTTCGCTGGTGATGCTGGCCAAGCCCACTTGCACACGAGTCGCCGGTCCTTCCCGATGCTTCAGTTTCAGCTGCAATGCCTGGATACCGGCCTGGCACCGGCGCAAGAATCGCGCGCAGCGCTCGATCAACGGTTCGAGCGCTTGCTCCAAATAGGCGACATGCTCGATTTCCGTTTCGAAATCACAGCGTTCCCGAAAGCGCTCACGCCGCACGAATGCTCTACGGGGCGCGGGCTGCCGCGCCAACGCAATGTCCAGATCCCCCACCACGGCGGGACCCAATCGGCGCGCAATACCGGCGCGCGGCAGGCGCATCAGTTCGCCTAAGGACGTGACGCCCATGGCGCGCAGAGTTTGCAGCCGCTCGACATCCCAAGCCGTGCAGGCAATGGGCACCTTCGCCAGGCGACTCGGCAGCAGATCGGCATCTTCGATTTGCGACGCACCGCCGGCGCGCGCCAGCCACAAAGCGGCCAGAGTCGAGGGCGCGACGACACTGTGAGCCGGCAGCATCAGCCGGCGCCAACAATCATCGAGGTCCGCGTGCAGCTGTTGCAGCGAGCCGAATAATTTCACGCTGCCCTTGATTTCGAGCAATAACGCGTTGGGCGGTTCGATGCTGACGAAGGAAGTGAAGGAGTGCGCATGCAGGCAGAGCTTCTGCAGGGCGGCGCCGGAGGATTCCAGCGCAGACATGTCCGGGAACACCGCGGCGTACCACAGTTGTTTCGGACGCAGCGGAGCATGCGGCTGCCGCGCCTGCGGCGGCGGCGGCGGCGCCAGGGTTTGAGCATGAGGGATGAGTGCAGGCGAAACCTCGGCGCGGCGCCCGGCGGCGGCAAACAAGTCCGCCGTTCGCGATTTCGCAGCGCGCGACTTCAAGGCTCACCGAGATCCACTGGGCCGGGCCGGCCGCCCTGCACTTTGAGCAAATCGACGCGCGCGCACGGCTCGCCCCGGCTGATGACAATGCGCAAGTTGGCAGGTGAAGCTTCGAAACGATGTTTCTCGGGACGAAACAGCACGCCGAGTGAGCCGCCCGCTTCGGCTGCGAGCTTCAAACGCCGCAGCCAGCGATCGTCGGTGCCTTTCAACCAAAGCAAAACAGCGGCGCACACCCCGGAGCTCAGTGCCTGCTCAGCCGCCCACAGAGCCTCGGTGGCCGTAGTCGGCCGAACCACCAGCAAACGCTTAAGCTCGATACCAGACTGCGCCAAGGCAGGCGCATACGGTTCATGCGGAGGGGCAATCCAGACGAGCCATGGCGCATCCCCGCCGTGCCGGGAAGCTTGGCATGCCACCAGCGCCGGCAAAAAAAGCTGGACTTCGCCTAAGCCGGTATCGTCCAACAACACTTCGATGAGCGACGCCGTCGGCCACCCACCCCCCGGCAAGCGGGCATCCAGCGAGCTCTTACCGGTGGACCAAACCGGACGAGCGGGGGCAGCCGAGGCGTCTTTTAACTTCCAAACGCGTGCATCGGCCAAGACATCCGCAAGTAACGATACTTCACGCGGCATCCACGTCTTTACCACGACGCAGGACACCGACGACCACCCCTTCGATAATCATGGGTTGTTCTTTGAGATCGACGCGAATGGGTTCGAAGTCGGCGTTCTCGGGCAGCAGCCAAACAATCGCGCCTTCTTGCCGATAGCGTTTGACGGTGACTTCATTTTCCAAACGCGCGACCACGATTTGACGATTGCGCACTTCGGGCGTGCGATGCACGGCAACCAAATCCCCATCGAGAATGCCGGCATTTTTCATGCTCATGCCCTGCACTTTCAGGAGATAGTGCGGTTGCGGCTGAAATAGCTGCGGATCGATTTGGTAACGCTTTTCGATGTGCTCTTCGGACAAAATCGGACGGCCGGCAGCCACGCGGCCGATGAGCGGCAGACCCAATTGTTCCCGCAGAATATCTTTCAGTTGAATGCCGCGAGAAGCACCGGGAATCAGATCGATGACACCTTTGCGCTGCAAGGCGCGTAAGTGCTCTTCGGCCGCATTCGGAGACTTGAAGCCGAGCGTGCGGGCTATCTCCGCGCGTGTGGGCGGCATGCCGCTTTCTGAAATGGCGTTTTGAATCAGCCTAAGTATTTGAGTCTGACGGGGTGTAAGGTCCGACATGCGTCACCTGTATATGTAGACAGTGACTGTTATTATATACAGTCTGAGCACCTTGGCAAGTCTTGAATAGATTAAAGACTGCCCTCGCGTACGACCCGATCATCGTTGGAGGCGGCATGGGCGGTTTAGACATTGACGACTTGGGAATTTCTATGAACAGGAACAGCACGACTGAGGACGACCGTATTTTCTATCAAGAAACTTTCGGGACCGACGAACTTGCGAACAAATACCAAATACAAGAAACAAAAATCGATCAGGTTAAGGATTTGCGCAGCAACTGACTCTTGAGCCAATTGCGTCCTGTAAAAATTGCAGAAGATGGCGCATTTTTAATGATATCGGCGCTTGTAAGAAATGAACTACGCATAAAAGCGTCTTGTTATACCGACATTTCGTTATTTTCAGTTGCATTCGAGGCGCGAATTTGGCTTTATGTAGGACTGTGTTGCGACGCGGGCGGGCTCGATAGCGTGACCGTACCTGCTGTGGCAACACATCGGATGTTTCCGACACGAATGAATTAACCCTAGGGGAATATTTTTATGAATCTGACAACCACACTAAAGGCCTCTCTCGCCGCGGCTTGCGTCATCGCATTCGCGGGGTGCACTGACCTGAAGCCGATCCAGGCGCAGATCGATGACCTGAAGTCACAGGTCAGCAAGCTGCAAAGCGACACGGCCCGGGCCTCGAGCGATGCGGCTGCTGCACACGCTGCGGCGAACAGCGCGCAATCGGCGGCCTCAGGCGCGCAGAGCACGGCGAATCAAGCCCTGTCGACGGCGCAGGCGAATTCGACCGCCATCGAAGCGATCAACGAGAAGATCGATCGCATGTTCAAAAAGTCTGTCTCGAAGTAAACGAGCAGTTAATTTTTGACTTCAAACGCCGCGGCAACCCCGCGGCGTTTTTCTTTGCGCCGCTCAAGCTCGCATCGCCATCCCGCGCCGCCTCAGTAGCGAATCAGCGCCGATCCCCAGGTGAATCCGCCGCCGAATGCCTCGAGCAGCAGCAGTTGGCCGCGCTTCACACGTCCATCGCGAATTCCGGTGTCCAGAGCCAGCGGCACCGAGGCGGCCGAAGTGTTGCCCTGCGTGTCGATCGTTACGATGACGCGCTCCATCGGCAATTCAAGGCGTTTCGCGATCGCCTCGATGATTCGAATATTGGCCTGGTGCGGAATCAGCCAATCGAGTTGCGTCCTGTCGATGTTGTTGGCGTTCAGAGTCTCGGTGACCAGAGCCCCCAGGGTGTTGACCGCGACCTTATAGACTTCGTTGCCCTTCATCTGCACGCTGGCCTTGCCTTCACGAACCAACTTGAAGCCCTTCGAAACGCCGTCCGGGTAGGCGAGCAGATCCTTGTACTTGCCGTCGGAATGCAGTCGCGTGCTCATGATTCCGGGCTCGCTCGCCGGTTGCAGGACCACCGCGCCTGCGCCGTCGGCGAACAGCACGCAGGTCCCGCGATCATTCCAGTCGATGATTCGTGTGAGAGTTTCCGCACCCACCACCAGCGCGCATTTGGCTTCGCCGAGACGGACGAATTTATCGGCCACGCTCAGCGCGTAGACGAACCCCGTGCAAGCGGCCTCCATGCTGAACGCGGGACAGCCGTGGATCCCCAACCGGTCCTGCAGCAATGTACCCACGTTTGGAAATACCAGATCCGGCGTCGTGGTGCCGACGCAGATCAGATCGATGTCATTGGGCGTGACTCCGGCCGCATCCATCGCGCGCCGCGCCGCATGTTCGGCAAGATCAGTGGTGGTCTCGCCCTCGGCCGCCACGTGACGCTGGGAGATTCCCGTGCGTGTCCGGATCCATTCGTCGCTCGTGTCGACTAGTTTTTCGAGGTCGCGGTTGGTGAGTATTTTTGTCGGCAGATAACTGCCGGTGCCGGCGATTCTTGAGTACATCGAATTCCTTCAAGCCTCGCGTGAAACCCGGCCCAATCGTTGCGCGATCCGGGCCGGTACGCCGTTACGCGCCTCCAACACCGCGACTTCGATGGCGCGCTGGAACCCGAATTGGTCGGTGCCCCCATGACTCTTGATGACGATGCCGTTCAAGCCGACCATGGCCGCGCCATTATAGCGGCGCGGGTCGATCCGCGCGCGCAGCGCGTTCAAGGTCGGCCGCGCGGCCAGATAACCCAATTTGCGCAGCGGCGAGCGCTCGAACTCCTCGCGCATCGCATTGGTTATCAATCGCGAGGCACCTTCCATGACCTTCAAGGCAATGTTGCCGGTAAATCCGTCCGTGACGACGACATCGACCTTGTCGGAAAAAATATCGTGTCCTTCGACGAAACCGACGTAGTTGATATCGGCCGCGGCCATCAGATTGTGCGCCGCCTGGACGATATCGTTGCCTTTGACTTCTTCCTCGCCTATGTTGAGCAGGCCCACGCGCGGCCGTTCGTGCGCTCCGGGAAGATCGGCGGCCAGCACCGAACCCATCACCGCGAACTGCGCCAACTGCACCGGCGTGCAGGATGCGTTGGCGCCAAGATCCAACATGTAGGTATGGCCGCCGCGCGACGGGATGATGGACACGATTGCCGGCCTCTCGACGCCCGGCAGCATCTTCAAGACGAAGTGGGCGGTTGCCATGAGTGCGCCGGTGTTGCCCGCGCTGACGCAGGCGTGCGCCTCGCCGGCCTTGAGCAGATCGATGGCGCGGCGCATCGAGGAGTCCTTTTTACGCCGCAGCGCTTCGCGCGGATGATCCGTCATCTCGACCACCTCCGTCGCGAACAGGCAAGCGACGTTGCTCAACGTCGCGCCCGCGAGCTCGCGCTGCAGATCGGCTTGTCGGCCGGTCAGCGTAAAACGCACGTCGCTGAACTCGCGCGCCGCCGCGAGCGCCGCCGGAACGGAAACCGACGGTCCTCGATCGCCGCTCATGGCGTCGATCGCAATATGAAGCGGCGCAGACACGGTGCGCAATTCGCCGGGGGCTGGATTGACGGCTTATTCTTCGGCTGCTGCCGCATCCGCCTTGGTCTGCAATACTTTCTTGCCGCGATAGAAGCCATCGCGCGAAATCCGATGTCGCGAATGAGTTTCGCCGCTCTTCGGCTCAATCGATACGGCGGGTGCCGCGAGCGCCGAATGGGAGCGGTGCATGCCGCGCTTCGACGGAGTCTTTCTACTTTTTTGAACTGCCATGGGTTGTCTGTCCTATCAAGTTTTCTTCAATAAATCCTGCAATACTGCAAACGGCCGTTGGCGCACGTCCGGCGTCGGCGCTCGACCGCAAGTCTCCGGCGTGCTGCAGGAGGCGATCACAGGCAATGCCAACAACAATTCTTCCTCCGCCAATTCGCGCAAGCTCACGGAGCCGTCATCCATCAGATAAATCTCGCGAGGCGACTCCGCGGGCGCCTGCGCTTCACTCACCGCAAATTCAATCTCGCTGTCGCCGCTCACGGGCATTTCGAAGCCCTGCAGACACCGCTGGCAAACCAGCCGAGGAGTCGCCTGCACGGCGACGGTCGCGCCGACACGTCCCGCTTCCAATTTCGAAAAAGCGAACCGCGCCTTTACCGACCCGCGCGCATCCGCCAATAAGTCCTGCAAGCGAGACAGCTCACTCAACGGGTAGACGCGCTCCAATACAGCCCCGTCCGCCGCCAGGCGCGCGCAATCCACTCGGTCAGACGGGCCCGATGCCATGGGCCGCGTATAATAGGGCCCAGGTACACCCCTGTCAAAACGAATCCGGTGCAAGTCTTTGTTTTTGAAGTGCCCGCCTCCCCTCATTTTGGCATCGACGTCCCGCTACCGGAAGGAACTCTTGAGCAGACTTGGTTTGGGCTTCTCTTGCAGCCCGCCCGGAGTGGACGAAGCCGTGCTCCCGGGCGAGGAGCCCAAGGCCCTGGTCGAGCGGCTCGCCAAGGCCAAAGCCGCGGCCGTGGCGCTTCAACAGCCCGCCGCGTGGGTGATCGGCTCCGATCAGATCGCCGTTCTCGACCAGGCCGGAACGCATTCGGTGCTCGGCAAACCCGGGACGGAGGCGCGCTGCCTGGAGCAACTGCAAAGTTGTTCCGGCCGCAGCGTCGACTTTCTCACCGCAGTGGCAGTGATGCACAAGCAGACCAACGCGTTGATCGAATTCATCGACACGACCCGGGTCAGGTTTCGCATCCTGGATCAGCCCACGATCGAGCGCTACGTTGCAAAGGAGCGGCCGCTTGACTGCGCGGGAGGTTTCAAGAGCGAGGGCCTTGGCATCGGCCTGTGCGAATCAATCGACAGCAGCGATCCCAGTGCACTGATTGGACTTCCCTTGATTCGATTGGGCGCCGCCTTGCGCGCGGCCGGTTTCGAGGTTCCCTAACGGCCGGTCTAAGCATTTTGGCTCCAAGCTCCCGGCTCCCTGGCTCCTAACGCTTCGCGCGCTTGACGCGCCCTCCGCTCTTGGCGCCCGCACGCTTCTGGGGCGTGATGGCATCGAGCACGGCGACCAGTTCCTCCGGCAGAGGCGCGCTGACGTGGAACGGAACACCGGATCCCGGCCATTCGAAGGCCAGGGATTGGGCATGCAGAAAAGTCCGCTTCAATCCATGGGACTTCAGGTCCGCGTTGCGGGCGCGATCGCCGTACTTGTCATCACCCAACAGCGGATGGCCGGCAAATGAGGCGTGGACGCGAATTTGATGCGTGCGCCCGGTGGGAATGTCCACCTCCATCAGCGTCGCCAGGGAACCGAAGAACTGCACCGGCTTGAAAACACTCACCGAGTCCTTGCCGGCGGGCGCCACTCGCACATGGCGTTCGCCATGTTGCCGGTTGTCCGTCGCGAGCGGCGCGTCGATGCGCTTGGTGCCCAGCTGCCAGCTGCCGCTGACCAGCGCCAGGTAGGTCTTGTGCATGCCGCCATTGCGAATCAAGGCATGTAGCGCGGTGAGCGTGCTGCGATCCCGCGCAACCGCCAAGCAGCCGCTGGTATCCCGATCGAGACGGTGCACCAGCTCGAGCGTTTCGCGCGGCCGCGATGCCCGCAATGCCTCGATGATGCCGAAGCTCATGCCGCTGCCGCCGTGCACCGCGACCCCCGCAGGCTTGTCGATGACCAACAAATGCCGGTCTTGGAATATGACGGCCCGCTCGATCAGCTCGAGCAGGCTGCTCGACGGGCGTCCGGGCTCTGCATCGGCCTCGATCCGCACCGGCGGCAGGCGGACTTCGTCGCCCGCCTGGATCCGGTACTCCGCGTCCACGCGCTTGCGATTGACGCGCACTTCACCCTTGCGCAGCAGCCGATATACCCGGCTGCGAGGCACGGTCTTGAAATGGCGCATGAGGAAATTATCGATGCGCTGGCCCGCCTCGTCCTCGGTCACGGTGCGAAGAGTAAGAGGACTTTTTAGCCCCCGCGGAGGCGGTAGGCTGGTAGCAGGGCTGTTCATGGTTTCGCTTCAATTCTGTGGGCGTTGATCTAACGTATTGATTACATTGACCCTGGCGCCATGTCGTGATAATGTCTCAAAACCGTGTCAGGCGCGACAACCTTATGAAGGGCAACGCCTAAATCTAGGTGACGCATATAGACACCGGTTTCCAGTGGTCCCCCATCCGTTGGGGAGCCGCATATTAGTTGGTTCTGGAACTCCAGACCATCGCTCGGCCGATGAGACAGACGCGCGAAAGCTCAAATCTTGAGCTTAGGCGGCTGATAAGCGGTTAACCGAGAACAAGGCCCCGGGCTTGCCGTATACGTTTTGGTTCAAAGTGATGCAGTCGATACCGGTCGCGTACCTCGCGCTCGGCGTATCGCTATTCTTTGCCGCATTCCTGCGTACGACCCCGGGTTTTATTCTCAAGCTCTCCTCGGCCCCTACCACCTTAGTTGGGGCACATGAAAAGAATGCTCGTCAACGCAGTTCAAGAAGAAGAACTGCGAGTTGCGCTAGTCGACGGTCAAAAACTATACGACTTATCGATTGAGATCCCGTCCCGGGAACAGAAAAAATCCAATATCTATAAAGGCCGGATAACCCGCGTCGAGCCCAGTCTCGAAGCGGCGTTCGTCGAGTATGGCGCGCAGCGCCATGGCTTCCTGCCGCTGAAGGAAGTCTCCAAGGAATACTTCCGCGCGCAGCCCGCGAATGGCGGGCGCCTCAATATCAAGGACCTTCTGCAGGAAGGCCAGGAATTGATCGTCCAGGTCGAAAAGGATGAACGCGGCAACAAAGGCGCCGCGCTCACGACGTTCATCAGTCTGGCCGGCCGCTTCTTGGTGCTGATGCCGAACAATCCGCGCGCGGGCGGCGTATCCCGGCGCATCGAGGGCGAGGATCGCGAGCAGATGCGCGATGCCATGAATGGACTGGTCATTCCGGACGGCATGGGCGCGATCGTACGCACTGCCGGCGTTGGCCGGAATACCGAAGAATTGCAATGGGATTTGAACAATCTCAAAACCGCGTGGGACGCCATTGTCCTCGCCAATGACGGCAGGCCGGCGCCTTTCCTGATTTTCCAGGAGAGCGACGCCGTGACCCGCGGCCTGCGCGACTACTTCTCGGATGATGTGGGCGAGTGCCTCATCGACCAGCCTGAGGCCTTTCAAAAGGCGCAGGAATACATGCAGCGCTTCATGCCCCCGGATGCGCAGCGCAAGCTGAAGCTCTACACCGATCCGGTGCCCTTGTTCACGCGCTATCAGATCGAAAGCCAGATCGAATCGGCGTATGCGCACAAGGTCACCCTGCCCTCGGGCGGCAGCTTGGTGATCGATCATACCGAGGCACTGGTGTCGATCGACATCAATTCGGCGCGCAGCACGCGCGGCGGCGACATCGAAGCCACGGCACGCAACACCAACTTGGAAGCCGCCGAAGAAATCGCGCGGCAATTGCGGCTGCGTGACATCGGCGGCCTCATCGTCATCGATTTCATCGACATGGAGTCCACCGCCAATCAGCGCGCCGTGGAAGACATGCTGCGCGATTCGGTCAAGATGGACCGGGCACGCATTCAGCTCGGCCGGCTCTCGCGCTTCGGTCTGCTCGAATTGTCGCGCCAACGCCTGCGCCCTGCCTTGAGCGAAACGACGCATATCAACTGCCCGCGCTGCAGCGGCATGGGCACGATACGCGGCGTCGAATCGATGTCGCTGGCCTTGTTGCGTCTGATCGGCGAAGAGGCGCGCAAAGAGCGCACCGGCCGGGTGGTCGCTCAGGTCCCGGTCGATGTTGCGACCTACCTCATGAACGAGAAGCGCGAACAGCTCAATCAAATCGAGTCGCGCGACAAGGTATCGCTGGTGATCGTGCCGAATCCTCACATGCAAACGCCGGCGTACACGCTGCGCCGCGTCCGCGACGATGAGAAGGAACTGCCGGAGAACAGCACCGTCAGTTATCAGTTGGCGGATCAGCCCAGCGTCGATGACTCGAACATCGGCGAACGGGACAAAAAGCCGCCCGGCGAAGTTCCGCTCGTTCCAAGTATCCTGCCGGCCTCTACCGCGCCCATCATTCCGATGCCCACGCCTGTTGAAGCCAAGGCCCCGCAACCGGCCGTGCAGGTCGGCGCGCTGGTGAGATTTTGGCGCTGGCTGTTCGGCGATCCCGCGGCCCGCGCCGCCGCGAAAGCCGCCGCCGCGCCCGCGCAGCCTCAACGCGACCGTCCTCAGCACCGCGACGTCCGCCACGATCGCTACCGCAGCGGCGGAGATCGCGACCGGAACCGCGACCGCGGCGACCGCGATCGCAACCGGGATGTGCGGCGTGATGGTCCGCGCGATCCGCGCCGCGACGGTCGTCCGCGCGGCGATCATCCTCGAGACAATCGCAATGAATCCAACCCACGCCGGCCCGAGAGTTCGGGGCAATCGGAGCGCAACGCCGGCGGCCCGCGCAGCGAGCCTGCTCGCCAGGAGCAGGCGCCTCGCCAAGAACAGGGGCTTCGCCAAGACCAAGGTCCTCGCCAAGACCAGGGGCCTCGCCAAGAACCAGGGCCTCGCCAAGACCAAGGTCCTCGCCAAGACCAGGGGCCTCGCCAAGAACCAGGGCCTCGCCATGATCAGGCACCTCGCTCCGGCAATGAGGCCGAGCGCTCCCCCAACGAGCGGGGCGAACGCAGCGAACGGGGCGGCCGAAGCCGGCGCCGACGCGGCCGGGGCCGCCGTGACGGCGGAGAAAACACCGCGAATGGCACGGGCGCGAACCAAGCTCAAGGAACGGGTCCGGTCAGCAACTTCCCGGGCTCTGCTTCGCCCAATTCAAGCCAGGGCGCGCCGCCCGCGCCGGCGCCCTCTTACGAGCGTCCGGCCGAACGTCCCGCATTTGAACCGATGCGTGAGCAGCCATCCATGAATTCGGCGCCTGAGCCGAGCCCGCCTCGTGATTCGATTCCTGCGGCAACGCCGGCGCCCGCGCGTGCGGCTGAGCCGGCGGCGGCGCCCGCGCCCGCGCCCGCGCGCACCGTGGAGACTGCACCGGCGAACACGGGAACGGATAACAAGTACGTTGTCTGGTCCTCGGCACCTGCCGACGTTCAGCGATCCGGTCCGGACGAGCGATGATCGACCTGCCGCAGTCTTAGGTCGAGCGCCAGGCTGACGCTCAACAGCGCGGCCGCGAGGCCGCGCAAGCTGGCAATGGCCATCCAGGACGCTCGCGCGGCGATCGAGCGCGTCGGCGGCTGACCCAGCCTCGCCCAAATGTAGAACGCCGCGGCGAAGCCTACGGCAACGAGTACGTAGATCAGGATCCATACGCGGCGCTCGGGGCTCATGACCAGACGGTTCGGCACCGCGGCTTGCGGCCCACGGCGCAAGCCGTAGCAGACCATGGCCAGCACCGCTGCGAGGCCGATGAGCGAGCCTAGGTCCTGCATGACATAGACGGCGGGAAAATGCCGGCTGCCGATGTCGATCGTATCGTCCAGCACCGGAAACATGCGCACGCCTCTGCCACCATCATGGGTGAATCCATCCCATACCAGGTGCGTCAACGCTCCCCCCAGCACGCCGGCAGCGGCGAGCAGCCACTGCCGCCACGAGCGGATGTTCGCCTCGGCGGCGAACGGACGCCAGCGTGCATAGGGCCCCTCGGGCAGAACCTGCAGCATGGGCGTTTTGATCAACAGCTGGAACACCCAGTAGGTGATCAATCCAACCGGCAGACAGAAAGTAAACAGGGCCTCGATGCTATGTGTCTCGACGCGCGGCATGCCCGGGAAAAATATTCGGAAATCCGGAACCATCGCGCCGATAGTTGCGGCCGATAATAGTTTCCAGCGCGCCAACCACGGAGAAAAGGGCAGGATGGCGGCGGTATGCGAGATGGTAAAGGGCATGGAAAAGCTAGGGTGTCATGTAATCGTCACAATGCGGATCTATAACTCGCGGGCTGCGCCTCATCAATAACCGGACTACACAATGGCCAATACCGCACCGCTCGATGAGACCTCCCTGGCGATCGGCAAACCGGCCTCGAAACTGGTCAAACACAAGCCCAGTCCCTGGTTCAACCTACTCGCCTTGGTGGTGGTCATCACCGGAATCATATACGCCGGCTATCATCTCGCGGACGACTTGTCGGTGGTGCAAGACACCCGCGCCTACCCCTACATACTGCTCGGCCTCGCCTTGGTGATTGCGCTGGGGTTCGAGTTCGTCAATGGATTTCACGACACGGCCAATGCCGTCGCCACGGTCATTTATACGAACTCCATGTCGCCCAACCTCGCGGTCATCTGGTCCGGCACCTTCAATTTTCTGGGGGTGTTGGTCTCCACCGGCGCGGTTGCGTTCGGCATCGTCTCGCTGCTGCCGGTCGAATTGATATTGCAGGTCAGCAGCGGCGCGGGATTTGCCATGGTATTCGCGCTGCTCATCGCCGCGATTCTGTGGAACCTGGGCACCTGGTACTTTGGTCTCCCCTCATCGAGCTCGCATACCCTGATCGGCTCCATCATCGGCGTGGGCCTCATGAATCAGCTCATGGCGGCGAGCGGCTCCGGCACCAGTGGGGTCGATTGGGCACAGGCGACGAAAATCGGCCAGACCTTGTTGGTTTCGCCGCTGATCGGATTCAGCGCGGCCTGGCTGCTGCTGACCATACTGAAGAATACGATCAGAATTCCGGCCCTCTATAAGGAGCCCGAGGGCAGCAAACCGCCTCCCCTCTGGATCCGCGGGTTGCTGATCCTGACCTGCACCGGCGTGAGCTTCTTTCATGGCGGCAATGACGGCCAGAAAGGCATGGGACTCATCATGCTGATTCTCATCGGCACGGTCCCGACGGCCTATGCGCTCAATCGCACCATGCACGAGCAGGACGTGAATACCTTCATGGCGGCTTCCGCGCAGGCTCAAACCGCGCTGTCGCACTATGCCGTGGGCGGCGCGCCGGCCGATCTGCGTGCTGCCGCCGTCGATCTGGTGCGCAGTCGCAAGGCCACTCCCGAGGGTGTCGCCGCACTCGGCGGGCTCGCCAGCGCGATCGCCTCGGAAGTCGGCCGCTACCACTCGATGGATAAAGTTCCCGCGGGCTCCATGGTCAACATCCGCAACCAGATGTACCTTGTGAGCGAAGGCTTGCGCTTCATGGGCAAAACCAAGTCGTTGAACGTATCGGCCGCCGACCAAGCCTCGCTCGATGCCTACAAAAAGCAGCTCGATCACGCCACCAAATTCATACCCACTTGGGTCAAGGTCGCCGTCGCCATTGCGCTGGGATTGGGGACGATGATCGGCTGGAAACGCATCGTCGTGACGGTCGGCGAGCGCATCGGCAAGACGCACCTGACCTATGCGCAAGGCGCGTCGGCGGAGATCGTCGCGATGGCGACCATCGGCGCCGCTGAAATGTACGGCCTGCCCGTGAGCACCACGCATGTGCTCTCATCCGGTGTGGCGGGAACGATGGTCGCAAACGGTTCCGGACTGCAATGGGCCACGGTGCGCAATTTGCTGATGGCCTGGGTGCTCACGCTGCCGGTGTCGATCGCGCTCGCCGGCGGCCTGTACTGGCTGCTACGCACCGTCCTCTAGGGCGGCGAGCAGGCCGCGCGCGGCAGCCGTCGTCAGATCGAGCACTTCCTCGAAGGCGGCGGCGTCGCGATAGTAGGGATCCGGCACGTCGCGAAGATTCAGCTCGGGCGCGTACTCGAGAAATAACTTCACCAAAGCGTGCGAGGCACGCGGCTTCAGCGCCTGAAGCTCGCGCAAGTTCGCCCGGTCCATCGCCAGAATCAAGTCGAAGCGCTCGAAGTCGCCCTGGGTCACCTGCCGCGCCCGCAGGCCGCTGATATCGATGCCCCGTCGCAGCGCCGCGCGTTGGCTGCGCAAATCCGGCGGCGCACCGATGTGATAGTCCGCGGTTCCCGCGGAATCGATCTCCAGCGCCAATCCCGGCGACCCCGATGCGGCCAGGTGCCGCAGCACGCCCTCCGCGGTGGGACTTCGGCAGATGTTCCCCAAACAGACAAAAAGCACGTGGTGCGGCGCTCGTTTCAGCCCTGCGGACCTTTGAATTGTAGCCATGTACTGATTATGATTCGCTCGTCCAATAAAAACAGGCAAGGAGGCGGAATGTCATTACGAGCCACCGTGGCAGGGAGTTTGCTGCTCGCGTCACTTCCACTTCTATCATCCGCCGAGTCAGCCTTCGATGCGGCAAAGGCCTTTGGTGCCCGCCCAAGGGTCGAGTACGTCAGCCTGTCGCCCGACGGGATGAGCGTCGCATATGTCGCTCCCACGACCGGCCAGGGATCGGTGGTTTATGTTCAAAGTCTTGCCAAAGGAGCATCCCTTGCTTCCAGACCCATCCTTGGCGCCAGCGGCAAACCCGATCGGCTTGGCGGCTGCGACTGGGTGTCGAATCAGCGGCTGGTTTGCGTCGTTTACGGCGTGGTTGCCAGCAGCGCCCTGCTTGAACCGGTGGAGCTCTCTCGCCTGATTGCGGTCAATGCCGACGGCACGAAGATGCAATTACTCAGTACCAGGGACAATTCATTCACGCGCGGAATGCAACTCTACGGCGGCAGCGTCATCGATTGGCTGCCGGATGAGGACGGCGCCGTGCTGATGACCCGGATGTATCTACCGGATGACCACACCGGCAGCCACATCGGCTCGTCAAAACGCGGAATCGCGGTCGACCGGGTCGACACGCAAACATTAGCTGCGCGAAACATCGAGCAGCCGCGCGACGACGCGGTCGCCTACATCAGTGACGGCCGCGGCACGATCCGCATCATCGGGGTCAGATCGAGGCGCGGCGCGGTCGGGGACTATGACTCAGGAAACATCGCTTACTACTATCGCATGACAGGTTCACGCGATTGGCTGCCGATGGGCGAAGTGGTCGGCG
>Ga0210384_10001841_pt1 | contig 27260 bp, 24 predicted proteins | sample IncBWH2MmetaG_FD_160574 | JGI IMG/M metagenome (GOLD analysis project Ga0210384, IMG submission 160574) | Forest soil microbial communities from Barre Woods Harvard Forest LTER site, Petersham, Massachusetts, United States - Inc-BW-H-2-M | ecosystem: Environmental > Terrestrial > Soil >...
GAGATAACGTGGCGCTGGAGATTGAACTGATTACTCCCGTCGCGATGGATAAGGGCTTGCGCTTCGCGATTCGCGAAGGCGGGCACACGGTGGGTGCGGGTACGATTTCGGAGATTATTAAGTAAGGGCAGTTGCGATGACCTTCGGGACTGACAAGACCGTGCTTGAGTCGATCGCTTTTGTAGGACTCTCGGCGCTGGGGTGGTCGTGGGATTTGCTGCTGTTGGTCTTCGAAAGTCTTGTTAGCGAAGACAAGAAGAGCAAGAAGTTGAACGGATTTGGATTGATTTAAGGGAGTTTTTAGATGCCACGCGAAATTTGTCAGTTGCAGTGCCCGGATTGTAAAGAGCGGAATTATTCGACGACCAAGAACCGCAAGACGACGACGGAGCGGTTGGAGTTTAAGAAATTCTGCCCTCGTTGCCGGAAGCACACGCCGCACAAGGAAGTGAAATAGTTTTTGAAACAGGGGCGTAAGCTCAACGGTTAAACTGTCGGTCTCCAAAACCGAACTTGGGGGTTCGAATCCCTCCGCCCCTGCCAGATTTTGCCCCGCTGGCGTTCGGGACGGGAATGGCTGGGGACGCGAGAAGGGATGTAAGGAACATGGCAAAAACGGAAGCCATCACGACGGGAAGCGAGAACGCGCTGGTTGCGCAGGTAAAGTCCTGGCCGCAGCAGACTCGGGATTTTTATCACGACGTGCGCACGGAAACGAAGAAAGTGACGACGCCCTCCTGGAAAGAAGTGCGCGCCACGACGGCGGTGGTCATCATCACGGTGTTTCTGTTTGCGTTCTACTTTTGGGCGGTCGATCTGGTGATTGGGCGCGGGATTGATCAGATGTTCCACTTCTTCGCGAAACGCAGTTAGGTTAGGCGGTTAGATACACGAGAGAAATTATGCCGGAAGAAATCAGTAACGCAGCCGCAGTACCGGTGGAGACAGCACCCGCGCCGGAAGCGCCGATCAACGCGCACATGCGGTGGTACATTCTGCACGCGTACTCGGGCTTCGAGCGCAAAGTGCGGGAATCGCTGGAATCGCGTGTGCAGGCGTTTGGATTGCAAAACAAGATTGGCCGCGTGCTGATTCCGACCGAAACCGTGACGGAAGTCCGCAACGGCAAGAAGTACACCAGCGAGCGCATGCTCTATCCAGGCTATGTGCTGGTGGAAATGGACATGAACGACGATGTCTGGCACGTAGTGAAGGCGACGCCGCGCGTGACCGGCTTCGTGGGAACGGGACAGCAGCCGACGCCGCTTTCCGCCGAAGAAGTCGATCAAATTGTGAACCGCGTCGCTGTTAGCAAGGACAAGCCGCGGCTCAAGGTCAAGTACGAGAAGAATGAAACGGTGCGCATCACGGAAGGCGCGTTCGCCAGCTTTACGGGTGTGGTGGACGACGTCAACGAAGACCGCGAGACTTTGAAAGTGATGGTTACTATCTTCGGGCGGTCGACGCCGGTGGAATTGGAATTTGGACAAGTGGAAAAAGTAGTGGCGTAGCAAGTTTTGAGAAAGGTCAATCCGTAAGCGTCCGGGCCGAAAATCCTAGACCCGGGGCTGGATTGGAAATAGAGAGAACAGAATGGCAAAGAAGGTTACAGGTTTCGTTAAGTTGCAGATTGCGGCGGGAAAAGCGACACCCGCTCCTCCCGTGGGGCCGGCGCTCGGTCAGGCGCAGGTCAACATCATGGAGTTCTGCAAGCAGTTCAACGCTCGCACCAATCAGAAAGAACTCGATGGGCTGATTGTTCCGGTTGTGATTACGGTATTCAGCGACCGGACGTTTACGTTTATCACCAAGACTCCACCGGCGGCGGTACTGTTGAAGCGGGCCGCAGGCATTGCCAAGGGATCAGGCACGCCGAATAAAGACAAGGTGGGCAAGGTCACCGCGAAGCAGGTGGAAGATATTGCTAAACAAAAGATGCCGGACTTGAACGCGGCCTCGATTGAGACGGCGATTAAGAGCATTCGCGGGACGGCGCGGTCGATGGGGCTGGAAGTTGTCGGCTAGAGAGTGCGGAGGGAGTAGGGGTCCTTCGACTCCGCATGGACCTTCGCACGCGAAGGCCCATGCTGCGCTCAGGATGACAAGTTTTAGAGAAGTGAGTCCATATCACCACGGCGTGCCAGCAAGAGTGGCGCGCGGTGGGAGACGAGGGTAAGGAAAAATGAAGAAGGTCAGCAAAAATATTGAAAAGGCTCGGAAAGCTGTTGAGCCGAAGCCGTATGTGTTGCAGGACGCAGTGCCGTTGCTGCAGAAGGTGAAGTTCGCCAAGTTCGACGAAACCGTTGAGGTCACTCTGCGGCTCGGCGTCGATCCCAAGCATGCGGACCAGATGGTCCGCGGCACGGTTGTGCTGCCGCACGGTCTGGGCAAGACGAAACGGGTTTTGGTTATCGCCGCCGGCGACAAGCAGCGCGAAGCGCAAGCAGCAGGCGCGGACTTTGTCGGTGGCGAGGACATGGTGGAAAAGATCCAGAAGGAAAACTGGACGGATTTCGATGCCCTGATTTCGACGCCGGACATGATGAAGTCGGTGGGCCGCCTGGGTAAAGTTCTTGGGCCGAAGGGTCTGATGCCGAATCCGAAGACAGGTACCGTGACTGTGGATGTGGCCAAAGCGATCCAGGAAATCAAGGCCGGCAAAGTCGAGTTCCGCACGGATAAGACCGGGCTGGTGCATTCCCCGGTGGGCAAGATTTCGTTCACGCCGCAGAAGCTGGTGGACAACGCCACCACGTTGATTACGAGCGTGATCAAGGCCAAGCCGCCCGCCGCGAAGGGCAAGTACATCAAGGGCTGCACGTTGAGTTCGACGATGGGTCCGGGAATCCGGATCGACGTTGCGCCGATTGAGCTGGCCTCGAAGGCGTAGTGACCTCGGCGGCTAAAGCCGCTCAGGGGAAGGGGTTATCGCAGGGCTGAAGCCCTGCGCCGCCCAAAAACGAAATTGAGCAGGGTCGAGACTGGTTTCAACGAGATTGGGAGAGAGACGGAAATGGCCGTTACCAAAGCAAAGAAAATCGAGCAAACCGCCGAACTGGCAGCGGAATTGAAAGGCGCATCGAGCGCCATTGTGAGTACGTATCACAAACTGACCGTGGCCCAGGACTTCGATCTGCGCAAAGCCGTGCGGGGCGCCGGTGCGAAGTATCGTGTGGTCAAGAACACCTTGGCGGAGCGCGCGGCCAAAGGTACGAAGATCGAATCGGGCCTGAAGAATCTTTCCGGCGTGACTTCGATTGCCTACACAAGCGGCGATCCCGTGGCTCTGGCGAAGGCGCTCTCGAAGTACGTCAAAGACAACCCTGAGTTTGCTTTCAAGGCCGGCGTCATGGATGGGCAGACGATTTCCATAAAGGACATCGATGCGCTCGCCGCGCTGCCGTCGAAGGAAGAGATTTATTCGAAGCTATTGTTCCTGATCAGCTCGCCGGGAACGCGTCTGGCGCAGGTGGTCAATGCTGTTGGCCGCAACGTGGCCGTGGTGTTGGGACAGGGTGTCGAAAAGGGCAAGTTCAAGGAAGCGTAGTCTCGGGCCCACCCCTTACCTCAGCGGCTAAAGCCGCCGCTTGAAGCGAGGGGTTATCGCAGCGCTGAAGTGCTGCGCCGCCCAAAAGCTATTGACTACACAAGCTGTTGATTACATAGGGTTTCGTGGCGGCGCGAGCTGCCCGAAGAGTTTAGCTGCTGGCAGTCTGGGGTTGCGTAGTTTCAGTCCGGTCCTTCGCGGTCTGGCGTGAGGGAAGCGTGACGGCGCACTGGAAACCCGGCTTACGGTAGTGAAGTGGGACGAATTTAATTCAAACTGGAGAATAGCAATGGCGGATCTGCAGCAATTGGAAGAATCAATCGTGGGCTTGTCTCTCTTGGAAGCCTCGGCGCTGGTGAAGAAGTTGGAAGAGCGTCTTGGCGTTTCGGCGGCAGCGGCGGCCCCGGTCATGATGGCGGGTGGCGGCGGAGCAGCAGCGGCCCCGGCGGAAGAAAAGACCGAATTTGCCGTCGTCCTGAAAGAAGTCGGCGCCAACAAGATCAACGTAATCAAGGCTGTACGCGAAGTCACCAGCCTGGGCTTGAAGGAAGCCAAGGATCTGGTCGATGGAGCGCCGAAGACCATCAAGGAAGGTGTGTCCAAGGATGAAGCCGAGACCATCAAGAAGAAGTTTACGGAAGCGGGCGCGACCGTCGAAGTTAAGTAAGTCAAGTAGTTGCGCCAAGAAGTGAAGCCAGGCCGGCTCGGCTAAGTAGCTGAGACGGCTGACGTTCACGGTTCCGGCGACCGAAAAATAAAACGGGTGAATCGGGCGGAGCAGTGTTATCATCTAAGGTAACACCGCTTCACCTACCCCGAGAGCTGCCGATCAGAATCCGTGGAAGCGGGCGGAGACCGATGCGACAGTGGTTGGCAACCTGTTCCGCGAGCTGGCGTGGAATGGAGACAGGCCCGTAGCACTGGTGCATAACGTACAAACGTATCAAGGCCAAGCGCCACCATCGGCGCCCTAGGGAGTTATTGTCCCGAGGGGCGTTTGTCTGTTTTTTTGAACGGAAATCGTTCGCGCGGCGGAACAGCCGCACATGTGAGTTGGGAGCCTCCGAATGTCGAAGAAGACCACCTACCGTAAGCGTTTTGATTTTTCCAAGATTCCGGCGACTATCGCCATCCCGAACCTCATTGAGGTGCAGAAGCGCTCCTACGAGCGTTTTCTGCAAATGGACCGTCTGCCCAGCGAGCGCGACCAGGAAGGCTTGCAGGCCGTGTTTCAGTCGGTGTTTCCCGTTACCGACTTCCGCGACGTTTCCAAGCTCGAGTTCGTGGACTTCGCCATTGGCAACTGGGAGTGTAAGTGCGGCCACCTGAAGGGCCTGCACCACCTCCGGTCGACCTGTAAGAACTGCGGCTTCACCATTACCACGGATCCATTCCATCCGGGCGAAGTGCTGTGCAACAAGTGCGGCACGTTCAACGCGAACACGCCCGATTTCTGCAATAAGTGCGGCGACCCTGTCGGATTGCAGCTGAAGTATGACGTGACCGAATGCGAAGAGCGCGGGATGACCTACTCCGCGCCGCTCAAGGTCACGATGCGTCTCACTATTTACGAGAAGGACGCGGAGACCGGCAACAAGAGCATTCGCGACATCAAGGAACAGGAAGTGTTCTTTGGCGACGTGCCTCTGATGACCGCCAACGGAACCTTCATTGTGAATGGTACCGAGCGCGTGATCGTCAGCCAGTTGCACCGCTCGCCGGGCGTGTTTTTCGAGAAGCAGCCGCCGGGGTATTTTCTCGGCAAGATCATTCCATACCGCGGGTCTTGGGTTGAGTTCGAGTACGACCAAAAGAATCTACTCTACGTCCGCATCGACCGTAAGCGGAAGTTCCTGGGCACGATCTTCCTGCGCGCCCTGGGCCTGCGTTCTGGTGAGGACATTCTGCGCACGTTCTATACCGTCGACCGTCTGACTGTGCGCGACAAGAAGCTTTATTGGAACGTGGACCCGGCGGCGGTGGATAAGCCGACGAATCTGCTCGGCATGAAGCTGACGCATCGCGTGGCCACAAAGTCAGGGGATGAGATTGTTCACTCCGGCCGCAAAGTCAACGCCGCGATCCTGAAAGATATTCAGAAGGCCAAGATCACCGAAATCGAAATCGATGGCGTGGATCTGGAAGGCGCATGGGCGGCAAGCGACATCGTCGATACGACAACGGGAGACGTGCTGCTCGAAGCCAACTCGGAAGTTACACCGGAAATTCTGGCGAAGGTGCTCGACTCGAACGTGGTCGAGATGAACCTATTCTTCCCCGAACGCGACGATGTGGGCACGGTCATCAGCCAGACCTTGCGCCGCGACGCGGTGAAGACGCCGCAGGAAGCGCTGATCGAAATCTACCGCAAGCTGCGTCCGGGCGATCCGCCGACGCTGGATACGGCGACGTCGCTGTTTCATGGAATGTTCTTCGACCCGCGCAAGTATGACTTTTCACGCGTAGGCCGATTGAAATTCAACATTAAAATGTACGAAAACCAGGACGCAACCAGCCTGGATAGCCGCACGCTCGAGCCGGATGATTTCTACGCTACGATCCGGTACCTGCTTAAGCTGCGCAAGAACATCGGCCAAGTAGATGACATCGATCACCTCGGCAACCGCCGCGTGCGCGCAGTCGGCGAGTTGATGGAAAACCAGTTCCGTATGGGATTGGTTCGCATGGAGCGTGCCATCAAGGAAAAGATGAGCGTGTACCAGGAAATGTCGACGGCGATGCCGCACGACCTGGTCAACGCCAAGCCAGTCATGGCCGCGATCCGCGAGTTCTTTGGATCGTCGCAGCTCTCGCAGTTCATGGATCAGACGAATCCGCTCTCGGAAATCACGCACAAACGCCGCCTTTCCGCGCTTGGGCCGGGTGGACTGTCGCGGGAACGCGCTGGATTTGAAGTGCGCGACGTGCATCCCACGCACTACGGACGTATCTGTCCGATTGAAACGCCGGAAGGTCCGAACATCGGCCTCATTTCGTCGCTGAGCTGCTTTGCGCGCATCAACGACTACGGCTTCATCGAGTCGCCGTACCGCAAGGTCAAAGACGGACGCGTTCTCGACTACATTACCGTCACCAATGCGGGCGATAGCTCGCACAAAGTGGGCGACCACCTCGAAGAGCATGAGCTCGAGAAGCTCAATGCGGAACTAAAAGACAAGAAGAAGAAGCAGATCGAACACGAGCCGTTCTCGTTTTACCTCTCCGCGTGGGAGGAAGACCGCCACGTGATCGCGCAGGCGAACGTGGAGCTCGATGAGAAGGGCCGCATTGTCGGCGACCTCGTCAACGCCCGTAAGGCTGGCAACTTCGTACTGATCAACCGCAGCGACGTGGATTACGTCGATGTGAGCCCGAAGCAGCTAGTGTCGGTGGCGGCATCGCTCGTACCGTTCCTAGAGCACGATGACGCGAACCGCGCCCTGATGGGTGCGAACATGCAACGGCAATCGGTGCCTTTGCTGGTGTCGGCGGCTCCGTTCGTCGGAACCGGCATGGAAGGTGTTACGGCGCGCGATTCCGGCGCAGTGGTGCTGGCGCGGCGCAATGGCATCATCGATTCCGTCGACTCTGACCGCATCATCGTGCGTGTCGAGGGCGAACATCATCCCATGCAGCTCTCGCGCGAAGTGGGCAGCGACATTTATACGCTGACCAAGTTTAAGCGGTCGAACCAAAACACCTGCATCAACCAGAAGCCGCTCGTAACCAAGGGGCAGCGCGTGGTGAAGGGACAGGTCATCGCCGACGGTCCGTGCACGGATAGTGGCGAACTGGCGCTCGGCCGGAACGTGCTCGTGGCGTTCATGCCGTGGCGCGGCTACAACTTTGAGGACGCGATTCTCGTCTCCGAGAAGCTGGTCCGTGAGGATTACTACACCTCGGTCCACATTGAAGAATTCGAAATCGAAGCGCGTGATACCAAGCTGGGTCCCGAGGAAGTTACGCGGGATATCCCCAACGTGGGCGAATCCGCGCTGCGCGATCTCGACGAAAGCGGCGTGATTCGCATCGGCGCTTCCATCAAGGCCGGCGACATTCTGGTGGGAAAGGTTACGCCTAAGGGCGAAACCCAACTGACGCCGGAAGAAAAACTGCTACGCGCCATCTTCGGCGAAAAAGCCGGCGATGTGCGCGACGCCTCGCTGACGTGCCCTCCGGGCATCGAGGGCGTGGTAGTGGACGTGAAGATCTTCTCCCGCAAGGGTCAAGAGAAGGACGAACGCGCCAAGATGATCGAAGGTCAGCAGATTGGCAAGCTCGACAAGAATCTTTCGGACGAAATCCGGATTCTGACCGACGAGCGCTTGAAGCGTCTCGATGCGCTGCTTGGCGGCAAGGAAGTCCAAGCCGACCTGCACGACGAACGCACCAACAAGCGTCTGCTGGGCAAGGGCAACATTCTGGACCGCGAGGCCATCGAGCGTATCTCGACGCGCAACCTGAAGCGCATCAAGTATGCCGACAAGGATCCTCGCGTCAACGAGCAGATCGACGAAATCGAGGAAATGACCTCACGTCAGATTGATGTGCTCAAGAAGATCGTCAACGAGAAGAAAGACAAGCTGCAGAAGGGCGATGAACTGCCGCCGGGCGTAATCAAGCTCGTCAAAGTGTACGTCGCCATGAAGCGCAAGTTGAGCGTTGGCGACAAGATGGCGGGACGACATGGCAACAAGGGCGTGATCGCGCGCATTCTGCCGGAAGAGGATATGCCGTACATGGCGGACGGAACGCCTGCCGAAATCGTCCTCAACCCGCTGGGCGTGCCTTCCCGTATGAACGTCGGGCAGTTGCTGGAAACGCACCTGGGCTGGGCGGCGCATGAACTCGGCAAGCAGGTCACCGAGCTTCTGGCGAAGCACAACCGCGAAGATGCGATTCGTCGCGAGCTGAAGGCGATGTTCAAGGACACGCAGATCCAACACTCCTTCGACGATCTAACCGACGACGAACTGATGACGGCTGCGAAGAGTTTCCAAACCGGTTTCCATTTCGGCTCGCCGGTATTCGACGGCGCGCGCGAAACGGAAATCAAGGCTCTGCTGAAGCAGGCGGGCTTGCCGACGTCCGGCAAGTGCGACATGTACGACGGCATGACCGGCGACAAGTTCGAGCAGCCTGTGACGGTGGGCTACATCTACATGCTGAAACTCTCGCACTTGGTGGACGACAAGATCCACGCCCGGTCCATTGGGCCGTATTCGTTGATCACGCAGCAGCCGCTGGGTGGTAAAGCGCAGTTCGGCGGCCAGCGTTTCGGAGAAATGGAAGTGTGGGCGCTGGAGGCTTACGGCGCGGCGCACATTCTGCAGGAGCTGCTGACAGCGAAGTCCGACGACGTTTTCGGCCGCACCAAGATTTACGAGGCCATCGTCAAGGGCGAAGCCGCCATGCAACCGGGCGTGCCTGAATCGTTCAACGTTCTGGTGCGCGAGTTGCAATCGCTGTGCCTGGATGTGGAATTGATCAAGGCTGGCCCGCGGAAGCCTGTAGCTGCGGCGGCGGACTAGTCCGGGAAGGCCCCACTCAAGCCAAAGGATGGCTTGAATGGGGCACCCTCAAAGTTTTCTTTTTGAAAGTTAATTGCCCGGTCCAAGTGCTCTCAATGGAGCGGGTGAAGAAATAAGCTGGAACGGTTTCCCAGAAACCGAGCCAGTAATCTGGTCTTGAGAGCCGCGAGCGGCCGCGGTTAAGCCGCAGGAAGCGGAGGAGCACCTTGTATCGTTCGAGCCCTTTTGATTTGGCTAACGCGAACTCTGACTTTGACGCGATTCGCATCAGCGTCGCATCCCCGGAAAAAATCCGTAGCTGGTCCCACGGGGAGGTAACGAAGCCGGAAACGATTAACTACCGGACGTTCAAACCCGAGCGCGACGGTCTGTTCTGCGCGCGCATTTTTGGCCCGGTCACCGACTGGGAATGCTTGTGCGGCAAGTACAAACGCATGAAGCACCGCGGCGTCATCTGCGACAAGTGCGGCGTGGAAGTAACGCTCTCCAAGGTACGCCGCGAACGGCTTGGCCACATTGAGCTGGCCTCGCCCTGCTCGCACGTCTGGTTCTTCAAGGGTCTGCCGAGCCGCATCGGCCACCTGCTCGACATTTCCTTGCGCGAGCTGGAAGCCGTTCTCTACTTCGAGGCCTACGTGGTCGTCGAAGCTGGGGAGGCTCCGGTCAAGGATCACGAGGTCATCAAGGACGAAGCCAAGTTCCGCGAACTCGATCAGCAGTTCCGGGCGACGGGTTTCAAGGCCATGATGGGCGCGGAAGCGATCAAGGAACTCTTGAAGCGTGTCGATACCGCCGACCTCTCCGTCACGCTGCGCGAAAAAATGGTGAATGAGGTGTCGCTGCAAAAGCGCATCAAGTACGCCAAGCGCCTCAAGGTTGTGGAAGCGTTCCGCAAGAGCGGGAACCAGCCGCAGTGGATGATTCTCGACGTGGTTCCGGTCATCCCGCCCGAGTTGCGCCCGTTGGTACCGCTGGATGGCGGACGATTCGCTACCTCGGACCTCAACGACCTCTACCGCCGCGTTATCAACCGCAACAACCGGTTGAAGAAGTTGATGGACCTGCACGCGCCGGAAGTGATTGTGCGCAATGAAAAGCGCATGTTGCAGGAAGCCGTGGATGCCCTGTTCGACAACGGCCGCCGCGGTCGCGTCCTGCGCGGCGCCAACAACCGTCCGCTCAAATCGCTGTCCGATACGCTCAAGGGCAAACAAGGCCGTTTCCGCCAGAACCTGCTCGGTAAGCGCGTCGACTACTCGGGGCGTTCCGTAATCGTGGTCGGTCCCGAACTGAAGCTGCACCAGTGCGGACTGCCGAAGAAAATGGCGCTGGAGTTGTTCAAGCCCTTTATCTATCACCGGCTGGAACAAACCGGACAGTGCTCGACCATCAAGCAAGCGAAGGAAATGGTCGAACAGCAGGAGCCCGTCGTTTGGGACATTCTTGAAGAGGTGATCAAAGATCACCCGGTTCTGCTGAACCGCGCTCCCACGCTGCATCGCCTCGGCATTCAGGCATTTGAGCCGGTGCTGGTGGAAGGCAAGGCCATCAAGATTCACCCGCTGGTCTGCACGGCGTTCAACGCGGATTTCGACGGCGATCAGATGGCTGTGCACATTCCGCTTTCGCCGGAAGCGCAGATCGAGGCCAGCGTGCTCATGCTGGCCTCGCACAACATCATGTCCCCTGCATCGGGCCAGCCGATTACCGTGCCCACGCAGGATATGGTGCTCGGTCTTTACTACCTGACCAAGGGCAAGCCTGGCGCCAAGGGCGAAGGTCGGACCTTTGCCAACATTGATGAAGTGTTGCTCGCGGTCGAAGCGGGCGCTGTGGAAACGCTTTCTCCGATTCGTTTGCGCTACACCGGCGAACTGATCGACCTTACCGTCGCCTACGACGATCAGGATATTGTCCACACCGAGCCCACGCACGTGGAGGGGCTCTACCTCAACACAACCGTTGGCCGCGCCGTGCTGAACGACCACTTGCCCGAGGACATGCCGTACATCAACGGCTTGTTGAAGAAGAAGGGCATCGGCCAGCTCGTCAACTACACGTATCTTCGTTTCGGCCTGGAAACAACGGTCAAGATGCTGGACCGCATCAAGTCGCTGGGCTTCAACTACGCGACCAAAGCCGGGTTGTCGATTGGTATCGACGACATGGTGATCCCGGACAGCAAGCGCGGCACGGTGCGCGATGCGGAAAAGGCGGTGGTCAGCGTTCAGCAGCAGTATCTGGACGGAGCCATCACCAACGGCGAACGCTACAACAAGGTCATCGAAATCTGGTCGGGCATCACGGAAAAAGTTGCCGACGAGATGTTTGGCGCGATGCAGCAGAAAGACAAAGAAGGCGTCATCAATCCGATCTACGTCATGGCGGATTCCGGCGCTCGCGGTTCGAAGCAGCAGATTCGCCAGCTCTCCGGTATGCGCGGCTTGATGGCCAAGCCTTCCGGCGAGATCATCGAAACGCCCATCACGGCAAACTTCCGCGAAGGCCTCACCGTGTTGCAGTACTTCATCTCGACGCACGGCGCCCGTAAGGGTCTGGCCGACACGGCGTTGAAGACAGCGGACTCGGGCTACCTCACCCGCCGTCTCGTCGACGTGGCACAGGACGTGATCATCGGCGATATCGACTGTGGCACGGTTGACGGCATCTACGTCGAAGGCATCGTCGAAGCCGGCGAGATTATCGAACCGTTGCGCGACCGCATCATTGGCCGCGTTTCGCTCGAGAAGATCAAAGACTACGAAGGCAACGTGATCGTCGACATCAACCAGGAGATCACGGAAGAGCTGGCCATTTCGATCCCAGCCGCGGGCATCGAGCGCGTAAAGATTCGCTCGGTTCTGACTTGCGAATCGAAGCGGGGCGTTTGCGCTCTCTGCTACGGACGCAATCTTTCCTCGGGACGATTGGTGGAACTGGGAGAGGCCACGGGTGTGATCGCGGCGCAGTCCATCGGCGAGCCGGGCACGCAGCTCACCATGCGTACGTTCCACATCGGTGGTACGGCGTCCCGCGTCTCCGAACAATCGCGCCTCGAGGCGAAGAGCAACGGCGTGGCAACCTTCATCAACCTGCAGACGGTGAAGTCCAAGGCAGGCGACCTGGTGGTCATGAACCGCGCGGGGTCGATTGCCGTACTCGACGAAAAGGGCCGCGAACGCGAGCGCTACTCGGTCGTTTATGGCGCCAAGATCAAGGTCAACGAAGGAGAACCGGTGAAGCTCGGCCAGGTAATGGTCGAATGGGATCCGTACACCTTCGCCATCCTCACCGAAATTGGCGGCACGGTCCAGTTCAAGGACTTGCAGGAGGGCGTAACGCTGCACGAGGAAATCGATGAAGTGACGGGCCTGTCGCGGCACGTAGTCACCGATTCTCCCGACGAAAAGCGCCAACCCGCAATCATCATCAAGGGCAAGGGCACGAAGCGGTACCTCATGCCTTCGCGCTCGCACTTGATGATCCTGGACGGCGACACTGTCCACCCGGGCGATGTGCTCGCGAAGATTCCCCGGGAAAATACGAAGACGAAGGACATCACGGGCGGTCTGCCGCGTGTGGTCGAACTCTTCGAAGCCCGCAAGCCACATGAAACCGCCGTCATCAGCGAGATCGATGGCGCGGTGAAGTTTGGTGAAGTGAGCAAGGGGCAGCGCAAGATCTACGTGGTCGCCGAAGACGGAACCGAAAAGGAATACTCGGTACCGCGCGGTGTTCACATCAATGTGCAGGAAGGCGAGATCGTTCGCGCCGGAGAGCCGCTGATGGATGGCCCGCTCAACCCGCACGATATTCTGGCGGTGCTGGGCGAGAAGCAGCTGCAGAAGTACCTGGTGGACGAAATCCAGGAAGTCTACCGGCTGCAGGGCGTGACCATCAACGACAAGCACATTGAAGTGATCGTGCGCCAGATGATGCGCTGGGTGAAGGTGGAAGACGTGGGTGACACCGCGTTCCTGCTGGAACAGCAAGTGGATAAGTTCCGCTTCCGCGAGGAAAACGATCGCGCCATCGCGCAGGGCGGCAAGCCTGCGACGGGCCGTCCGCTGCTCCTGGGAATCACGAAAGCTTCGCTTTCGACCGATTCCTTCATCTCCGCCGCATCGTTCCAAGAGACGACGCGCGTTCTCACCGAAGCTGCGATTCAGGGGGCTGTCGACCACCTGCGCGGACTCAAAGAGAACGTAATCGTGGGACGCCTCATTCCGGCAGGTACCGGCATGGAGCATTACCGCAACGTCAAGCTCTCGCAGGAGCTGGAAGAAGCCGCAGCCAAAGTGCAGGAAGAAGTCTCAGCAGCATACGAAGAGGCCGAACGCGCTCTGGAGATGATGCGGCACGAAGGCGAAACCGAAGAGCTCGCCGCCGAGTAAGGCAACATCAGGGCAGAGGGTCTTTACCTTCTGCCCTTTTTAATTTCCGATGGAAGCCCAACCTCAGCGATTGACACCCAGGCCTAAACTCGAGTCCGTTCCCAAACCGCATCCGCCCAAGCGCAGACTGGATCTTTCCGCGCTGCGCTTCGTGCATCTTCTACGTAAGGCTTTATGGCGGGCTTTCGAGCATGATGCGTTTGCCATGGCGAAGGCTTCCGCGTATTCGTTGATCCTCACGTTCTTTCCTGCGCTCATGGTGGTCGGTTCCGTTCTTGCAACGTCTCACAAAACCGAAGTCTATCTCCGTGAAATCTCTTACGCGATCGGCAAAGCACTGCCCGCGGGTTCCGCCAACGCCCTCGCGTACCTCAAGGGCAGTAACCAGCGCCCGCTGAATCTGCTGATTAGCACGTCGCTACTTACGCTCTGGACCGCTTCCGGCATCATCGTTTCCTGGATGGAAGCTTTTCGCAGGGCCTACGATCTGCCCAAGGTCTGGGGTCTATTGAAGGAACGTCTGATCGCATTCTCGCTGGTGATTCTGGCGGGAATCCCCATGACCTTCTCAACCGTGCTGGTGGCGTTCGGCAGCCGCATTGAGACCCGCATCCTGTTCTACACCGACCGCGAGTTCGGTCCCTATATCCTGCTGCTGTGGACGGCCACGCGCTGGCTGATCGCTATTCTTACCAGCACCGCTGTGATCGCCCTCATCTACCACAACGCGGTTCCCCGCACACAGCCCTGGCACAGTGTGTTGCCTGGGGCAACGCTTGCGACTGCGGCGTGGTTCGCCGCCACGGCAGCCTTCGGCTGGTACCTGCAAAGATACGCAAACTACAGCCTGATCTATGGCTCCCTCGGGGCCGGCATCGCCTTGTTAGTATGGATGTACATCATCTCGCTGATAATTTTGGTGGGCGCGGAGTTCAACGCCATGCTGTTTCCGCGCGGCGTGAACGGCAAAATTCCAGCCCGCCCTGTCGTCTGATACATCAGCACGTAAGAAGGATTAAGACGGAGGAAAGCAGTTTGGCAAGTCCTGTAAGTCCAAGTCACGAGGAAACCCGCTACCGGCGGCGCGCCAAGATCATCTGCACCATCGGTCCGGCGTGCGGCAACGAGGACATGGTCCGCGATCTGCTGCGCTGCGGCATGGATGTGGCGCGCGTCAATTTTTCGCATGGCACGCACGAAGATCACGCCCAGCGGATTGCGCTATTGCGCCGGGTTGCCGCCGAGCAGGGTCGCACCATCTGCATACTGCAGGATTTGCAGGGACCTAAGATTCGTACCGGCAAACTGGAAGGCCGAAAACCAATCCTGCTCGAGGCCGGCAAACAGATCACCATTACGCCTCGCGATATTGCGGGAACGCCGCAACTGATTGGTACAACCTTCAAGACTCTCGCCAAAGACGTCGAGCCCGGCGCGCGCATTCTGTTTTCCGACGGCCGCATCGAGTTGCGGGTCGCCTCCGTCCAGGGATCGGATGTTACCTGCGACATCATCAACGGCGGGATGCTTGCGGAGAGCCAAGGCATCAATATTCCCGGCGCGGCGCTCAGCGTGCCTGCACTCACCGAAAAGGATCACGAGGATCTCGCTTTCGGCTTGAAGAACGATGTCGACATGATTGCTGTTTCTTTCGTTCGTACCGGCGCAGACATCCGCCTGGTGAAGGACCTGATTCAGCAGGAAGGCAAGCGTACTCCGGTTATTGCCAAGCTGGAAAAACCGCAGGCCATCGAAAATCTTGAGGAAATTCTGGAGGCGGCGAGCGGCGTCATGGTGGCGCGCGGCGATTTGGGCGTGGAACTTCCCGCCGAACGCGTGCCGGTAATCCAAAAGCACATCATCCAGCGCGCTGCCGAGTGGCGCAAGCCGGTCATCATTGCCACGCAGATGCTGGAATCGATGATCGAAAACCCTCGGCCCACGCGGGCCGAGGCCAGCGATGTGGCCAACGCCGTCTTTGACGGCACCGATGCGGTCATGCTTTCCGGCGAGACTGCCACCGGAAAATATCCGCGCGAGGCCGTGAACATGATGTCTCGCATCATCCTGGAGGCCGAGTCCAGCATGGCGCAACAGCGCCTGACGCGGCGCCGACGCGGGCCGGGCAAGAGCACCATCTCCGAAACCATCTGCGAATCCATCGCCCACGCCGCGGAAGACCTCGACATGGGGGCCATCGCAGTATTCACGCAATCTGGGCACACGGCGAAGCTTGTCTCCAAGTACCGTCCGAAGTGTCCGATCTTTGCCTTCGCGCGTACTGCGCCAGTGTGCAATTGGATGAATCTTTTATGGGGTGTTTATCCTATGATGGCGGGTTCGTCGAATTCCGGCGAGAGCATGGTCAGCGAGGCGGAAAGCGTTCTGCTGCATGGCGGTCGCGTCCGCATTGGCGAAGTGATTGGCGTTGTGGCGGGCACACAGATGGCGTCCGGTTCCACGGATTTTATGCGACTGCATGTTGTGCAGGCGCCGCCGAAACAGGAATTCGGCCACTAGAACTGGATCACGGGCCTTCTTCATGCTGTAGACGGAGAATCCATGGCGGAAATCTTTTCCATCGCGATTTTCGAAACCCTGGAAGACCAGGAAGCCGAAGCTCTCTCCACGCTGCACGAACTCCTCGCCGCACTCGCGGTCAAACAATACAGCCGCGATTCCCTGCACCGCAACGCCAAAGAACCGAGGCACTACGTGTTGCTGCGGCACTGGCGTTCGGAGGAAGCGCGCCGCTCCGCCCATGAAGATCCGGAAGTCCAGAAGTTCTGGGCACGTTTGGGAAATTTGATCCGGATCGTCAGCATCTACGAGACACTGGAAGAAGTTGTTTAGCGCCGCATCCTGCAAGTTCCAGAATTTTGCCTTTGATTTTGGGTGGCGCAGCTCTTCAACGCTGCGATAACGGGATGGTTTTGATGGTCGGCTTGAGCCGCTGAGGTATTTGCCGTCGACCGAGGCGGCTTCACGGCTCGCTGAAAACCTCACCTCGGGGGCTAAAGCCCAAAGCAGAATCAGAGTCCAATCGCAGCGTTGAAACACTGCGCCACCCAAAATCAATGCTTTCCGCGAGATGTGGAATCCCTGAAGCAAGATACTCAAGATACTGAGATTATGTCGCACCGAGACTTGCCATGACCGCTCTACCCCAGATCGAACCCATCACCGAGCGCTCGCTGACTCCCAATGTCATCGGCTTCCTGCATCGGCCCGTTGGCGCTCTACGCGATGCCCTCGTGCTTACTCACGGAGCCGGCTCGAATTGCCAGACGCCGCTTCTGCAGGCGCTGGCTGAGGCCTTCGCCGGCGAGGGGTTCCTGGTCCTACGCTGCGATTTGCCCTTCCGCCAGAGTTCTCCGCACGGGCCACCTCCTCCGGGCAATGCCGAACGCGACCGCGAAGGGCTCCGCAGCGCCGTGGCCGCCGTGAGTAAGCTTGTGCCGGGGAAAGTATTTTTGGGAGGCCATTCCTACGGGGGACGTCAGGCGAGCATGTTGGCGGCTGCCGCACCCGAACTTGTCGCCGGTCTGTTGCTGCTTTCCTATCCGCTCCATCCTCCACGTAAGCCGCAGCAGTTGCGGGTCCAGCATTTTCCCGATTTGCAAACGCCGGCGCTCTTCGTGCATGGCACTCGTGATCCTTTCGGCACGGAGAAGGAATTGACCAAGGCCCTCAAACTCATCCCTGCGCGTACTGAATTGCTCTTGATCGCAGGGGCTGGGCATGACCTGAAGACAGGGAAAAAAGTGGACACGGAGACGCATCAAGCGCTCGCTGTCCGAGTGCTGGAGCGGTTTGCAAACTTCTTTGCGAAGTTGTGATTCAGTCGCAAGTCCATTGATATTTGTCATCCTGAGCGAAGCGAAGGACCCGCTGTGTGCAAAGAATAGCGAGGTACTCTCAAGCCTTCTTGCGAGGATGCCGCACAGTGAGAAAGTTTGAAAGAGTATGACGAGTGAAAGAGTGTAGGGGTCCTTCGCTTCGCTCAGGATGACAGTTTAAGAGGAGAGAAGATGGCTCTAACTAGAACACTAGTGGATCCACTTCGAGCCCGAATCGCCATTGGGCTTGTGCGGAGGCTCTTCCGGAGGAATGTAGTTACCCTTGTCGTCGAAGCGCGGCACCTCGCGCTCGGACTTGCGCATGTAGACCTCAAACTTCTTCGCGGCCTGCCGCCGTTTCCAGCGATGCCAGGCGTTGTGCATGCCGAAATAAGCTTCCGAAGCCTCGAAGGTCAGTCCACGGCGGGGAACAAACTTAGCCCACAAAAATCCGAATAAGAGCCCGCCAACGTGGGCGGTGTTAGCTACGTTGTCAGAAGCCTGAATCGTGGCCACTAGTACGCCGAAGACAATGATCGCAACTAAATACTTAACCTTGAGCGTAATCGGAATCACTAAGAACAGGAGCATTCTAAACATGCGGTCCCCGTCGAGAACCGCAAGAGCCATTAAGAGTCCCATCGTCCCCGCGGAGGCACCGATGGTCGGAGTCGCCGGCAGCGCTCCAAAAACGTGCAGGTAGGCGGCTGCGATCGTGGCCAGGGCCCCCCCGATAACAGAAAAGAAATACAGCTCGACGAAGCGCTGCGAACCCCACTCCATCTCCTCCAGGGAACCGACCATCCACAGGGTCAGCATGTTCCAAAACAGATGACCGATGCCCCCGTGGAGAAACGAGTACGAAACCAGCTGCCAGACGCGCCCTCGAAGGACGAAGGCTGGAGTCAACTCAAGGTAGCTCTTGAAGGTTTCGTAGAACTCCTTCGCGTAAGCTCCCAAAATGACCTGTACGAAATAAACCGCCGCGCACGCCAGCACAAGGCGCCGCACCCAGCCTTGAAACGGCGGCAACGCGAACGGGATGGTTCCTCTAGGCATATTCTCGATGTTGAACTACCGCTCCGGCTGCGGCACAACCGCCAAACTCTTGTGCTCGGACGCATCGACCGACCGCACGGCGAAGATCACATTATCCTTCGACAATTTCAGCGTAGCACGAGTTCCATTCGCGACGCGCTCGGAATGGTCCCACGTCGGGCTGGTCGTATCCCGCCACAGAACTTCGTACCCTGCGGCACGCGGAACCGCTTCCCACGTGAGCGTGGAATCGTTCTCTAGCTCCTTTGCCAGCAACCGCACTTTCCCCGGAGGCGCAGGCGCGGACGCCAGCGCGGCCAGCGTCGCCGCATTCAATCGTGCCACCTTCGCCACGTAGTCAAAATCGACGAACTTCGCGAGATCGCCGTATTCGACGCCGTTCTCAGTTCTCACATTCTGATGCTGATGGTTGTAGTTCTCGCGATATTCGGTGAAACGCACACCCGCGAATCCCTGTTCGTTGAAGGCACTGTGATCCCCGCCGCGCAGGTAACGGTCCAGCCGGAAGATAAGCGTAGGTTTTAGTCCCGTTGGATATTTCGCCGCTGTTTCGTCGATATAGCGCGCCACCTGCCGGGATGCCGAATCGCTCTCGCCACCCAGCCCGCGAATCCGCCGCAGCTCATCGTCTGCGGCAGCCCGCGGCAGGCCCTCGGAGAACACGCGTACCGTATCCGGTTTCTGCCCTTCGCTGCGGTCTCCGCCAACGATGTCATTGTTCAGGACCGCTTCGATCTGCCAGCCCTGTTCCTTCGCCATTTTCGCAAAATGTGTGCTGCCGTTCAGCGCCTGCTCTTCTCCCGCGACGGTGAGAAAAATAATGGTCGCCGGAAACTTGTAGCGGCTGAGCACACGCGCGCATTCCAGGCTGACGGCGGTTCCGCTAGCGTCGTCATTGGCGCCCGGAGCGGCATCCGTCGTGTTCAACGTGTCGCTATTTCGTGAGTCATAGTGACCCGTCACCAGGACAATCCGCTTGGCTTCGTCCCTGCCGGTGCCCCGCAACATCGCGTACACGTTCACAATTTCGGTGGGTTTCGGAATTCTGTCGGCGGCTGGTTCGACGAAAGCATCGGTCTTGACTTCCAGGCATCCGCCGCAGGCCTGCGAATATCGCGTGAACTCGCTCCGAATCCATTCGCGAGCCGCGCCTATCCCCTGGTCACCCCCTAAGCCTGGCCCCCCGCCTCCAGTGCCCTCCCCCGGAACCGCTGCGGAGAGCGTTGATCGCGTATGGAAACCCACGAGTTTCTCGATGGTGGCCTGAATCCGCGCTGGGGAAACTTCCCGCAAGGCAGCGGCGATCTGCGGATCCACAGGATCCGCAGCCGGGGCACCAGCGCTACTGGCGGAAGTCATTCCGAGCAAACACCCGGCAATCAGTAGGCTGTGTGTGAAAAAAGAAAAGTTCTCGCGCAAGTGCATAGTGGCATCAAGAATATGCCGCCGCACTCACGGGCGCAAATTCTGCCCAGGGGCCTTGACGTGCATCGCGCGGACACTCTAAATAATATGAGGAGCTTTTTCTGGTGGAAGGAGGGAAGTATGGTTGCCTGTCCCGAGTGTGATAGCAATCTCGACATTGATGCCGACGAGATCGACGAAGGCGAGGTCGTCTCTTGCATCGAATGCGGCACCGATTTTGAAGTGGTAACTGCCAGCCCGCTGGAGCTGAAGGCTGTCGGAGAAGGCTACGAAGAAGACGTTGACGACGAAAAGATCGGCGAGGAGGACGAGAACGGAGACTACTAGCCAGAATCGTGCTCCGGTCGTGAGCTGGTGGGCCGCCGCGCGCCGGATACCGCTTGCCGCACGCTGGAGCCTCCTGGGAGGCCTACGAGGACGATTCCTCGCTGTGGCGCTCCTCTGCAGCGCCTGCGTTGGCTGGGCGGGGCCGCAAGCGACAGGCGCGAAAGCCCCTTCTGACACGCAGCCCGCCACCAAGTCCAACACCGCACGCTATGCCCTAATCTTTGGGACCGTCTGGGATTCCGAGAACCGACCGGTTTATGGAGTTCACGTCCAACTACACCGCTCGGGCGAAAAGAAAGTCCGCTGGGAGGCGTATTCCGACCATCGTGGCGAGTTTGCTTTCCATGTGCCACCGGGCAAGGCAGACTATGATCTTGTTGCCGACGAAAAATCTATTAAAGCACTTAAAAACAACAACTTAACTCATGCCGAACCGGTCAAGATTCATGTCGAGATGGATGAGCGTGTCGACACCGGGCTGCATCTAATGAAATAGTAGGGTTTGTGCTTCGGGAGGTTATCTTGAAGAAAACGCTAGCGGTTGCAGCAATTTTCGCCATGGCGGTCCTCACTGTTCTGGCAGCAACGGCTCTAGCTGCTCCTCCTTACAAGGACAACGCACCGCAGTCCAAAGTCTTAACTGGTCGCATTCTTGACCCCGGCGATAATCCGCTCGCCGGCGCGGTGGTATATCTGACGAATACTCGCACTCGCGCCGTGAAAACGTACATCGCCGGCCGCGAGGGCGAATACCGTTTCCCAGGGCTTGCGAACAACACCGATTATGAAATCTACGCCCAGTTCCAGGGCCACAAGAGCGACACAAAAAGCGTGAGCCAGTTTGACGCGCGCGCGCTCGTGAACGTGAATTTGAAGATTGACATGAAATAGTCTCGACGTGAAAAAGTAAGTCCGGGAGCCTTGTCGGTCGCCTGGTTCTCCGGCAGCGCACTTCTGAGTGATTGCCTGGTTTATCTTCTCGCTTTTCGCAAGCGCAGCTTGCGTGTCCCCACAATTGGCATACACACCGCAGATCCAGTCAGCGCAGATTCAGTCCGCGATTTGTCCGGGATGCGGGGCTTGACATCGGATAGCCGCCGCCGTATGGTGGTGCGCGAAGCCACTACTCCGAATCTGGAACACTTGCTGTGACTGTTGCTGCGACTGACGAGCAGAAGCGTGCGGCCCTGAGACAAGGCCAGGCGCTCCACTTCTCTCACCACGCCGGGGAGAAGGAGCGGACTATCCAGGCAAACTGGATCCGGGAACTCGCCACGACTGCCGAAAACAAATTCCATGTGCCCATCGATATCAGGAATGCCATCATTGAAGGCGAGCTCAAGCTGCACAACGCCACCTTCGAAGGCGGGTTTTGCATCGTCGGCTCCTGGTTCAAGAGTGACGTTGATTTTTCCTTCTCGACTTTCGGCCGTTCGGCGAATTTCATGGCTTCCAGCTTCCAAAAGGCAGATTTCACGGGAGCCCACATCGCTAACGACGCTGATTTCCGCGGCGCTCAATTCGCGGGAAAGGCTGGCTTTGATCGCTTACAACTTGCCGGCGGCGCCTTTTTTGGCACCTATGACAACGGTCAACGTACGCAGTTTGGAGACGATGCAACGTTCTATGACGCCAGAATTGGCGCCAACACCGATTTTAACGGCGCTGTGTTCCTGGGCAAAGCCGGTTTTGATCGCGTCCACATCGAAGGCAATGCTTTTTTCAGCACGGATGGACATAACAACCGCGTTTCTTTTGGAGGAACTGTTACCTGGTGCGATGCTCAGATCGAAGGACCCGCGGATTTCCGGGGCGCTCAGTTTGCCCAGGGAGCCTATTTTGACCGCATCCACGTCAACGGCGAAGCCATTTTCCATGCGGATGGAGACGATACGCGACCGCAGGCGATTCACAATCCAACCGTGTTCAGCGGAGATACCCGGTTTGATAATGCGCACTTTGAGCATGGCTGCTCGTTTAAGAGCGCCCAGTTTGCGCAGAGCGCTAGTTTCATTTCCGCAGTGACGGAACGGAAGGCAAGCTTCGTGGGAGCCGTCTTCGGCGGCTTGGCGAATTTCAGCGACGCGAAGTTTTCCATCACTCGTTTTCGAGCCGAGCTCATCCGCAAGGCACCTCTCGGCGAACCGCAGTTTCACGGGAGGACGGACGTCCGTGGATTCACCTATGACCGCTTTTATGGGGCGTGGGAAGAGGTCTTAACCCGGACAGTCGTCTACGACCGCCAGCCCTTTACGCAGATGGAAAAGGTTTTGCGAACCAGTGGACTGGATGAAGAAGCGGACGCCGTTTACTACGAACAAAGGCGGCGTGAAGGCAACCTGATTCCCCTGAAAAGGCTGCACTCACGGCTGTGGGATTGGGCCTATCGATTGCTTGCGGGATACGGAGTCCGAGGATGGCGATTGCTAGTCATTTTCCTTCTCCTTCTTCTGGCGGGATCATTTGTATTCCACCGCGATGGGGCTCTGATCAAGAAGGCGGAGGCCAAAAGCGGAGTTTCGGCAAAGGTCGAGTCCAGTCCAGAAGTCGTACACGGAGTGCGAGCGATCGACGCTTTCTGCGTCAGCCTGCGCTTGCTGGTTCGGCTGGAGATTCCGACCGGATCGAGTCTGTCGCCATCGGAAAACTCACTGGCTCAACGCATCCCAATGCGTTATTCCATGTACGCCACCGTCCACATGATCGCTGGGTGGCTCCTTTTGCCCTTTGTTGCCGCCAGCATTGCCAAGCGCTTCGGCCGGCGCGGAGGGAGTGAATGACGATATCCGCAAGGTTGTTGCAAGCATGGAAAAAGGGCTGCCGAATTCGGCAGCCCTTTTTCTTGCAATCTGCTATCTAGCTCTGGTCGTTGCCGGCGCGTTTCCAGGAGATGAGATCTCCAATGGTCGAGCCCGAGCTGGAACTGCTGGCTACCGGTTGCTTGTAGGCTTCGACTTCCGCGCGTGAAGCTTCTTCGCCCACAGCGCGAATGCTAAGGCCGATCTTCTTCTCTTCCGGATTCATCTTGACGATCTTGAAGTCAAATTCCTGACCTGGTTCAAAGTGAATAGCAGCGCCCTTGTCGTCTGCAGCTTCGGAGTTGTGGCAAAGGCCTTCGATGCCTTCGGCGATGTCGATAAAGGCTCCAAAGGTGGCCACGCGCACAACCTTGCCGTGCATGACGTCCCCAATCTTGTGATCCTTGAAGAACGTCTCCCAGGCATCGGGTTGAAGTTGCTTCACGCCCAAAGAGAGCCGCCGCTTGTCGGGTTCAATCGCCAGGATCACGGCTTTGACGCGGTCGCCCTTCTTAAGAATTTCCGAAGGATGCTTGACGCGCTTCGTCCAACTCAAGTTGCTCACGTGAACCAGGCCGTCGATGCCGTCTTCAATCTCGATGAAGACGCCGAAGTCCGTCATGTTGCGAACGCGGCCTTCCACGGTCGCGCCGACTGGGTACTTGTCATGCAGCGAGTCCCAGGGATTCGACTGCAGTTGCCGCATGCCCAGCGAAATGCGCCGCTCCGTTGGATGCACATTGAGAATGATGCAATCCACCGTGTCGCCGACATTGACCAGCTTCGACGGATGCTTCATCCGCTTCGACCAGGTCATTTCGCTGACGTGCACCAGACCTTCGATGCCCTGTTCCAGCTCCACAAACGCGCCGTAATCCGTCACGCTGATCACGCGTCCAGCTACATGCGCTCCCACCGGATAGCGGTGCTCGGCATCCAGCCACGGGTCTGGCGTAAGCTGCTTGAAGCCCAGCGATACACGCGGTTTGTCTTTGTCGAACTTCAAAACCATCACTTGAATGTGGTCGCCAACATGAACCAAATCCTTGGGGTGCGTCAGGCGTCCCCAGGACATGTCCGTGATGTGCAACAGGCCATCCAGCCCGCCGAGGTCGACGAACGCACCATATTCGGTCAGGTTCTTCACCGTACCGGTAAGAATGGAGCCTTCCTCAAGATGGGACAGCGTTTCCGTGCGTTTGGCATTGACTTCTTCTTCAAGAAGCTGCTTGCGCGAGACCACGATATTGCCGCGCTTCTTGTTCAGCTTGATGATGGCAACGTCGAAGGTCTGCCCTTTCAGCGCATCGAGGTTGTGAATCGGCCGCACGTCCACTTGCGAACCGGGCAGAAAGGCGCGAGCGCCGTTAATGTCCACGGTGACGCCGCCCTTGATGCGGTCAATGACCGTTCCGGCAATTGGCTTCTTCTCGTTGAAAGCCTTCTCGATGTCGTCCCAGGCGTGCAAGCGCTGGGCTTTTTGGTGCGAGAGGCCGATCGCCCCGTCCGCACTCACGCTCCGGTCCACCATGACCGCGATTTCGTCGCCGGGCTTGAACTTCACGGCTCCCGCGTGATCCAGCGCCTCGGCAATGGGGACTACGCCTTCCGACTTCGCGCCGAAATCTACGACCACATGCGTGGCCGTGATCTTCACGACGGTGCCTTTGATCAGGCGGTCCGCCGCGTTCTCTTCTGGCTCGACTGTGGAGTTCTCGTAGTTCTCGAGAGCGGTGGCGAAATCCTCCGCCGTCTCCTCATGCGCAGGAGGCTCGGTGCTCACAGGCGCTTGTTTCGCGGGAGCGGCTGGAGGAGCTGCGGCAACTTCCGTAGCCGGAACTTCCGTGGGCGCAACTGGGGGAGTCGCAACTTTTTCAGTCGCAACTTCGTCCGTCGTAACCTTGGAAGCAGCGGTCTCCGTCGCAGGTTCCGCATGTGCGGATTCCGCAGCCGGGCTGGTGGTTGTGGTTGATCCCTCGGGCATGGTGAGGGTAGCGGTGGCTTCGTTGTTTTGGCTGGTTTCGTTGTCGAACAAGGTCATGAAAGTCTCGGTGATTCCGCAAATGTGGCGCGGGGAAAGACGGGTTACTCCAGATGGACTGCTGCCGTGAGTCTTGAGATTTGATCTAGGACAAACTGCGGCCGGACCGTCAAGGGGCAAGCCCGCGTTCCTACAGGAACTACTCGAACTATAGCAACCGCTTCCAAGCAGTGTCAAACCCTTGCTACGCTTGGAGAAAGTATTAACACTCCTGAAATTATTGCAGCACCCCGTCTCAATGATTTTCGGGATCATCTAACAGACTGGGTTACGAAAATACATATCTTCTGCTAACCTCGCCCGCATGGACTACCTTTGGACCCCTTGGCGGTATGCCTACGTGAAAAGCGCTGATTCCACACCCGGTTGCGTGTTTTGCGGCCTCCTCAGTAACAGCGACGAAACTGGCGGTGAAGCCGGTAACGACCGCAAGAAATGGATCGTGCACCGTGGGCAGCAGTGCTTCGTGGTCTTGAATACCTATCCCTACAACTCCGGCCACGTAATGATAATTCCCTATGCCCATTTGGATGAGTTGCGGAAGTTACCGTCGGCCGCCGCTCACGAAATGATGGATCTATCCCAAAAAGTGGAGGCGGCTCTGCGCGAAGTCTACCGTCCGGATGGCATCAACCTGGGTATGAATATCGGTAAAGCAGCCGGTGCTGGAGTGGCTGGACATATCCACATGCACATCCTGCCGCGCTGGGTGGCAGACTCAAACTTCATGACTGTGGTCGGAGAAACCCGGGTGTTGCCGGAGACGCTGGATACAACCTGGGAGCGCCTGAAAACCGCGCTGGACGGCTAGTTCAGAACTGCAAAACAAACGGGCGATTTCACCTGCGGCGTTCCCACAATTTGCTTTTTTCAAAAGCTACCGCTTCTCGCTCAAGAGGAGCTGCGTCGTAACCGTATTTGTTGAGATCGGAAAGGTACTGCAGAAGAAACGCTGCAATGCTCCCGTGATGCTCGTACTGGGCCACGTGCATCAGTTCGTGAGCGACTAAAGTTGGATCCTTCGATCGAATTTGACGAACGAAAACACCGTATCCAAGAGTTAATCCGTCGGTCAGCTGCGAGATGAAACCGAATCCTCGCGCTACTTGTTGCAAATCTTTCTCTTCCGGAAGCGGAATATCAGCGACACGAAGAAGTCTTACTCGCTCCGGTTGCCGCACGCCAGCCGCACGAGCAACCTGAATCTCGCGCGCGCTGAGCTCGACGCCCCGTTCAAGAATCTGACGTTCCTGAACTTCCGCCCACGCGATCACACGGGGAAGCAGCTTGACCAGGAGAGCATCAGGAATACGGTTCACCGGGATGTGCGGCAATTCTATCTTCCTAAGATTCTCCATCCTTAAGAACCTTACTCCATCAACAGCACGCACCGCCGCTACGGCAGCAATCCGTACACCTCAATCTCGCTCCGCGTGCCGATATACACCTTGCCGTTGGCTACTGTGGGCACGGTGAACTTGACCGCGTCTCCCGCCTGATCACGATTCGCAGCCGCCTGGGAACTGTTCCAAAGCTCGTTGGCCAAATTCATGGCGTCATAAGCATGCAGCACCGCTGGGCCCTGAGTGGGCGCGGGAACTCCATAAGCACTGGCGTCAATGGCCCAAACCACGCCTCCCGATGCTCCCTGCGATGACACGGAGGGCGTCGAACCGGGGAACGGATAGATGTTGGTGGATTGCGAGGACGGTGAAGGGTTAAACAGCTTCGTCGCCTGGTCGAAGTCAAAAACCTTCAGGTTGTCTCCTGGCCCCGCAAAGGCCTCCAGAGTCCCGCCCAAGTAGAGCCGATTCTGCCAAAATGCAGGCGTACTCCAAAACCCGTACTGTTGGAATGCAGTAAAGTTCTGCAACGTGTTCGTATCCGAGGGGCAGCCGTTGCAATAGCCGCCCATCGCGTCGCGATTGAGCAAATAAACCTGGCCCTGTTTCCCCGCGGCTACAAGAAGATGGGTCGGCGGGGTAGGCTGATCCGGCAGCACCACGACTCCACTGGATCCGAGATCAAGATCGCCGTTGTTGAGGTTGTCCTGGTTGTGAGGCGTAAACCAATCGGTCAGCGTAAGTCCCGCGGAGAGCTTGAGCGCAGTGTCGCCGAAGTCGTTGTTCGGCGCGATGCCGGAGTTCCCATCAAACGTGCCGTTCCCGGTCGTCATATAAAGACTTCCCGCACTGTCGATCGCGGGAGCGCCTCCCGCCATCCAAATACCTCCGCGAGAACCATTGGCCGATGAATTAAAGACCGAAACCCTGGCCAGCGTGGCAGCGTTATACCCGAT
>Ga0210384_10001842_pt1 | contig 27258 bp, 21 predicted proteins | sample IncBWH2MmetaG_FD_160574 | JGI IMG/M metagenome (GOLD analysis project Ga0210384, IMG submission 160574) | Forest soil microbial communities from Barre Woods Harvard Forest LTER site, Petersham, Massachusetts, United States - Inc-BW-H-2-M | ecosystem: Environmental > Terrestrial > Soil >...
GTGGTTGCCGCCATTTGCAACGCCTGGGACGCGGCGGCCTTGGCGCTGTGCTCCCGTTGCACGGCGGTGAGATTGATCAGGAACAGCACCACGACCATCGCAAGGACGGCTCCGAAGTTTAGGTAGAGTTTCTTGCCGATCGTCATTCGCTGTGCCTCCGCTCGTCTGCGTTCTTACCGGCCTGCGCTCCGAGTCCACCGTTGAATCTGAATCTAAGTCGGGTCAAACCCTCACCTTGAGTCCAGTTTCCGGTTAAAGCTTTCCGGTTACTCTTGTGGCTGGAACTTGAACTCAACCGTTCCGCTGCTCTCGGCGTCTGCAGGTTCAAATTTCCACTTCTTCAGTGCATCCATGGCGGCGTTGACCAGCAGCGGGTTTCCGCCGACTACCTTGGTGTCTTTCAGGTTCCCGTTGGGCAGAACCGTTACTAGCACTTTGACCGTGCCTACGATGTTCATTCGCCGCGCCAGATCTGGATAAGCTGGAGCGACTTTGGTTTTTGCCTTTCGGGTCAACTCTCCCTGCGCCATGGCGGGTAAGGGATGAAAAATCGCCGTCGCCGCTACCAACGCCAAGAGGCGAGTCATCGCCCACTGCCGCATCTTTTGGAAAGACACTGCTCCTCCTCGTGACATACCCAGACACACCACAGCAATGTCCATGCCACCTTGCGGAGATTCGTAGAGATACAGTTAAATGCACATATCGCCTTATTAATCACAGGCTTAACCGAGTCTCATGTTGCAGCGGAATGTCCTGAAGCGGGCTCGATTCGTCTCACGAGGGCCGCTTCCTCTCAGAGTGAGACAACATAAGGCCTTTCGCCAAGATTTCCCAGTTCGGCACTCCAAACGTTATTCCCTTGACTCAAATTGAGATGGCGGGCTATTTTCCTGTATATTCAATTACTTGTAGTTTGGGGTGCAGGCGGTGCCTTTCTGACGACGCATGCCGGAGATTCGACAGTATTGGAGAAACCCGGCCCTCGCTCGGACGACGCTTTCCAAAAACTGCTATTGCGATTCTCGGAGGCGGCTGCCCAGGGAACCCCCGCTCCGGCTTTGATCCGGCTCTTCTGCCAGGCCACGCGTCGATTCTTTCACGTGGACGGCACATATTTCTGGCGCTGTGATTCTCCTGAGGAACTGGTTGGCGCTGAAGCGGACGGCTTGATGGCAGCGGATTTTCGCGGACGGCGTCTCAAGGCGCGGGAAAGCGCAGTCGCCATCGAAGCGATTCGTCAGCGAAGGACGCTGTATGTGAGTCAACCGACTCCCGGCCGGCATCCCGTAGCTGCTGAATTCCACGCCAAATCACTGATGGCCGCGCCCCTCGTAGTCTCGAATGAAGTAATCGGAGCCGCGGTTTTCCTGCAGGCCTCGGAACCCGACTATTTCAACGATGACTTAGCCGCCAAGGCAACCATCCTTGCCGGCCAACTAGGTACCTTGTTGGAAGCGAGCCGTTTGACACAGGTATCGCGGGAAGAGCATCGTCGCGCTGAGATCCTGGTTGAAGTCGCTCAAGCGGTGCATGCCGTCCCCGATTCTTCCACGGTGGCCCAGGCGGTGGCGGATCGCTTGCGGGTTCTACTGCACACCCGGCTGGTGTGCATTCTGTTGCGACAGGGAGCTACCGTGGGCCTGCATGCCGTGGCCGCGGAGTCTGCACAACTGGCCGCTTCGGCCCGTGCCCGCTTCGACCGTAAGGGACTGCAATTTGCGGCCGACCTCGCCGCCCGCGCGATTGCGGCTGACGCGCCTATCGCAGTCGCCATCGATTCTGCCACGCATGCTCTCGGCGACTTGGTTCCGGCTGGCATGCTGTTGGCGGCTCCGATTCGCACTTCGCTCGCGGAGGGAGCCGTCCTGATCTATCCGCGGAAGGAAGGTGCTTTTAGCAGCGAGGAGAAGTCGCTGCTGTCTGCGGTCGCCGGGTTCGGAGCCGTCGCCATTGCCAATGCGGAGCTTTACGGCACTGCCCGCGCGCAGGCTCATGAACTGCATCAACTTTTGAACATCCTGTTGGAACTGAGCTCGGTGGGAAATCTCGACGAGTTCCTGCGGCAATTCGTGGTACGTGCCGCCGATTTCCTGGGTTTTGGCCGGGCCTTCGTCGGATTGCTCGAAGGGGGAGTGTTTAGGGTCCGCTGGAGTGCGGAAAATGGCCAAGCCGGCCCGGTAGACGACGTGTTTCCCGACGGTATCGCCAGCCGCGCTCTCTTGAACAAACAGCCTTTCTGGACTAACGACCCTGCGAAGATTCCAGGTGACAACCTTGAAATGATTGGCAAGTTCAAGGTGCGCCAGTTTCTGGCTGTACCATTGCTGGGGGCTGGGGAGCGGGTGTTGGGTCTGCTCGGAGTACTTGACCGTCTGGACCGCACGGGGATCTCGCCGGAGAACGTAGGTTCGGCTCAGGCATTAGCGGCACAGGTCGCTGTTACCCTCGAAGCGACTCGCAATTTGCACTTGTCAGAGCAGCACCGCCGGCGTGCTGAATCCTTGAAGCGACTCGCGCTGGAGATGAACTCTCAGCTTCGCCTTCCCGAGTGCGCCAGGAATTTCGTGACCCGCGCCGTGGATCTGATGGAGGCGCAATCCGCTGCACTTGCAGTGCAACAGGGCTCGGATCTGGAAACGCTGGTGCTCCACGGCACATCAACTCCGGGTCATCAACTGAACTCGTTGCTTCACCGTCTTGATCACGCCCTGGTCGATGTGCTGGCCCAACATCTTCCGCAGATCGTTTCCGCGAGAGCTGCGGAGCTGTTCGGTTCCGAGCTGAGTTCGTTGCTGGGGTGGGACGACTGTAACCTGATCCGGCTGCTGAACTCAGCGGGTGATCTGGTGGGGGTTTTGTGTCTCGCAAATCGCGGCAAGCCTCTGCAGGAAGAGGATAAGGAACTACTAAAGGCCATTGCCGCCCATGCTTCGGTTGCCCTGGAGAACGCGAGGCTATTCACTCGCATGGACCAGGCGAACCGGCATTGGATCGAGATCTTCGATGCCATTACCGACTTCATCGTCGCCCACGATCAATCCGATCATGTTCTGCGGGTAAACCGTCCTCTGGCCGATTTCATCGGGGTTCAGCCGCACGAACTGATCGGCGTGAACATGGGGGCCTTGTTGGCGATGGGAAACGACGCGCCCCTGCACGCTTGTCCATTCTGCCGCTCGACCGCGGATGTCGCCACCGATGAATACGTTCTCCCCGTTCTGGACCGAACCTACTTGGTGTCCACTTCGCGGGTTCATGGGGCAAACAGCGAGGGCCTGCAAACGGTTCACGTACTGAAGGACATCACCGACCGCCGTGAAGCGGAGCGCCGCTATCGTGAGCTCTTTGACAATATTCAGGAGGGAGTGTTTTTCTCAACCCCAGACGGACGCTTCATCGAAGTCAACGATGCCCTGGTCCGCATGCTTGGGTACCGCAACCGCGAACACCTTCTCCAAGCCGATGTCCGCACCCAGGTATGTTTCTCCGCCGAACAGTATGAGGAGCTTGCGGGGCAGATGCAGCAGTACGGCGCGGTACGGAATCACGAGCAAACTCTGTGCCGCCAGGATGGATCGGCCGTCCATGTTTTGATTAATGCTTTTGCCGTTCGCGATGCCCAGCAACGCATCGTCCAGTACCGTGGTGTCATGCTCGATATCAGCGGCCTGAAAACATTCCAATCCGAGTTGCAGCGGGAGCGTGATTTCTCTGGCAAGATCCTGAACAATACGCAGAGCCTGATTCTGGTGGCGGACACCTCGGGCCGTGTCAGTTACGCGAACCGGCGCTGGTATGACATGGGGTATCAACAGAACCAGCTGTTGAGCCGGCCGCTGGAGGAACTCATCGTTCCTGCCCGGCGCCAGGCTCTTAACGAAGCATTTGCCTCAACCCTGGCGGGCCAGCAGATCGACAATCTTGAAGTGCAGATTGTGCATGGCGAAGGGCGAGTCGGATACTTCTCCATGAATCTGAGTCCCATGCGCGACGATCAAGGCAATGTTGCCAGCATCGTCGTGGTTATGAGCGACATCACCGATGCCGCTACGCTCCAGGCGAAGCTGCTGCATGCAGAAAAAATGGCGGCGGTAGGCCAGCTCGTCTCCGGAGTCGCTCACGAGGTCAATAACCCGCTGACCGCAATTCTCGGTTTCTCTGATCTGCTCATGGAGAACCCCGAAATCCCGGAAGGCGCGCGCAAAGACCTGCGTGTCATTCTGGAGCAAGCCCAACGCACCAAGCAGATCGTGCAGAACTTGCTCAGCTTCGCTCGTCAGATGCCACCGCAACGCAAACCCGTTCAGCTCAATAGCATTCTCAGCCGCACCGTGCAGTTGCGTGCCTACGACCTGCACAGCCGCGGAGTTGAGGTGGTCGAGCAGCTCGATCCGGAATTGCCACAGGCGGTTGGCGACGCGCACCAACTGCAACAGGTATTCCTGAACATTCTTAACAATGCCTACGACGCCGTGCGCGACACCGGGCGTCCCGCACGCATCGAAATCAAGACTACGAACCGGGGCGGTTTTGTGGAGGTCGTATTTCGGGATAACGGTTATGGCATCTCTTTTCCGGAGCGCATCTTCGACCCGTTTTTTACCACCAAGGAAATCGGCAAGGGTACTGGTCTGGGCCTGAGTATCTGCTATGGCATCGTGCGCGAACACGCAGGCGAAATTCTCTGTCACAACAATGCGGGTGAAGAAGGCGCAACGTTTATCGTCCGCCTGCCAGCCGCCGCAGAAACTGCCTCTGCAGGGGCTGCCGCAGGAGTGATCCCGGCATGACAACGACTCAGCCTGTCATCAGGCCCTCCGCTTTGCCGGTATTGCTTATCGAAGATGAACCGGCGGTGATGGCATACGTGCGGGCCACTCTGGAGCGAAGCGGCTACTCCGTGGTGTGCACGGAATCTGGGGCAGAGGGTTTGCGCCTGCTTGAGTCGGAGCAGTTCCTGGGGGTGGTTTCCGATATGCGTACGCCCGGTGGCGTGGATGGCGCCGATGTCCACGCCTGGCTGAGCCGGCACCGTCCCGATCTGGCCGCACGCATCGTTTTCATTACTGGGGATATCGCCAACGAAGACACTGTCGCCACGTTGCGCAAAACCGGCGCGCCTTGCGTGGAGAAACCCTTTCGGGTTCAACAATTCATTTCAGTTATCGAAAAGACGATGGGGAAAGCACCGTGAGTGACGATTTACGTATCCGTCTCCTGATTGTCGACGACGAGCAGAGTATCCGCCGCCTGTGCATGACCGTGGGTGAGGCGCTGGGTTTTACCTGCATGGAAGCCAATAGTGGCGAGACCGCGCTGGCCCTGCTTGAAGAGCAGCCCGCGCACATGGTTCTCACCGATATGGTCATGCCGAATATGTCCGGCCTCGAGTTTCTGGAGAAAGTGAAGAAGTTGCTTCCACGCAGCGAGGTAGCCGTCATGACCGGTCACGGCTCCATTGAAACTGCCGTGCAGGCGATGAAACTTGGCGCCTACGATTACATCGGTAAACCATTCTCTCCTCTGGAAGAGTTGCGTCTGTTCTTGCGCCGGATGGCCGAAAAAGTCCATCTGGTCGAAGAGAACCAATTTCTGCGCGAGCGCGTGGATACTGAAAGCGACCTGCACGGCATCGTCGGCTCCTCGGCCAAGATTCAGGACGTACTGCGCATGGTCTCGCGGCTGAAGGACACGCGCACGCCAGTGCTCATTTCCGGCGAGAGCGGCACCGGCAAGGAATTAGTCGCTCGGGCGATTCACTTCCGCGGTTCCTTCGCCAATCGTCCTTTCGTGGCTGTGGACTGCGGCTCCCTCGTCCCCACGCTGATCGAGAGCGAATTGTTCGGCTACGAAAAAGGCGCATTCACTGGCGCGCTCCGATCGAAGACAGGATTGTTCCAATCGGCCAATGGCGGCACCATTTTCCTCGATGAAATCGGCGAGTTGCCGCTGGAAATGCAAGCCAAGCTCTTGCGAGTTTTGCAGGAAAAAGAAATTCGGCCCGTGGGCAGCAATCAGAAAGTGAAGGTGGATGTCCGTGTCGTGGCCGCCACCAACCGCGATCTCGAGGCGGAATACCGCAACGGCACTTTCCGCAAGGATCTTTACTTCCGCCTGAACGTGGTTACGGTTCATTTGCCATCGCTGCGCGAACGCCGCTCCGATATCCCCATGCTGGCGCACTGGTTTCTCGACCGTCATGCGCCCGACAACTCGATGCAAGTCACCAACGCGGCGATGAAATGCCTCCTGCAATACGACTGGCCGGGAAACGTTCGCGAACTGGAGAACTGTATTGAGCGGGCTGTCGCCTTAGGAGATGGCAAGCTCATCGACCTCGGGGATTTGCCGCCCGCTATCGCTTCGGCTTCGCCTTCCTCAGAAGCTGTGACCGGCATGATATCGGGAGTAGTTTCCTCCACCGATCTCGAAGACATCGAACGGGCGACGATTGAACGCGTTTTCGAACAGGTGAAGGGCGACAAAGCTCTCGCCGGCAAGATGCTCGGCATCAGCCGCGCGACCCTGTATCGCAAACTCAAGCGCTATAACATTGGTAGCCGCCAGGAACTTGGGCCCGGCAGTCAGGCGCTGCAATAGGAAGGATCTCTTCTAGCGTCACTGCCTTTGGCATTCCTGCCAGTCTAGGAAAGCGTGGGGGAGATCAGGCAACCACCCTGCAGCGCCAGTCGTATCGCGGGGATGAGGTCGAGATACAGACGCAGCTTAAGCACGTAGCCCAGAGCGCCAGTGGCCAACGCAGCTTCGCGAATCTCAGGGTCGTCGATGGCTGTGAGAAATACAACTTTGGTTGGACAGTTGCCGTTCATTCGCTCCGCGGCTTGAATTCCGTTCAGGCTGGGCATCGAAATGTCGAGGACGGCAACCTCCGGCTGAAGTCGGACCGCAGCTTCGAGCGCACTACCACCGTCACTCACTGCCCCAACGACCTCAAAGTCAGTAGCCAGGAGCGAGACGACGGTTTCGCGTATCGCTTGATTATCATCGGCTACCAAAACCCGTGGTTTGGGCAAACTGGAATCGCTAAACGGCAAAAATCTCCCTCACGGAAGTTATAAGACCAGAGTAACTGATGGCGCGCTTCCGATTCTCCGCACTCTTGAGCAAACCCAAATTGCCGAAAAGAGTTGCTGCAATCTGCCCGGCACTTGCCGACGTTAGGATGCGGGGCCGGGGTTGAACGTTGTCCGAAGTGGAAGAAGCGAAGGCCTTCGTGACACATTGGGTGCCGTGCAATGGCATAGGGTTCGAAATCCTCTGCCAGCGGTATTCGGACTTGCTTTCCCCTGCGGGTTTCTCCCCTCCAGAGTTGGGAACTCACACTCTTGCACTTTTACCCCGCCGCCGACGATACTGGAATCACACAAACTATGAAGACTAACCTTTCTTTTGCCAATCCTGCAGAAGTCGAAACCGATTGCCTTGCCGTGGTGGTTCTCGATCATGGCTCAAAAGACAAAACCGAAGTTCGTGTCGAAGCCAGCGATAGCGCCATTAAAGACATCCCGGCTGACGTGGTGGCCAGCGGCGAAGTTACCGGCAAGATGTTTGAAACGACGCTGCTGCATCGCCCTTCAAAGCTGAAGGCAAAACGCCTGCTCCTGCTGGGCGGGGGCAAGGCGAAAACTTTTTCTGCCTCGGACTTGCGCAAGTTGAGCGGCGCAGTCGTCCGCTTTCTCAAGCCTAGGGGAATTCGGACCTTTACCTTCCTCGCTCCTGAGAGCATTCAGAGCGACGAAGCCGTGAAAGCTATTGTGGAAGGGGCTTTCGTGGGCAACTTCGATCCCGATACCTACAAAAGCGACCGCAAGGATCAGAAGGTCGACTCGGTAAGCATCGTGACTCACGGCGACCATCCTCGACTTCAGAAGGCGATGGACGAAGCTCGCATCGTTGGCGAATCACAGAATTTCACTCGCGACCTGGTGAATGAACCCAGCAACCGGATGACCCCCACCATCCTGGCGGAACGCGCGCGCAAAATGGCGCAAGAAGTCGGCCTGAAGGTCGAAGTATATGGTGCTGACAAGCTTAAAGAATTGAAGATGGGGGCTTTCTGGGGCGTAGCGCAAGGTTCGGACGAACCTCCCGCGCTGATCGTGTTGCGCTACGAACCCGCGGATGCGCCTGCAACGCCCGTGCTCGGTCTGGTTGGGAAAGGGGTGACGTTTGACACCGGCGGCATCTCTATTAAGCCTGCCGATGGCATGGAAAAGATGAAATACGACATGGCCGGCGCCGCCGCGATGATCGGCGCCATGCGAGGCATCGCCTTGCTCAAACCAAAGGTCCGCGTTACCGCGGTTATTTGCGCCACTGAGAATATGCCTTCCGGCAAGGCGCAGAAGCCCGGTGATATACAGATCGCCATGTCCGGCAAGTCGATCGAAATTATCAATACCGACGCTGAAGGCCGCCTGGTGCTCGCCGACGGCCTTTGCTATGCTCGCCAGCTCGGTTGCACCCACCTGATCGATGCCGCCACGCTGACCGGGGCAGTTGTAGTCGCACTCGGCTATGTGAACGCCGGGGTGTTCGCCAACGACGAAAAAATGTATGAACGCTTCAGTCGCGCAGTGATTGAAGCAGGCGAGAAGTTTTGGCGTCTCCCCCTCGACGACGAGTACAAAGAAAATATCCGGTCCAATATCGCGGATATCGTTAATTCAGGCGGCCGCTGGGGCGGTGCGGTCAATGCGGCAATGTTTCTGAAAGAATTTGCCGAAGACACTCCCTGGCTACACCTCGACATCGCTGGCACGGCATGGATGGAAGAAAACAAACCGTGGATCGCCAAGGGTCCGTCGGGAATCGCGGTAAGAAGCTTGGTTGAGTTCGCTCGAGAATTCAACAACTAGCACTGGCATGGCATGTGCGGAAACGCGCGACTCGCCTCTCGAGGCTTGAGCGAGGACATCTCTCACATCGCAGACGGCACGGTGATTCCCATCACTGCCAAAGCGCGGATGAGTTCGCGCCGCACCACCGCGACCGTCGCCAATAGAAACCTCTTCCGGCCCTCCTCAGGCTCCGCGAGAATGGGATACCAGTGATAGAAAGCATTGAAAAGTTGCGCCAACTGAAACACGTGCTTGGCCAGATAAGCTGGTTCCGTCGTTGCGATGCACTGATCAATCACGTAGGAAGTCTTTGAAGACGCCAGCCAAAGCTCCCAGATTTCGTTCGCATTCTCGCCGTTCAGGTTCTCAGCAAACTCATCTGTAGAGACGTTGCCAGCTACGTCGCTACAGAAAATGTCGGGATCGAGGCCGCCTTTACGAAAAATGTTGCTTGCGCGAACCACCGCATACTGTGCGTAAGGCCCGGTCTCGCCTTCAAAACTCAGCGCATCCTTAAAGTCGAACGCAATCACCGAAGGCTTCGTGAACTTCAACATGAAGTAACGCAGCGCGCCAACCGCGATCTGGGTAGCGATTGTCATACGCTCGGCTTCGTTTAACTGGGGGTGTCGCGGATCAACTTCTTTCTTCGCCGAAGCAATCAGCGTATCAATCAAATCGTCGGCCTTCACCCCGAAACCCTTGCGGCCAGAAACTTCAATGTAAGAGCGCCCCTTGTCTTCTTCCGACAACTGATAGCCTAACTCGGTGGCGCAACGCGGCGTGAGTGCGACCATCTCATAAGAAAAATGCGTGTAGTGGTCAGCTTGCTGGTTGTATCCAAGGCCCCGCAGCGCTTCAACGACGGTGTTCTGCGCCTCTGCCTGCCGGGCGTCGATCACGTTATAGATTTCTGCCACATCGCCAAAATGCGGATGGTCGGGCTCGCCATTCGTAGTCGAGATCCAGCAGTCATGCCCATTGGGGTAGCGATAGAATTTGCGATATCCGAAATCTCGCCCCAGCAAGCCAAACTTCCACAAGTGGTAAGCGATGTCTTTGCCGACGTAGCCCACGGTCCCGTTAGAACGAACGATAACTTTCTGATGCGCTTCGGAAACCTCGTCTCCGAGGTCACGCTGCGGCCGCACGTCAACACCGGAACGGAGTTCAACCACGGTGAGCAGGTCTTCCTCTTCATCTATCTGTTGTGAGCCGTTGTCTCTCTTGGAGTCCTTTGCCGACTTCTCTACGGAAGCTGTCGCAGTTCCCGCCCTACGCATCACCCAACAGCCCTTATTCTTGCCTTCGGTTTCGAAGGAAAGCACACCAGCATTCTTGAGTTTGGTAAAAGCTGCATCCCAGAAGTGCAGGTGCAGTATTTCGCTCTCACGGGGCAGGAAATCGTACTCAATGTCCAACCGATCCATGGTTTCGAGGTGCCGCCGAAGCACGGCAATCGAAATCATGTCCGCGATTGCAGCCGTCTCGTTGTCCCCTTCCTCGAGCGCACGCAGCACTTCGTGACGTGCCTCGCGGTTCTGCTTATTCTGCTCGTACCAGCGTGAAACCTGCGCGTACAAATCCCAACAGTAGTAATCGAAACGCGGCTGGCGGGTTAGCTGTTCGATTTCGGTGCGCGACTTTTTATCCAGATACAAAAACCCCACGATCACGTCCGCGACTTGCACGCCGGTGTTGTCGATGTAATTCTGGACATCCACTTCCCGGCCAGCAAAATGCAGCAGGCGAACAAAGGTGTCGCCCAAAATCGCATTGCGGAGGTGTCCGATGTGCGCAGCCTTGTTCGGATTAATGCTCGAGTGCTCGACCAGAACCTTGCCCGATGGAACATCGGCCTTCGGTTTTTCATCGGCAGCAACCGCCCCGGCAAGCCATTCGCGCTTGACCCGGGCGTTGATATAGCCAGCCCCGGCAAGCTCCAACTTTTCAAAACCATCGATTGGCCCGATGCCGGCAACAATCTCTTCAGCAATCTTGCGCGGCGGCTTGCGCAGCTTCTTGGCCAACTCAAAGGCCAGGGGCAATGCGTATTCGCCCAGTTCGACCCGGGGCGGTTGCTCGATCACGATCTTAGCCAGGTCGAGGCCGTAGCTGCTGCGCAAGAACTCGCGTATTTGCTGGGCAAGCCGTCGTTCCAGATGACGATACAAGAGACCCTCGAGGCCATTGAGGAAAATAGTGATTGTAGCAGAGGGCGCGCAGCGCAGCGGTTTGACGGAGTCGGCATGCTTCCCTATGATGAAAATCAGTCGTCGGCCGTTAGTCGTTGGTCGTTTGAAGGTGGACACTAAGACTACGCCCAAGCACCAACGACCGGCGACGGGTCTTATGCGAATAGCCTACCTCGATTGTTTTTCCGGCTTGAGCGGTGACATGTTCCTGGGCGCGCTCGTCGATGCCGGGGTGTCACCGCAACTCCTGGAACGGACCGTTGCTGCCTTGAACATCGGCGCCCATCTGGAGATTTCTCGCGTTACGCGCAACGGTATAAGCGCAACCAAGGTGGACGTTTACTCAAACGGCGAGAAGGATTTGCCCCGCGAGATGCATTTGAATCGACACACCAGCCACTCGGGGGACCCGGACGAGCACGCTCATCCGCACAGTCACGACCGGGAATACACCCACGCTCACGAACCGCAGCCTGTGGCGCTGTTGGAACACAATTATGCGTTGCCGAGCTCGGCGCTCTCGGGCGCAGGAGTTACTTCACCGCAGCCAGCCGGACACCTAGAATCCGCGCCTCGCGGACATGAACACGAGCACGATCACAGCCACACGCACGAGCACGGTCGCGGACTGAATGAAATCCGCACCATTATCGGGAAGGTGGCCATCAGCGGGGCCGCAAAACAGACTGCGATCGCGATTTTCGAGGCGTTGGGCGCGGCAGAGGCCAAGATCCACGACACTGACATCGAGAAAATTCATTTTCACGAAGTCGGCGCAGTCGATGCCATGGTGGATATTGTTTGCGCCGCTGTAGGCGCCGAAGCCCTGGGCGTCGACGAGATCGTCTGCTCGCCGCTGAATGTAGGCGGCGGCACTGTGAAGTGCGCCCACGGAATCTTGCCAGTGCCGGCGCCGGCAACGCTCGAATTGTTGAGAAATGCGCCTGTGTATTCATCCGGCGTTCAGTTCGAACTGGTCACACCAACCGGCGCGGCCATAGTCAAAAAGCTGGTAAAACGGTTCACGCCATTCCCGCGTATGAAAGTTGAAAAGACTGGCTACGGGGCGGGAACTCGCGACTTCGCCGGACATGCGAATGTCGTACGGCTTACGGTCGGCGAAGCTCAGCCAGAACTTTCGGCCGACATCACCACCGACACCATCACCGTGCTCGAAGCCAATCTCGACGACCTGAATCCGCAAGTGTTTGGTTATGTCATGGATCGCTTGCTCGAGGAAGGCGCGCTCGATGCTTTTGGCATCCCGGTGCAGATGAAGAAGAATCGTCCGGGCATGCTGCTGACCGTCCTATGCCGCGCCGAGGACGCGTCGAAATTGACACATCTGATATTTACCGAAACCTCGACTCTGGGCGTGCGGCGGCGAGAGGAAAGGCGCCAAACACTTGCCCGGGAATGGGTGACCGTGGAAACTCGCTGGGGCGACGTCCGCCTGAAGGTCGCGAGCATCAATGGCACCGTAACGAACTATGCACCGGAATATGAGGATTGCCGCCGCATCGCGGCTGACCGCCGCGTGCCGCTGAAGAGCGTGATGCAGGAAGCGCTGCAGCTTTATATGAACCGCCAACGCTAAAAAATCATCAGCCACAAAGGACGCGAAGGTTCACAAAGAAAAGGCATTAGAATCCGGATTCCTTTCCGTTGCCTGAAGCGCACAAATGAACAAGAAGTTCTACATCACGACTCCGATTTACTACGTAAACGCGCGGCCCCACATCGGTCATGCCTACACCACGATTGCCTGCGACGCGATCGCGCGGCGGCAGCGCATGCTGGGCGCGGACACGTTTTTCCTCACTGGAACCGACGAGCATGGGCAGAAGATTGAGCGTGCTGCGCAAGCTGCGGGCAAAACGCCGCAACAATTTGCCGACGAAGTTTCGGCGCAGTTCCGGGCATTGTGGGAGCGGATGGGAATCACCAACGACGACTTTATCCGCACTACCGAGGAACGCCACAAGAAGCGAGTGCAGGAACTCTTCCGGCGAATTCGCGACACCGGCCATATCTACAAGGGCACTTACACAGGCCAGTACTGCGTCTTCGACGAACTCTACGTGGATGCTGTGGGATCTGGCGCCCCCTGCCCAGAGTGCGGGCGTCCGACGGAAACAGTGAGGGAGGAGAATTACTTCTTCAAGCTTTCCGCCTTTCAGGACAGGCTGCTGCAACTGTACACGGATCAACCGGATTTCATTCGGCCCGAAACCAGGCGGAACGAGGTAATGTCGTTTGTGGGTGGCGGTCTGCGGGATCTCTCCATCAGCCGCTCCACGTTTTCGTGGGGCATTCCGGTACCCGACGATCCCAAGCACGTGATTTACGTCTGGCTGGACGCGCTGGCGAATTACATCACCGCCATCGGCTACGGATCGTCCCACAAAGCCGCCCAGGAGGCGTTTCAGAAATACTGGCCCGCCGACCTGCAGATGATCGGCAAAGAGATTGTTCGTTTCCATTGCGTCTACTGGCCCGCGTTTCTGATGGCAGCTGAGCTACCGCTGCCGAAGACCATCATGGCGCATGGCTGGCTCCTGTTTGAAGAGAGCAAGATGTCGAAGTCACGCGGAAACATCGTACGTACCGAGACGATTCTCGATGTGCTCGGCGCGGACGCGCTGCGGTACTTCCTCCTGCGTGAGGTCGTGTTTGGTCAGGACGGATCTTTTTCCTTCGACGCGCTGGTGCAGCGCTACAACGCCGATCTGGCCAACGGAGTGGGCAACCTCGCCAGCCGCACCTTAACCATGATCACCAGATATTTTCGCGGCGAGGTGCCCTATCCTTCGGCAGCTGTTTCGCAAAAAGCGGGGGATAGCGCCATCGCTGAAAACGCCCGCAAGGTAATCGCTGAGTGCGGCATCCTGTTCGATCAATATCAGTTCTCTCGCGCTCTGGAAGTTGCCTGGAGCCTGGTAGCCGCGGTCGACAAATACATTGTCGAAAATGAGCCTTGGGCACTGGGTGAAAAGCAAGACGAGGAAAGCCGTTCACGATTGGCAACGATTCTTTACACTAGCGCCGAAGCGTTGCGCATCGTGACCGCATTGGCACATCCGGTGATTCCCGATGCGACTTCGAGGATCTGGTCACAGTTGGGCCTCGACGATATTCGCAAGTTTCCTCTCTCCGAACTGAAGTGGGGACAGCTCGAACTGGGCGCTAAGTTGGGCAGTGTACAACCCGTATTTCCACGCGCCGACAAGAGCGCCATCGAAAGGATGCAGAAGATGGAAGAGCAGCAAAGAAGCGCGCTCACCGACGCGCAGCCTGACGCACCGGCACAAACGACCGCTGTTCCAGTTGCCTCTACACCTCCCGTGGCTGCGACGCCCACCGCGAAGTCTGCCGCAACCGTGCCGGATGGCAAGATCAGCATTGATGATTTCGCGAAGATTGAGTTGCGCGTGGGACAAGTCAAAGCCGCCGAGAAAGTGAAAGGCGCGGACAAGTTGCTGCGTCTGGAGGTCGATCTTGGCACGGAGATTCGGCAGGTGGTGGCCGGAATCGCCGAGTCGTATGCGCCGGAGTTGTTGATTGGAAGGAAAGTGGTAATCGTGGCCAACCTCGCACCCAGGAAGCTTCGAGGATTGGAATCGAACGGAATGATTGTGGCCGCGTCGCCGGAGGGCGGGAAGGCCGTGCTGGCGAGCTTTCTGGAAGATGTGCCGGTGGGGACGAGATTGAAGTAGGCGAACTTCTCTACCTGCATATCCGACGCGGACAGGCGGGTCGCCGTCACCACACGGCCAACAACCAATGACCAACGATCAACGCTCGATCTTCGTCGACTCGCACGCTCATCTCGAAATGCAGCAATTCGATGCTGATCGTGAGCAGGTAATTGCCCGCGCCCGCGAAGCTGGGATCGAGACGATTCTCGCCATCGGCAGCGGAACCGGCCCCGGCTCTCTCGACTGCGGCATCCAACTTGCCGAACAATACGAGTTTATTTATGCAACCATCGGCATTCATCCTCACGAAGCCAAACTCGCCACCGACGCCGATTTCGAAGAGATGGCACACTTGGCGACGCAGCCCAAGGTCATTGCCTGGGGCGAGATTGGGCTGGACTATTTCTATGATCATTCGCCGCGGGATGTGCAACAGCAAGTATTTGTGAAGCAACTGAACCTGGCGCGAGCGGCCAATCTTCCCATCGTGATCCACTGCCGGCCTTCTGACAACAGCAATGACGCATGGGAGGATTGCCTCAGGTTGTTGCACGAACACTGGGCGGCCAGCGGATTGGGAGGCATCCTGCATTGCTTCACCGGAACCTGGACGCATGCCCGGCAGGCTCTGGCCATGGGATTCATGATCTCCTTCGCAGGCAACATCACCTTTCCCAAAGCACTGCAGATTCGCGTGGCCGCGAACCAAGTACCCCTCGACCGCGTGCTAATTGAAACTGATTCGCCATTTCTGGCGCCTGCACCGCATCGCGGCAAACGCAACGAGCCGTCCTTTGTAAAAGAAGTGGCGCGGCAACTCGGCGAGTTGCGCGGGCTTTCGACCGAAGCTGTCGGCTTGCAGACCGCGAAAAACTTTTATCGCTTCTTTTCACTTCACGAAAAGCTCAAGTCCATTTAGCTTGTTAAGAGCATCTTTTGCCGGGGCTGTGTAATCTGTTAATTAGAAGCGAAATGCCATGCCAGAGAACACTTTTGACATTGTGAGCAAGCTCGACCTGCAGGAAGTCTCGAATGCCATGCAGCAGGCGCTAAAGGAGATTCACACCCGCTTCGACCTGAAAGACTCGAAGTCGAACATCGAACTCGAGGGCAAAGACGCCATCAATCTGCATTCTATCGACGAGTACAAACTGAAGGCTGTCACCGAGATCTTTCAGCAGAAACTGGTGAAGCGAGGCGTCTCCCTCAAAGGACTCACGTACGGCCCCGTGGAGCCCGCCGCCGGCAGCACAGTAAAACAGAAGATCACCATGCAGCAAGGCATCCCGATCGAGAAGGCGAGGCAGATCGTAAAGGTCATCAAGGATTCCAAGAAGAAAGTGAATGCCTCGATTCAGGGCGACCTGGTGAGGGTAAGCGGGAAAGATCGCGACGCCCTGCAGGAAATCATCGCGCTCCTTCGAGGGCAGGATTTCGGCATCGATACGCAGTTTATTAATTACAGAACAAACTAGGACTTTTGCATTCGATCGAGACTTGGAGTTGGGGACGAACCAGTTGAGTACGTCGGCCATCATCAACGGGAAAGAGATCTTCGAACTGCTGCGCGGCGACCTTTCCGCCATTGAGCGCGAGTTCGGGCGGGACACAGTCTCGGGCGTGGAAGCGATCACCGAGATCGGCGAATATCTACGGAGCGGCGGAGGCAAGCGCATTCGTCCCATGCTCCTGCTGCTGTCTGCCAAACTTTTCAGCTATCCGGGACGCGGCGCTATTAAACTGGGCGCAGTCGTGGAAATCATTCATACTGCGACGCTGGTCCATGACGACATTATCGACGAAGCCCAGACCCGCCGCGGCCGCCCCGCCGCAAACACGCAATGGGGGAACTCCAAGTGCGTGCTGGCCGGCGATTGGCTCTATATGCAGGCTTTCAAGATCGCCGTACAGGAGCGCAATTTTCGCATCCTCGACACGCTGATCGACCTGACCCAGCAAATGGTAGAAGGCGAACTGTTGCAGATGGAAAAACTGGGCAAGCTGATTTCTTCCGACGAGCACTTCGACCTGATCTTCCGCAAAACCGCATGCCTGTTCTCCGTATGCATGCGGATGGGAGCGATTCTGGGCGGGGCAACTCCGGAACAGGAAGAAAATTTGGCGCAGTACGGCCGGGATCTCGGCATGGCATTTCAGATTGTGGATGACGTGCTCGACCTCACCGCCTCCGAGGACGTGCTGGGCAAGCCCGTGGCCAGTGATCTGCGTGAGGGCAAAGTTACGATGGCAGTGATCCATGCGCTCGAACGCTGCACCCGGCGGGAGCGGGAACTCATCGACAAAGTGGTGCGCGAACGGGCATTCGATGGTGTGACCCACCGAGAGATTCTCGAGATTCTGAATCGTTATGGTTCCGTCGAGGCCGCGAATGCCCGGGCCCTGCAGTACGCCGGAATGGCGCGAAATGCGATTTGCGGCTTCCCCGATGGCGAGATCAAGCGAGCATTATTGTGGGCCCCGGAATTCGTGGTGGCTCGCGAAAAGTAGTTCAGGATCTCTTGACCGCAACTCCCAGCATCTCGAACCTCCCCCCTTTCAACAGCGGTCCCGAACCGATAAACGCCCGGGCAGGCAAGTCCTTCGAAAAGCGTTTCAGATACGCAACATTAAAGCGTTCCCAGAGTGAAACATCCGGCGAGTACACCTGTACCCATACCAGATCGTCCATGCTCATATCCGCTTCCTTGAGCACCGCCTCGAATCCGTCGAACAACAGGCGCAGCTCCGAGTTCACGTCGTCCGGGGCCACGCCGGTCTTGGGGTCAATGCCGATGCGCCCGGAAAGATACAGCGTGCCCCCTGCCTGCACGGCGTCGCTGAATGGCAGAGCCGCTCTCCGGCCGGGCAAATTAATATAGCGGCGTTTGGTCTTGGCTTTTACGGGCATTGAGATGTTCGTCCTTGTTTGTGACTTGAATCCTCTTGATCAGGTAGTCTATCTAATAGCAGCAGTCTAGCGCAGACGATGAACAATGTTCTCTCAATGATCGGGCACCACGGATACCTTCTAATCTTCGTGGTTGTCCTGGCCGAGGCTATTGGACTACCGGTGCCAGCGGCCGTGGCACTGGTGGCCGGAGGCGCGGCTGCGGCTGCGGGAACTTTGAGTGTACCCAAAGTCGTGTTTCTCGCCCTGTCGGCGATGCTCATAGGAGATACGCTCCTCTTTATTCTCGGCCGCTACATGGGCTGGACCCTGCTGGGTCTTTTGTGCCGGCTATCGGTCAATCCCGAATCTTGCATTCTGCGCTCTGCGGAATCGTTTTACAAACGCGGAAAGACCACACTGCTGATTGCGAAGTTCATTCCCGGCGTCAATACCATGGCCCCCCCGCTGGCGGGCAGCATGAAAATGCGCCCGTTGCAATTCCTTCGACTCGACATGGCTGGTGCGTCGCTGTACCTCTTCGCCTATGGCGGGCTCGGATTTCTTTTCCGCGATTTTCTCGCGGCGATCACGCGGGGATTCCAAGCCGCCAGTCATGTATTCGGAGAAGTGCTCTTGGTAGCGGCGTTTGCTTATATCGCTTATCGCATCTGGCTTTACGACAAAAACAAGGTATACCGCGTAGTGCCACGCGTGCAGGTTGAGGAACTAGCCCGGAAGCTGGCGTCGGATGAAAAAGACAAAATTCTGATTCTCGACGTCCGCAGCCATGGCTACTACGACGCTGGCGCGTCCCGGATCAAAGGTTCGATTCGTATTGAGCCCAACAACCTTTCCGAGGAGCTCAAAACTCTTCCCAAAGACAAGGACATCTATCTTTACTGCACTTGAGCGCGCGAAGCGACCAGCGCCCGGGTGGCGCTGCAACTGCGGGAAAAAGGATTCAACGCGTTCGTCATCGTGGGTGGTGTGGCGGCGTGGAAGAAGGCAGGGGAACCGCTCGAACCAGTCCCCCACGACGACCTGGTAAAGCTCCCTACGTTCGCGTAAAAACGCCGTTCCCAAACCATCTATACTGCATCGAATGGCCACCCATAACGAAATCGAAATCAAGTTTCGCGTCGGCGCCGTTCCCGCACTTAATCGGCGGCTGCGAAAATCTGGCTTTCGCCTGATTACGCCTCGGACCCGCGAGATGAATACGCTGTACGATTTGCCCGGCCACCCCCTGCGTGGACGGGGCGATCTGCTTCGGTTGCGCAATTACGGAGCGGAGTGGGTTCTGACCCACAAAGCCAAAGGCAAAGCCGGGCGTCACAAGACGCGAGTGGAAAACGAAACCCGAGTCGCGGATGGCCTGAGGATGGAGGCCATCCTGCTCGCGCTGGAATTCTCCCCGACCTTCCGCTACGAGAAATTCCGGGCCGAATGGAGCGACGGCAAAGGGCACGTGGTCGTGGACGAAACTCCTATCGGGAACTTCGGCGAAATCGAAGGCCCTTCGCGCTGGATCGATCGCACGGCGCAAGTTCTCCAGATCCGGCGGAACGACTACATCACCTCGACCTACTCGGACTTGTTTTTCCAATGGAAGAAACAGACCGGAAGCCCGGCGAATGAGATGACTTTTAACGCCATCCGAAGAAAGCCACGTCGTTATACGGCAATGTGACCGTGAGTCTTCTGCGCCGCTTGCTCGCCGAAGTATGCACCAAACTAACTAACAAGTTCGTTAAGTAAGCGCGTGTTACTCTTTTTCTGCTCTGGTTTTGATCCCCCAGCGCGTGCCACAGCAAAAAGACAATTTCCGGCGCCTCCTGCGAACGGTCGAAGCTCTCTCCGATCTCGGCCCGGAGATGACGGCCGAGCGCGAGTTTTCTCAGACTGCGCGTGCCATGTTGTCGGCGTCTCTCGAGGCTGGCGGAGCTCGCGAAGGTGCGCTCTTCATCTATAGCGACCGGCCCTCTCTGCTGACTTCCATAACATTCGGGGGATTCACCCTGATGCCGGAACCCGCTGTGGTTCCTCTGTTGCCAAGGCACGTTCACGCTCTTACCTCGGCCCGCGAACCGGTGATTCTCGACTCGGGCTCCTACGACCTTTATCTAAGCGCCAACGGCAATGTGGCGCCTGAGCTCTTCAAGTGCATCGTTCCTTTAAGAGTCGGCAGCAAACTTGTGGGCCTCATTGCGCTCGGCCGTCGCGAGGGCGACAGCCCTTACGACTCCGGCGAACTTGAGGCGCTGGACTTGCTCTGTCACTACGTGGCTCTCGCCGTTCACAATCACTCGCTCACCCAGACCCTGGCCCACCGCGTCTCCGAGAACCTGCGCCTGATGGCCTCCCTGCACGGGTTCTATGACAACGCCCTGGAAGCTTTTGCCACCGCCATTGACGTCAAACATATCAACATTCACGGACACTCGCTGCGCGTCGGACGTTATGCTTCCGCCATCGGCGAAGCCATCGGTATGGATCCGGCCGAGATTGCTGCCCTTCGCTCGGCTGGCTACCTGCACGACATTGGAAAGGTCGCCGTAGACAAGCGTCTCTTCGGCAAACCAACCTCTCTCGATGCCGAAGAATTCCGCGAAATGGCGGACCACACGATTGTGGGACATCAGATCGTGAGCGGTGTCCAGTTTCCGTGGCCCCGCATCCCCGAAATCGTGCGCTGGCATCATGAACGCAACGACGGCTCCGGTTATCCCGACGGATTGCTTCTGGAAGATTTGCCCATGCCCGTGCGCATCGTCGGCCTGGCCGACACCTTCGACGCCATGACCAGCGAGCGCCCTTACCGTGAGCGGCTTTCGCTGGGCAGTACGTTGAATGAAATCGTGCGCTTGACGCCGCAAAAATTTGACCCCAATGCGGTTCACGCTTTGCTCCTGCAAATCCGCCGCGACACCGTCGGCAGCAATCGCACGCCATTCCTTCAAGATCGCACCGGAGGCGAAATTGCGGCCGCTGACATCGACCAGCTCGCCGCCAGCCTGCAGCACAAGATGAATCACGGCCGCCTGTACCTGACCTAGCAAGTTCGCTTTCGTCTCCCCGGTTCATTTTCCGTCTTTCCTCGGTGATTTAACCGATTTCTTCCCGTTGTTCTGGGCGTTTCACTGGCCTTCTCGGAACGACTCGTGGAACCACAAAAAGCGTTCCTCACCCGCTAAAGTTCCCGTGTGACTGGCCGATAGTTGACGTGTACCCATCAGTGCCCAATCGTTCCTTCCTATGTTCGACCGAACCGCAACCCAGCCGGCCCAACGCGGTCGCCTTGTTGTCCACAGGCAAGAAATCCCGATACTGCCGCTAAACGTAAGGGGGTGACCATGGCCACCGTAATGGAGTGTAGATATGAAGTGCTGGCACAACAAGGCGACGCCCTCCAGATTATTTTTGAAGGCCTTCCCTGGGGTGTGATCGTTGCAGATCGCGAAGGAAAACTTCTATTCTCCAACCCCGCTGCAGAGAGAATATTGGGAATCGGTATCGTCGAAGCTCAGCCCGACGCTGGAGCTTCACTCGAAGGCTGGTACCTTCCGGACCAGATCTCCGTCGTGCCCCCCGATCAATTGCCCTTGGTGCGCGCCATTCGCGGGCAAGAAGTTCTCGATGAGCTTATTTTCGTTCGCAGGTCTCACCAGCGTCCTGGGGTATGGATCCGGGTAAACGCGTGGCCCCTGAAAGACGCAGCCGGAGTAGTTTCCGGCGGAGTCGTTATGTTTCACGACTTCACCCAAGGCCGCGAAGCCATCCAATCCTTTGTACTGCTTTCCCGGGTCGTCGAGCAGACTGCCGACAGCGTAGTGCTCACCGACACTCAAGGCGTCATCCAGTATGTGAATCCGGCCTTTGAAACAACCACCGGATACGGCAGAGACGAAGCCCTCGGAAAAACCCCGCGCATCCTGAAATCGGGTTTGCACGATGCCGAATTCTACCGCCAGATGTGGGCCCAGTTTACTCACGGGCTCGCATTCAAGGGGATGGTCATCAACCGCAAAAAGACCGGCGAACTTTATTGGGCGCAGCAAACCATCACATCCATGCGTGACGAATCCGGCCATCTGACCCACTTCGTCTCAGTCTCCCAAGACATCACCGAACTCAGAAAAAAGCAGGAGCAGGAGTTCCAATTGCAGCTTGCACGCGATGTTCAGCAGCGCTTCTATGCACCCGCGCCGGTGCTGTCAGGCTTCGACATCGGCGCGTCCGCGCACCCCGCCGACGAAACTGGAGGCGATTATTTCGACTTCATCTCCGTGACCGACGGATCGCTTCTGATCGCTGTGGCCGACGCCAAAGGGCATGGCTTCAGCTCGGCGCTGGTCATGGCACTCACCCGGGCCTACGTGCGCTGCTTCGCTGCCATGGAGTTGGAACTCGATGACATTCTGGCTCGGGTCAACCAGATGCTGCTGAAGGACCTCGAACACGGCCACTTCGTGACTCTCTTTCTGGCTCGATTGAATCCCGCCGATCGCAGCATGTCATACGCCAGCGCCGGCCACGTCCCTGGCTTCGTATTCCTCGATTCGGGTTTTGTGAAGTGTACCTTGGAGAGTACTGGCCCCCCGCTCGGCCTCTTCTCAGGGAGCAGGTTTTCTTTGCAGCATTCAATTGACCTCGCTCCGGGGGAGATCGCCGTGTTCCTCACCGACGGAGTCACCGAATCAACCACGCCAGACGGCCACCAATTCGGCACCCAACGTGTCCTTGACTACGTTCAAGCTCACAACCATGACTCAGCTTCGAGTATTGCGGATGGCGTCTACCAGGCCACCCGGGCATTCGTGCAAGGTGATCCGCAGGATGACGACATCACATCCGTGATCATCAAGGCCGAGCGCGAATAATCCCTGCGGGCCCGGCTCGGCCATTTTCCGCCGTTCAGCCGGCTACCAGTACGACGGTAACCCTGCGAGCAACTTTTCCCCTGCCCTGGGTTCATAATTCTAACGACCGCCCTGTGTCCACATGAAATTAGGACGCTCCCAAGCCGGCCTCGCACTTCTCCTCTCATTGCTGGGACTCGCCGTCTCTACACAAATGGCCCTCGCCAAGAAGAAAGAAAAACAAGCCGCCGCGCAGATGGACCAGCAGAAACAAGCCGTACACGCGCTGAACCGGCTGACATTCGGTCCCCGGCCCGGCGATGTTGATCACGTAATCGCAATCGGCGTGGACACGTGGATCGACCAGCAACTTCATCCCGACAAAATCGACGACAGCGCGCTCGACGCCCGCCTCTCGCGGTTTCGAACCCTCCGCATGGACACGCGAGAGATTGTAGAAAACTTCCCCTCCGAGCAAATGGTCAAAGCCGTCGCCGACGGAAAACAATCGCTCCCCTCCGATCCCCTCAAACGCGCCGTCTATCAGGCGCAACTGGAACGCTATCAGAACAAAACAGAGCGCAAGCAAGAAGCGGGCAACAGTGACACCAAATCCGATAAAGCCACAGACGACGGCCACGCCCGCCGACAACAGGAACGCGAAGAAGCTAATCAGAAGGTCGAGGAACTGCTGGACATGCCGCCGGATCAGCGTATGAAAGCTCTCCTCAGGATGCCGCCCGAAGAGCAGCGCATCATGACCAACTCTCTCCAAGGCGACAAACGGGATGAGTTCTTGGAGGGAATGAATCCGCGGCAACGCGAGACCATCGAGGCGCTCAACTATCCGCAACAGGTCGTCAACAACGAACTTGTCGAAGGTAAGCTGCTTCGAGCCATCTACAGCGATCGCCAGTTGCAGGAAGTGATGACCGATTTCTGGTTCAACCACTTCAACGTATTCATTGGCAAAGGAGCCGACCACTACCTGCTCACCAGCTACGAGCGCGACGTCATTCGCCCCCGCGCCCTGGGCAAGTTTGAAGACCTGCTGGTTGCGACCGCGCAGAGTCCCGCCATGCTCTTCTATCTCGATAACTGGCTGAGTGTGGGACCAAACTCCGACGTCGCCAACGGCATTCCCAAGCAAGCGAATAAACAATGGAAGCAGCGAGTCAGGAATAAGAGCCAGACCGACCAATCCAAAGGCAAACGCAACGGACTGAACGAAAACTACGGACGCGAACTGATGGAACTGCACACCCTCGGCGTGAACGGCGGCTACACCCAGGAAGACGTCACTGCGGTAGCTCGCGTCTTCACCGGATGGACGCTGAAACAGCCCCGGCAAGGCGGCGGCTTCACCTTCGAGGAACGCACCCATGAACCCGGAGACAAAACCGTCCTCGGCCACCGCATCAGACCAAGAGGTGAGAAGGAAGGCCTCGAAGTACTTCACCTCCTGGCCCATCATCCTTCGACTGCGAAATTTGTATGCACCAAACTGGCGATGCGCTTCGTCTCCGATGATCCACCACAACCCTTGGTGGACCGCATGACCCAAACATTCTTGAAGAAAGACGGCAACATCCGCGAAGTGCTCAAAACGATGCTGGGGTCTTCAGAGTTCTGGTCGCCCGACGCGTATCGCGCCAAGGTAAAAACCCCATTGGAGTTCGTGGTGTCCGCCGTTCGCGCCGGCAGAGCCGAGGTCACCGACGCTATGCCCCTCGCCCGCCAACTTCAAAACATGGGAATGCCGCTCTATGGTATGCAGCCGCCCACCGGCTATTCCATGAAAGCCGATGCCTGGGTCAATTCCTCAGCCCTTTTAGGACGCATGAATTTTGCGCTGGCCTTGACGTCAGGAAAAGTAAAAGGCGTCCAAGTCGATTCCCAGAGCGTGCCGGGACTAAATAATGATCCGCAGCAAGCCTTGGCGGCAATGGAAAATGCACTCCTGGCAGGAGACGTTTCCAGACAGACACACGACGTTATCAGCGCACGTCTGCAAGATGCCAAAATCAGCCGCCGCAAGCTGGACGATCCAGCCCGGCCGCCGAATGTCAACTTGATTGCAGGCTTACTGTTAGGATCGCCAGAGTTTCAAAGAAGATAACTGAGAACCGGGAACCAGCTACTGGGAACTGGGTTCTTAAAATAGAACGACGCAGATCTTGAGCTGAGGGAAGCCTAATGTCAATTACAAGGCGGATATTCCTGAGAGACGGCAGCCTCGCTGTCATAGGCACCGCGGCTGTTCCCGCATTTCTCACTCGCGCCGCGTATGCCGCTGAATCGCTGGGCGCGAAGAACAAGCGCCTCGTCGTCATCTTCCAGCGCGGCGCCGCCGACGGCCTCAACATCGTCGTGCCCCACGCCGAGCGCGCCTATTACGCGATGCGTCCCTCCATCAACATCCCCCGCAACGCGGTCCTTGACCTCGACGGGTTCTTCGGACTCCACCCTTCGCTCTCGCCGTTCCAGCCGCTGTGGAAGCAGCGGCATCTCGCCATCATCCACGCCGCCGGTTCGCCCGACCCCACTCGCTCTCATTTCGACGCGCAAGACTTCATGGAGTCCGGCACACCCGGCGTGAAGGCCACCGACGACGGCTGGCTGAACCGCTCGCTACATTCCTTGCCTCAGCCCGCTCCGGCCGACCAAGCCGCCTTTCGCGCCATCGCCCTCGGGCCCTCCCTGCCGCGAATCCTTTCCGGCAGCGAGCCCGCAATCGCGATAAACAACATCAACGAGTTCGGCGTTGGAGGAAACAATCCCAAAGCCACGCCGAACGCCAACACCTTCGAAGCTATGTACGAGCACTCGGTGGATTCCGTGCTGCACGGCACCGGACAGGGAACTTTCGACGCAGTAAAAATGCTGAGGTCCGCCGACCCCGCGAAGTACAAGCCTGCCGCCGGCGCCGACTATCCCAACGGACGCTTCGGCGACAGCCTCAAGCAACTCGCTCAACTGATCAAAGCCAACCTCGGGGTCCAAGTCGCCTTCGCCGACATCGGCGGATGGGACCATCACGTCAACGAAGGCAGCACGCAGGGCCAGATTGCCAACGTCCTCCACGACTTCTCGCAATCGTTAGCCGCCTTCTGGACCGACCTCGGAGACCTGGCCGAAGATACGGTAGTCGTGACCATGTCCGAGTTCGGCCGCACCGCCCGCGAAAACGGCAACCGCGGCACCGACCACGGCCACGCCAACGTGATGTTCGTAATGGGTGGCCCAGTCAAAGGCGGCAAGGTCTACGGACGCTGGCCCGGCCTCGATCAATCCCAACTCTACGATGGCCGCGACCTCGCCGTAACCACAGACTTCCGCCAAGTCCTCGGAGAAGCGGTCTACAAGCATCTGGGAAACAAAGCGCTGAATCAGGTCTTCCCGGGCTTCGACAATCAACCAGGAAAGTTCTTGAAGTATTTGGGATGAGCACGCGAGTTCACAACTTGCGCAATCAACAAGTTGTCATCCCGAGCGTAGTATCAGGTTCGCAGAGCGAATCTGGTACGCAGTCGAGGGACCTTGTGTGTGTTGTGCATCGCGATAAGCGGAGGTTTTCTACAACTCAACCATCACGTCGCCGTCTTCCACCTTGATCGGATACACGGCCACCCTCGCGCCCGGATTGTGCACCGCCTCGCCCGTCTTCGGATCCCACTGCCATCCATGCCACGGACAAACCAGCTTGTCACCTTCGATGACGCCCTGCCCCAGCGGCCCGCCGCGGTGCAGGCAAACGTTGTCCATGGCGGAGACAGTCCCATTCACGTTGGCAACGCAAATGACCTTATCGCCACAAGGAAATTCCCTGGCTTCGCCTTCAACGGGAAGTTCGGATTGCGTGGTCAGCTTAACAGGCATTTAGCAACCGGCACTTCGCATTTGGCCAGGACCAGCAATCCAGAACAATTCGGAATCGCTTGGTTTGGTTAAGTGCCAACTGCTAACTGCCAATTGCTATTTCGGCTGCAACGTCTGCGCGATCATGACCTGCCGCTTGAAATTCTCCACCATATTCTGATCCAGCCGCACCTCGGTAGGTTTCTTCGCCAGAGTCATCTGATCAATCTTGTCCTGCAACTTAAGGAGGGCATAAAAGAGATTCTCCGGACGCGGCGGGCATCCAATCACATACACATCTGTAGGCACGATTTTGTCCACGCCTTGCAACACAGCATACGTATTGAACGGCCCGCCCACCGACGAGCACGCCCCCATCGAAATCACCCACTTGGGATCAGGCATCTGGTCATAGATGCGCTTTACCACCGGCGCCATCTTCAAAGTCACAGTTCCCGCCACGATCATCAAATCGCTCTGCCGCGGGCTGGGACGAAATACCTCCGACCCGAACCGCGCAATATCAAACCGCGCCGTCGAAGACGCAATCATTTCGATGGCGCAGCAGGCCAGCCCAAACGTCATGGGCCAAACCGCCGACTTGCGCGCCCAGTTGAACACGTAATCCACGGTAGTGATCAGGAAATTCTTTTCGAACCTGTTTTGCAGCCAGGCCATGAGGCGTCCTCAAACTCCCGTTACAAAGTTCGCACTCGGCCCGTCGCACGGACCGAAGCACTCTCAGTCTAGGTGCGCGTCGGATGAGTGTCAATGCAGGCAGGGGGTTAGAGAGAGGAGACGAGTTAGTTCCCCAGTCCCACCTCGGGCCGCCGGGGAGTTGAAACCGAAGTTGGGCGCGTGTATCGTCACAGCGGGCCGCTGAGCCGAGCAGAA
>Ga0210384_10001843_pt1 | contig 27258 bp, 36 predicted proteins | sample IncBWH2MmetaG_FD_160574 | JGI IMG/M metagenome (GOLD analysis project Ga0210384, IMG submission 160574) | Forest soil microbial communities from Barre Woods Harvard Forest LTER site, Petersham, Massachusetts, United States - Inc-BW-H-2-M | ecosystem: Environmental > Terrestrial > Soil >...
GCACGCTTCATCCCTTTCCGGATGCCCGCTTTGCCGCCATCCATCTGCGATAAGAACCAGATGCGCTAATGAGCGCTCGTCCGGGTCCGAGGAGGGGGTCGTGAGTAATCACGATCCCTACTCCGATCGTCAGTTACGGGCCGGGAACGATGCGACCTACGCATGAAGCACTTACTGTTCGCCCTCTGTCCCCCAGTTCACCCTACTTTTTGACGGGCAGATAATTCTTCAAAAGCTTCGTCGCTGCCTTCGCGAGGTTCTTTTCTCGTTTGTCTGGCTTGACTTCGGGGTCGAGAGTCTTGCTCCACGCTGGTCGCAGTTCGCCTCGCAGGCTTTAGCACGGTCTTTGCATCGCTAAGGGTCGCACTGCCGAATACAGGGTCTACTTTGATGTGAAGGGTTTTCACATCTCCACCTAGCTCGGCCAAGCGGCCTAGCAATTTGGTACTCTCGCTTAATCCGTTTGCCGGAATTTCACGTACATCAACGGCAAGGTTTACTTTGTATCTAGCCGCATTCGTGGGTTTGCTCCCGCCTAACGTGAGCTGCCACATTCGTGAAACCCCGACCACAGAGTGGCTGCCGCAAACACCGCAAGCATCATGGGGACTGTTGGTGATTAAGTCGCAGTTTACGCAATAGACAGCATTTTGCAGGGGAATTGCGCTTAAGAAGCTACTCCCAGCGTCGCTAACCCTAAGCTGTTCGCTTTGAGAGCGCAGTCCATGAGTCTTGGATAGGGGTGCTGGTTTTACCAAAAGCCACCCTGCGAGCAGAATCCCGCCCACTAGCAAGCCCCAGGGAGCCATTTCGCCCCAAATGAGCACAACGACAACGAAACCCAACAGGCGCATCATAAGCCACCAGCTATTATAGGTAGTCCTTAGTCCTCAAAGAGAATAGTAGAGTAGTTCCTACACGATGGAAACTAGCAAAATTACTGGGTTGCATGGAATTACTTGCGAAATAGAATCAGCAACTCTGCGCCGGCCTTTGAGCGCGACAACGTCGAAACCAGGTCAGCGTGACCGGACTCCGGTCACAACGAAGCATGAAAAGAGGCTCTACGCCAACCCCCTGTTTGCAGTGCGTTACGGCTCTTTTCAAGGGAGGCCATAGCATAAGTTTGCGCCGTTTCTTCGTCCTCTCAGCAGCATTGCGCTGAACATCCACCTAAGGGTCTGCCCGACAGTAGCGGCCCGCATTCGCTAGGATGGCCTGTGAGTTCAAGTCTTGGCTATTACAAATTAGGACTGTGTTCCGTACTTGTTTCTAGCAAGTTCATCAAGGTAGAAGTCCCTATTTGGCGAAAAGCCGATTTTGAGTCGGCGCGAACTCCACAGGTCGCGAGTATTCGGCGTGGTCGTTCGCGACATGATTGATCCGAGTGCTGACCGGGTAGCACCGCATCTGGCAAGCATCGCAAGGCTTCAACAGTTCGGACGCCGCAGCCACATCCCTCATACCAGGATCAAGCCACAGGTCGTACCCATCTGGATCAAGAATGACTGGCATGCGGTCGTGGACGGTTGAGGTCAGGGCATTCGGGGTCGTGGTCAGAATCGAGCAGGTCTCTATGGTCGCGCCGCTTGGATCCCTTCAGCGATCCCATATCCCCGCGAACGCGAACAACTCGCCTTCGTTGACCTCGAAACAGTACGGCTGTTTGGCTTTCGCCGTCCTCTGGTCGAGTAGGGGACCAACCTTGCGTCTGGTCCCCCCTCTAAGAACCGTGCGTGAGAGTTTCCAACTCACACGGCTCAAGTTTCCGGGAACGCTCAAATCATGAACGCGGACGGTGCGGAGCGAACGCGCGGCGTCTGGAGAGATACGGTGCCCAACTGGGATCATAAGGGATTTAGGCCGGACCGAACCTTAATATACCTTACGATTTTCACCGAAGCCGCATGAAACAAGCGGAGACGAAGAGGTGAACCCTGCGTATCCGTCGTGTCACCGAAGAACCACCAATCGCGTGTTTTCACACGGTCGAAATACCTCTGCTTGATCCAGCCAGCCCCTTTGCGGGGATGACGGGCTTGCGCCCAGTGCCATAGCATCCTGAATATCGCAGCATCGACTCGGGCGAAGATGCGCTTGGAGAGGACATGCCGGTGGTAGTTGGTCCATCCCCGTATGATCGGATTGAGCCGATTAATAAGAAGATGGGCAGCTCTACCCAAGTGCTCTCGAACGGCCTCTTTCACATTGGCGAGAACAGATACAACACTTTTCCGAGCGGGCTTGATAAACAATTTCCCGTGTGGATAGCGTCGAACGTTTTGCCCAAGGAAGTCGAAACCCTCTTCGATGTGCGTGATTAAAGTCTTTTCTGGAGAAAGGACCAGACCACGTTCAGTTAGGAAGGATTCGACCAGCGGCTTGACTGTCATTCTCAGCAACTCCTCGGAGTGGCCGGTAATGATGAAGTCATCCGCATAACGGATCAAGTGCACCTGCGCTGTCCGACCACGCTCGGAGCCTTTGCCGCGTACCGGGAAAACTTCTCGGAGGCGGCGTTCGAGGCCGTCGAGCGCGATGTTGGACAGAACTGGCGATATGATTCCGCCCTGCGGCGTGCCAGAGATCGTATCGTAGAACACTTGTTTTTCGAGGTAGCCCGACTTTAGCCACTTGTGGAGGATCGCTTTGTTCATGGGAACATTGTCGAGCAGCCACTGATGGCTGATGTTGTCGAAGCAGCCTTTGATGTCGGCTTCTAGCACCCAGCTTGGGTTTTTGTGACAGAGCGAAGTGAAGCACTGTTCGATCGCGTCAGCACAACTTCTCCCCTGCCGGAAGCCATAGGAATTCTGATCCGCAGTCGTCTCGGCGACCGGGTCGAGCGCCAGCAGATACAGGGCTTGCATGGCTCGATCCCGCATCGTTGGGATTCCTAACGGTCGGAGTTTCCCATTGGCCTTCGGGATGTAAATCCGCCGCAGAGGCATGGGGCGGTAACCCCGTACCGTCAGCGAAATCACACCTTGAAGCTTCTTGTGTGGTGTGTCCCAGAGTTCGCCATCCACTCCAGGCGTTTTTCTGCCGTCGTTCACTGTTACTCGGCGAACGGCGAGTAGCTTGCCGCTGGCCGAGTGCGTAAGAAGATGTTGCAAGGCTTTCACCTTGTTCCATTTCTTTTGCTGCGCCGCCTTCACGATACGCGCCTGGAGTCGGCGAACATTATCCTCGATGGTCCGCCAATCAACAGCGTCCCATGCCGAAATCGTGTTTAGGATTGCACCAGCTTGCGCCGTCATCTGCCGATCCTATTAGGCCGATTCGCCAAGTTCTCTCGTGATCGGAAACCAAGGGGAAGTCTGCCCGCTTGCGCGTCGGATAATATCGCAATCCGTATTCCGGCCATTACAGCCAGACATTCGCTTTCTCCTCTATTCTCTACCCGCATCACCATTGCATGACCTTGCGGCCTAGCTACCCCGAGGGGAGTAATACGGGCTTACCATGTTCTGCATGCATGACTGAATGGTTCAGGTCCCTTTACTTATACCGGCGACTTTGATTGCCCACGACGGGTGAGAATGGAGCACCCGTTCCAGTCGCAGCTACGGAGCCTGACAGCATCTTTGACCCCTTCTTTCTTGACGATACTTACAAAGGTTCGCATTTGCTGACCATGCCACTCACCCTAGCCCCGATCCGCCTCGATGCTGGCAGAAATACCGGCCCCTCGCGGTTTCGGTACCCGTTTTTAGGACGGAGGGATACATTGTCCGAGGGCTTTTAGACGATTCGTTCCCGAAACGCCATACCTCGTAGAGTACTGCCAATGGGATGGCAGGTCCGGTCGGGTGGTGCTCGCCGGGCAATCACACATGCAACTTCATGTCGCACCCACTCGTAGAAACCGTCCGCAGGGATCAGGCACCTCCGAAGTTTCAAAGCATCGCGGAACGTTGGCTTTGTGCTCGCTGTTTCCGATCGCGCGTTAATCATACTGGCGGCTGCAGAAGAGTCTTTCGCCCATGAGGGAATCAATCCCCAGCGGACTAGCGACAGCTCGCGCACCGGCTCCTTCGGATTCTGGCGAATGATTGGGACAGGTTGCGTCGGGGCAATGTTGTAGCGCGGAGCCCAGTTGTCTTCGCCTGAGACGCTGGCGAAGTACTCCTCGATAAGCTCTTCCTTCGCGATAGTCGATAGCGTCCGCACATCACAAGATTATGTCAGATCGTGAGAGCGTCTGGCGTGCGGGGAACGGGCGTGCACGTGGCGCGCCTTGCATCGGTGCTAAAATGAGCGATCTTCTCCTCTGACGAAGAGGCTGCAGCAATGGCTACCGACGCCAGCCAAGACATCCCTCCGAAACCAGCGACTCCGCTTACATTCTCTGAAACCATGGACTACTATTTCGAAGCGGAGAACACCCTGTACGGAGAAAAATCGCGAGATGCCAACGTTAAGTCGACTCAACACCTAGAGCGTCTCGTAGTTGCTCTTCGAGACGAGTTGACGAGGATGGCCGACGCAAAAGGTGTCGGGGAAGATTTGCGGTCTGCTATGCGTGTCGAGCAAGCGGCAGAACGGCGCATTCTATGGATCAGGACGAGTTCCAGCGAGTTGAGGAATGCAAGACTGCCGACTCTGCTATCAGCGAGTCTGTTGCTAGGGTATGCGTTCTTTTTCATTGCTTACGACATTCTTGATATGAATTGGTCTCCGGCTCTCCTGTCGGGGCTTGCGACAATCTCGCTCGGTTTCTGCCTGCCTTGGTTTATGGATATGCTCGCCACGTATGAGGAACGAAGGTTGCGTGAGTTGCGCGGCATCGAGGATCATCCCCGATGGACGACGCTCAGAAGCATCTAAGAGTTTCTGACAAATCCCGCTTCGGATGCTGCATACCTGCGCCTGATCCCGCCAGTCTCCGCAGTCAGTAGCGCAGCGGTCTGCTAATTCTCGTGACAATCGAGAACGTCGGGAGGATAATTTTGCCAACCGCCTAGGAGAATTTATGAGCGGAACTTCCGGGCCCCGTATAACAGCCAACCTGTCAGGGTCAATCCATCAACAGCTCAACATGTATGCGATTGCGGCAACTGCAGCTGGCGTGGGAGCGTTGGCTTTGGTAACACCGGCTGAAGCGAAGATCGTCTACACGCGCGTAAACCAGCCACTCATTGGCGCGACGCCCCTTGATCTTAACAACGATGGAATACCTGATTTCAAGTTTTGTATATACACCAATTCTTCTTCCGGTTCTTGCAGCCGGATACAGGCTCGCATGGGAAGGGGTCCGGGCTTGAAGCACCGTCCGGGCCCAATTGAAGAGCTATTCGTCTTACCGGCTGCGACCGGGAGCAAACGAAACCGGATCTGGGCAAATGCACAAATGTCTGCGTACGCACTCCCCGCTGGCGTCAACGTCGGCGGCAAGCAAAATTTTACGCCCGGTGCCAAATTTATGGCGGGCTGCGTCGCAGCTACGACTTCAAGTTGCGGAGGAGCCTGGTACAACACCTCCCATCGCTACCTCGCATTGAAAGTTGTCATCAGCGGAGCGATTCACTATGGCTGGGCAAGGCTCACCGTCAAGGGGTGCTGTTCGGCGACGCTAACCGGCTACGCCTACGAGACGATCGCCAATAAGCCGATCATCACAGGGAACATCGTCGGCGACTCAAAGGGAGAAGACGAGATCGAAAGCCATATCGAACAACGGAATCCTGCATCCTTAAACACGCCCACTCCTGAGCCTGCCACGCTGGGCCTGCTAGCGCTGGGATCGCCCGGACTTTCCATTTGGCGGCGGGAGGAGTCGGTAAGCGCTCTAAGGTAATCACCGTCACGATCTCCGTCGTCAATCTGAACGTCAACGCGGCACAAGTCGTTGCGGCTCTCGCGTAATGCCGACGGTGATAAGCCCCATAAATTCGTATAGCTCGCTACGTGGCTCTGATACAATCAACCCACTTCTGGCCGGAATGGGGCGTAGTGCGTAATGACCTGTAGATCGTGCGAATCGAAGAACCAGGCAGAGTTTGGCGCGGAGATCAACATCCACCTTCGCAAAGAACTGAACAAGAACGCCGTATTTGTATTTCCGACGCTCGTTGTCTGTTTGGATTGCGGCGTTGCTGAGTTCAATATTCCTGAACCTGAGCTACACCTGCTGGGGGAACGTGGCGCATCTACTGCTGCGTAATAGCTCGTTCACTTGAGGCGAAGACGCTCGGCGGCCCGAGCGACAATCCGCCGCTGACAAACTGCCTGCCCTCTCGCACCGCTTCCAACGCGACTAGCAGTTCGCTTCCTGCATGCGCCTTTATGACGTAGCCAATCGGCCCGAAGCTCAGAGCTTCTTCGATTACATCAGCAGAGGATTCCTGGCTGACGAACAGTATCTTGGATTGGGGGGAGAGCTTCCGAATTTGGCGAGCGACCTCGACCCCGTTTAGGGTTGGAAGGCCAATATCCAGGAGGATCAAGTCTGGTTGCAGTTCCTCTGCTTTGCGAACCGCTTCCAGTCCGTCCGACGCTTCGCCAATGATCTGTGATTCCGTCGCCTGCAGGGTCGTGCGGATGAATTGCCGGAAGGGCTCGAAATCCTCTACTACCAGAATGCGGATCGATGACATGTTGCTCCCCGGCTCTAACGGTTTTTCACCCCGAAACACTTCTCTTATATCACAACTGGTATGACCACTGTACCGGTAGTTCTACCAGTGCGGGAGGATCTCTCTGACGCCCCGAGTTGATGGTCGGTCAATTCTTTGGTGAGGTCTGCAGGGCTGTAGAATCCCCTGACAGAGAGAGGCGAATAATGCATAACGCAGTAGGCGGTCTGCTGTTCTTGGTGTCTTGGGCGCGTTTTCGGGCAGACATCAACATCGTCGTGCGAGGGACGGTAACCAATCAGACGGCTCGGTTCCGTCGCCCACAACAATCGTCACCCCCAAGCGCGCCAGACTGTACCTGGTCTCGTATTACATAGACTGCGGAGGCCATTGAGACTGTTTCGCTGTGGAATGGCAGGTACGGCGTTCGGGATGCAGAAATGCAGAACACGGAATACGCGGACTTCAACTGGGAGAAATGCACACAGCATGTTCAGCCGAAGGCGTGGCGTAAGTTCCGTCTCAAGGGCAAGAGCAAGAAGAAATCGGCCAAGGACAGATTCATTCCGATTCCGGCAAAGCTGGTTTGGAAAATCAAAGAGAGAATGAGACAGCGCAACGCTCAGCCGCATGATCTGGTGTTTCCTAACGGCGAAGGCAAACCTGACGGTCACTTCCTACGCAAGCTCAAGGCAATTGCCAAGAAGGCTGGTGTTGAAGGCGCAGAGCTTCACCGCTTCCGCAAAACTTACGCAGATACTCTCCACGAGGAGGGCGTCAACGTGAACACTATCCGAATCCTTCTCGGGCATGAGTCGCTCGATGCGACGCTCGCCTATCTAAAGGGCAAGGACGCCGAGTCTGAGGAAGCTCAGGAGCACGCCAACAGCAGCAGCCTGGCGCAGTACACATAAGCAGCGATTTCTGATCAAAAGACCGACGCGTCAAGCCAAAAACCGACTACACCACCGAGGGCGGCGCCCAGAATCGCTACGACACGTGCGACAGGGGAGATCGCAGTATCTTTGACATCCATGAAGACCGCGATCGAGGCCCACAACATTGCCCAAGCCACGGACTGAAGATGAAGATCGAAGAATCCGAGATCGAGGAGAATACCCATGTGCACGCCATACCAGCTCCGAAAACAAACCCTGTATAACTTTCAACTGGCGATCTGCAAACACAGTGGGACAAAGAGAAATCGCAAAGGGCAAAAAACCGGAAGGCATCGGACTGGAGTCGGCCATTGATGCTGACATGCGGGGAAAACTCCTTCTAATTTGTCTTCGCGCACTGGAATATATTTTACGCCGAAGAGCCACCGTAGCGCCCGGTCTTGATCCTGCTTTCGTTGGGGCAGTCGCCCCCGCCGATGAAGCCGTCGCCGTCATCGTGGTATGGGCTTCGCATGGCCTGTATTCGCTCACTTTAAATCTAGTCTGCTTGGGGGCAAGCGGCCATAAGCGCTAACTTAAGGGAAGAAGTTACGCGGACACACCTCACGTTCGGCGTTGCTGTGGTCGGGATGATGACTCCGGGTTATTCCCCCCGGCGACGTAAACATTCTGTGTAACTCATTCGGATCATTGAAGACCGCAACGCCGATTTGAAGGCATGGTATTGGTTGGCAGCTCTCGAAGGAGGAAACGTTCAAGTGAGGCGAGTCGGGAACTGGTTTTTCACCGCATTAGCTTCGTTGGCCGTCTTGTTGGCTATCGGCATTACGTCGACCATCGGGTGGAGTCCGTTTCTCGGCCCGAAGGCGCGTGCTCTCACGAACCGCACATTCGAGCGTACGCCGCAACGCCTCGAGCGAGGCCGCTACATCGTGACGGGGTTGAGCGGCTGCGTCTATTGCCACAGCCCGCATGACTGGACCGTCCCGGGCACGCCCATAATGGCTGGCAAAGAAGCTTCGGGAGAGGTTCTGCCCTACGCTGGCCTGCCCGGGCGCATCGTGGCACCGAACCTTACCCCCGATCAGGAAACCGGAGCCGGCAGTTGGACCGATGATCAACTGGCCCGCGCTATACGCGAAGGCGTCGGCCGCGATGACCGCGCCCTTTTTCCCATCATGCCATACCAACACTACCGCGCTATGTCGGATGAAGATTTGGCGTCCGTTGTGGTTTATCTGCGGTCCCTGCCTGCTGTCCACAACCAGCTTCCGGCCACCGAAATCATTTTCCCCGTAAAGTACCTGATCCGCAGCGCTCCCGAGCCGATTGCCGCGCCGGTCGCCGACGTTGCCTCCCCAGACCAGTTCAAATACGGAACCTATCTTGTCGACTAGGCCGGTTGTATCGACTGCCATACAGCTCAAGTGCGGGGACAAAACGTCTCCGGTATGGACTTCGCCGGAGGCTTTCCCTTCACAGGCCCCTGGGGCGCGGTCGCGAGCGCGAATATCACGCCCGATCCATCTGGAATCTCGTATTACGACGAGGCTCTTTTCTTGAACGTGATGCGCACCGGACTGGTCAGAGGCCGCAAGCTAAGCCCGATCATGCCCGTGATGGTTTACAAGAATCTAACCGATGACGACCTCAAGGCGATCTTTGCCTTCCTTCGGACAACAAAACCTGTGAAGCATCGCGTAGACAACTCAGAGGCGCCGACCGAATGCAAGCTCTGCAAACAGAAACACGGTAGCGGCAGCGAAAACTAGTATTGCGACCGCGAGCGCCAGAAAACCTGGACTGGGTCCATGAACACTAAAACCTGTTCCTTAATACTTGTGGCAAGAATTGGGGTGCAAAACGTTCCGCAAGGTCGGCCTTGGACTCGCGGCTGGGCAGGTGCCATCCTCGGTATAACGCCATAACTCGTAGACAGAAGGAAAGAAGTGCCCCGGAGGGTCATCATTAGAAAAGCCGGGTAATGCAAACATATCCGATCACTACTACGACGCCAGCCGCTAGCAAAGTAACGTACCAACGGCATAAATATCTGCCTGAAGCACCGTCGGTGTTTGGTTGACGAGCACATCGCGTTTTTTTGCCACGCGAAAAGACATCCACGAACGGGTGAGCGGCGAGAAGAATCGTAAGGTCACACTGGATTTCTGGTTGGCAGGCTGGCACAGGTTCCGCTGATCAGGCGTAGCGCTCGCGATGCTATAACTCGCCCTGCGCGAGCCGCGCGCAAAAACCGGTCGTCTTTTCATCTGCCGGGAAAAAGCACTCTATCCGCAATTCATCCAAGGTTATGTCGCGCGGGCCAGCAAAGGTGGTAATCGTTTCAAAGAAGCGCACTTGGCCAGCGGAGCTACAATAGACGAGGTTCAAGACAGGAGAGATCTCACTATCGACGTCACGGAATCGCCAGTGCCCCGGAACTCCGGGATACGCGAGAATCTCTTTCAACAACTGGCGCGAGCCCTGATCTGAAGGACTGGCTGCAATCTCCTCATGGAGGTGTCGGATGAACCAACCGGCGATTTCAGTCCAGTTGACGATGACCGGCCGAAAATCCTCGGGATCGAAAACATTGTGAAGCATGTTCTTGTGTCGGAGGGGCCGGCCGCCCATCAGAAAGCTGATCATGCGGGTCCCCGCCTGATTCGCCAAGAGCACCTCCCAATGCCGATTGATCACGAATGCGGGATAGGGCTCCTGGTGCCGCAGTATCAGCTCTATGGCTTCATTCATTCGCTCGAGCGCAGAGGTGTAGAGCGGGCTTTCGGAGAACTGCGGCGCGAATCCAGCCGCCAGCATTAACAAATTGTGCTCACGGAGCGGCATACCAAGCGCATTCGCCAGACGCCCCACCGTTTCGCGGCTTGCCTGAGACTTGCCAGTCTCGACGCAGCTAAGGTGGCGGGCAGACATTCCCGCTTCTAGGGCGAGATCGAGCTGACTCATTCTGCGGGCGGCGCGCCACTCTCTCAGCAGCGTACCGATGGGTGGATGCGACGAGTTTACTGCTGCTCCCACGTCGTTGTTCCTGCCACGACTTTATCGCACTCGCTTAGCAATTTCCATGACCTCGAAGGTCATGAGTGCTTGACCAATCTCGTCATTGACCTCTGGCCTGCTTCCCAATAGCCTCAGAAATCAAGAAGGGTGAGGTCCAAAGAAACTCGCGCTGTTTTCAATGGATGTGCTGGCAGGTTGCCAGCCGGCCGAAACCCAGTCGTGATAAACGGGGTGGCTGGCAACGTCAGATGTTTTGCGATCTCGGGAGGAACTTCGGATGGATAAGAGGCAGAGTAGCTCACAAGACGAGGCGGCAATTCGCGATGTGGTGGAGTCCTGGGCAGCCGCCGTACGTCGCAGAGATTTTGAAGGGATACTGCGAAATCATTCTTCGGACATCGTGATGTTCGATGTTCCCCCACCGTTTCAATCCAAGGGCATCGAAGCCTACAAGAAGACCTGGGACCTGTTTTTTTCCTGCTCCAGTGACCCGATCGTCTTCGACATTGCTTCGATGACTATCACAGCGGCGAGCGACGTTGCCTTTGTCGTCATAACGATGCATTGCACCGAACCTGGAGCCGACGGGGAGCGCCAAGGACTGGATTTTCGCCTCACGATCGGTCTGCGCAAAATCGGTGGTCGATGGACTATCACACACGAACACCATTCGGTCCCGGCCGAGGATTGACCTTGTCAGGCGGCTTACGTCTGATGAGCGACGATAGGAGACCGTTAGACAGAACTACAGCCCCAAATCCGGCGGTGAGGCCTCAATGGAAATGGAAGAACGTACCTTACAAATCACGACGATTCTGACGCAAGCGCCGGTCTATTTGCAGGCCACCGGATTGTTTCTCCTCCGGTACGGATTGGCCGCCATGATGCTGCTTTTCGGGCTTCAAAAATGGACGAAGGCAGAGGCCGAAGGTGTCCAACCATGGGTTTCCCATAGCCCACTGATGTCCTGGCTACATCATGTGACCTCGGTTCAGGGTGCGTCCGTAGCCATCGGCGTAGTCGAACTGGCGATTGCCGTGATGATTATCTCGCGGCGTTGACTGCCGGGCATCGCGGCAATCGGCAGCGCGATGGCGATCGTGATGTTCCTAATCACCCTCAGTTTTCTCATTCACCACGCCGAACATCGACCCCGGGAGCCAAGGCTTTCTGATGAAAGACATCTTTCTGGTGGGCGTGGAAATTGGACCCCCGGCGACCCGTCTCAAGAAGGAATTTCGAGCAACGGATTTTGGTATTGGTACCCAGGAACCGGAAGTGCGAACCGAGGTATGATTGCATTGTGGGTGCAGCCCCGGTGTCATCAAGCCAGGCACGACAGGTGTGCCGCAGTCGTCCGAGCCGACCATGCCATTCGCCAATGCGGGAGTCGAGTCCACAGGGCCGCCTGTGGTGTAAGTCCACAACAAAGCACCCGTCCTAGGGCTCAGAGCGTCGACGTTAGTTACGTTGCTGCGCCATCCATTCCACCCTCTCAATCGGGGCGCTCTTTCATAATGTATTGACCAGGTGTTCTGAGTGAAACGACACTACTTGCGTAACTTGAGTCATCTCTTGCTGGTTACAAGGGATGGCGCTGGATTACCAACAGGCCATCGGTGCGCTGGACTGGCGGTGGCAATCTGGGGCAGACGAGAAACTTGTATCTAGGGTTGTGACCTACCACAGGAGAACTCATGAAAAAAGCAGCATTGCTCGTAATCGTGATGGCGATATTCCTTGCAATAGCGTCCCCAAGTTTTGCGGCAACCTCCGTTGCCAGCCTGCACGGCGTCTATTCTTTCCAGATAGAAGGCTTGACAACCAATACGGATATTACAGTGGCAGTACCTGGGTGAACCTCAACAACGGTTCGTGTCCGGCGGGGCATTCTTGTTTTAATCAGGCGTTCAGCAAGATCACGTATGGCACCCTCTCCTTCGACGGGGTGGGGCACGCAACGTTCCTTTCCATCACCAATATCAATAGTGGCAGCGGCGGACCGGTGAAGGGCACGATTTGGGCTTATTCGGTCTCCGGCTTTAACGGGGCAATCGGCACCACTACTAACGGCGCATATCTATCGCTCGGAAATTTCAACGCGTCAGGTATTGCACAGACGGTGTTCATTCGTACAGCGGACACCCACCCATCGCTGGGTGTAGCAATCTTGCGGTAATGTTCGAGTGGCGAAGGCGAGGCTTCGGCCTCGCCTTTGTCGAGTGCAGCCCTTAGGGCAACCTCTTCCGCATCTGATCGTTGGAAAAGACGACGGTGCGTCCGACCAAGTCAAGTTCCGACTTTCCGATTGCAACTTCGAGTACCGAGACTTTCGCGACGCCGCTACCTAAGACTTTGGTGCGCACAAGTTCGAAGGATTTCTGGTCGTAGCATCCAGTCTAGGAAGCAACGAGATGGTAGGCATAGCTGGAAGCTACCTAGGAAGGATCACAAACCAGCGTTGGGATTTGAATCGGATCAGCGATTCTTCTGTGTAAGAAAGAGATTGGAGTGCGCGCGCGTTAATTACAATTTGACAGCGGGAACGGAAAAAGGGCGGGCCAGCAGAAAACGGTCGAAGCGCGTTCAATCCGCTGGCAAATCGGAGGACTTAGACTCGACTTCGGCTCCTTTGCAATCCGGTCGCCGCTTGCGATGCTGAGGAGCGGTTGTGGTTCGAGTTCTTCCTCATGACCGGGATGCGCGAGCAGGAAGCGCAGCACGTTTACTGGCCAGACGGAACCTGAAGGCGAACACAGTGAAGGTTACCCACAAGCCGGATCGCGGGTGGACACCGAAGGCATACAGGGAACGCGAGATTCCGATCCCGGTGCGCCTGGTCGAGAGCCTGAAGGCCTGGAAAGCGCGCGCTAAGAAGCCGTGTGAGCTGGTCTTCCCCACGGCCGGCTGTAACCCCAAACTCGACTTCCTCGACTGCCTGAAGGCCGCAGCCGAGCGTGCGGAGCTAGACAAGGACGGCTTCTGGCTTCACAAGTTCCGCGCGACGTTCGCGACGTGGCATCTGTGGTCCGGCGTCGATCTGCGGACGGTGCAACAATGGCTCGGGCCCTCGGACATGGAGAGCACGATGCGCTACCTGAAGCCGTCGCGCGAGGCTAAGACTAATCACGTTTGGTCGATTGCTGAACTACTAGTGACGCATAGAATTGCGACTCTCGGAGGTTGAGGATGGCGTTGCAGCGGTTGCACGTGCTTCTGTGCCGAAATCAAAACCCTCTGTGTGGCGAGCGAATTGTTCTCCCTTACGGAAGCCCAATAGGTATATCTCTGTATCAATGGTACTGGCCCACGGATAGCGAGATGATAACTCTTGCATGCCCAAACTGCGGGCTTTTGTCCGTTCATTTTCGATCAGACGTCCATTTGGTAGGTATGCCCCCAGAGAACCCAAATCTACCCCCCAGTGTTTTGTGGCGAGTAGAGTTTGGATGTGCCCAACACAACTGCGACCTTCCTGTCGTAGTGCATACCAGAACCGAAGCAGACGCCCCGCCAGACGAACCATACCTACTGGTAAGAGCCGCCAAACCAGTGGCCTGCTGCGCAGATGGTCACCCACTACGGGATGCCGCCAAAGAACGGCTTGCGGATGTGATTAACTTTCGGCGTTGAGTGGAGCTTTGAAAATCAGCAACACTGGATTAAGACACTACCGACTTCTTCCTGCGGCTACCGAACCTGTTTTTCCTTTGTGCGGAATTGCCGACTCAGTACAATTGATTTCGGGTTGTGAGGTGAGTATGAAGGGTTCTGTGGTCAATATGCGTGCTGAAGAATTTCGACCCTTAAATTCTATTTCCTTGCAGAATGCTGTCTTGTGCGCTGAATGCGATTTCGTCAGCGACAGCCCGCACGATCACTGTCTGGTTTGCGGAAGCCGCTCCCTATTCAACATCTCGCGTCTGTTAGGCGGCTTGCTGCCCAACCAGCGGGCTACGCTCATCGATTCTGTTAGCCGACCATTGACTCCGCCTAAGCGTATGCTCAAGTTCGCGAGAAGTTACAGAACGTTCAATTCAAGGATCAGGGCTAAAGAGCAGCCGGATGCTACTCAGTTGAGAATGTTTGGGTGATTCGCTGATTTCCTAGCACCCACAACTTGCAAGCCGCCGAAAATAGCGAAGAAGTGTGAAATCCAATCCGCAAGACAACGTAAACTCCACATCCAATTTATCAAGCTAAGCGCAAGCTCGCGAGTGATGCGCGACTGTTCCGCCACTTTGGTCAGGTACAATTTTCAATTCAACCACGGTCACGTCGGCGAGATCGACGGCGTAGTCCTCGGTCTCGCGGATTGTGTCCTGCGGTTGTCTTGCAGTTGTCCTCCCCAAAAGGTCAACTTTTGTCAACCGCTATGTGGCTCCGAGCCGTATGTTTACTGGCTTTCTTCCTGGCTTCCCTCGAGATTCATGCCGGTACCGTCACCCGCAAGATGCAGTCTTAGCGGTTCTCTGCCGGTTCTCCCGCCCAAAAGCCGCGGACTGACTAGCGCCGGTGCGCCCACGCGCAAGATGCAGCAGTCGCGCGCGCGATCTGCCAACTTGCCTCGCAGCCAAAGGGAAGTCGTTCCAGAAACACTTGTTTGGAACACCGAAATACGCCTTCACTGGCGCTTAAGAACCATGCACTTGGCGGGGCGAGATTGTCAGGGTTTGTGGAACACGCCTCCATGGCACTGGGCTCTCGCACCACTCGCGCGCATCCATACAAACGGCAGCAGAGCGTGTTCGGCCTGAAGCATCCAACCACCACAACCACCCGGGATCGGTTCTCGTCAAACTCTCCGCGTTAATTTTCTGCTCTAATTCCGCGGGCAGCATCTCCTTGGGTACGCATACGGTGCCGCGCTCAGCATCAAGGGTACAGATCATGATGCCCTGCTCTTCGAGGTGCCTCTGCGCGTCGAGTTCCGCAGCCTCTGCTGCTAGCGCTCCTGCGCCCATTGTGACGCCTCGGTTCTTCGCCCAGTATGCCCGAGGTGCGTAACCAATCTGATCGTATCCCAACCACTGGAAGAGCTGTCCCATAACGATTACTTGTAGCGGCAGTTTTGCTTCAGCCGCTTTTTGCTCCAACCGGTCAGCGACTTCAATGGGTAGGTCGATAACGAGTTGTTTTGTCTCTGCCATTCGGATTCCTCCTACGATCGCTAGCCTTCTTTCCCCCTGAACCTACACTTCGATGACTCCTCGCTCGTCTCCACCTCGATGGCTCATCGAAGCTGTGCGAAGTGCGACCTGGGTTAGAAAAGTGCACATTTCTAACGCCATGTGGTTGTCTTCCGGTTGACCTCCCCAAAAAGGTCAACTTTTGTCAACCGGCATGTGGCTCCGAGCCGCATGTTTCCTGCTCGTTTGCCTGGTTTCGACGCCGCTGTTTTCCGGCTCGCGGCCTTCGTGTAAGAGATCATGCTGCCATGATCTCCTACCTTTACCGCCCCGCAAAGCGGACAGATCACTGCTAATCGGACCGGACATATCATGTGCTAACGACAGGTTGCTGATATGCCCTTGACAAACGGAGTCAAGATCAATCATAGTGCTGTCGCTTTAGCCTGGATGGCCTCTCTATCCCCCTGCCTCTGCGGCCTCCGGCACTCGATTCCGGTGATACGAGAACCGAATATGCGCAGACTTTGTTTCGCCCTGGCTGCAACGCTGACTTCCGTTGCATCGTACACCGCGATCGGCGATGAACCAAGTCAGGGCTTTACACCTTCGACACGCACAATGCCGGGGACACAAATCGGACACTATCAGAACGGACCAGCCCCTGTAGACCTTTCTACTCCACGATTGCCGCCTTTGCTCCCAACGGAGCAGGCGGTTCCACTGCGATCACAAAGGGGTAACGATTTGGACCAGGGGACAAGATGGAACAGACGATGAATAGATGGTTACAACTCTGGCTTGCCCTTTGCCACGAACTGCACCAGCTGTTCTTCGCGTTAGGTGTTCTGACGTTAATCGCGCCATCGGTGGCCGGCCAGGTTAGTGTGATCACGGAGCGCAACGACAATGCCCGCACCGGGCAAAATGTTTCGGAGACGTTCCTCACTCCGAACAACGTTACTCCCAACTATTTTGGGAAATTGTTTACACAAAAGGTAGACGGCCTGGTGGTCGCCCAACCCCTCTACCTGCCGGGCGTCGCTATTCCCGGCGCAGTTACCCACAACGTGGTCTACGTTGCTACCCAGCACGACAATGTGTTCGCGTTCGATGCGGACAACGATAAGGGGAGCAACGCCTCGCCACTGTGGACAACCAGTTTCATCAACCCAAGCGGCGGCGTTACAACTGAGTCGGGCACCGATCAGGGATGCGCTCCAGAAACCGGGTTCACGGAAATCGGCATCATGGCACGCCCGTTGTTGATCCGATGACGAATACGTTGTACATCGTTGCCAAAACTAATGAGAGCGGCAGCTACATTTTCCGTCTGCACGCGCTCGATATCACCACGGGACAAGAGAAATTTGGCGGCCCCGTGATGATCACAGGCTCTGTCGTAAATTCGTTTGGTGCGACCGTCCCCTTAGTCACCCAGCATCAAGCTCAGCGGCCTGGCTTATTGTTGCTCAACGGGAATGTATACATCGGCTTCGGGTCCAATGGCTGCGATTACAACGCTCATGGATGGGTATTCGCGTACAACGCCGCCACGCTTCAACAGACCGGTGTTTTCAATACCACTCCCGATCAAGCTCAAGGCGGGTCTGTCTGGCAGAGCGGGACGGGGCTGGCGGGGGACAGCGACGGCAATGTGTATTTCGTGACTGCGGCGATCGGCGATTTTGATGCGAACATCGGCGGTATGGATTTTGGCGATACCGTGCTCAAGCTGAACCTCTCCGAGGGGGCTTTGAACTGGGTCGACTATTTCACTCCTTCCAATCAAAATTTCCTGAACACTTCGGATCTGGATCTAGGATCGGGAGGAGTAGTGCTGCTGCCGGACCAGCATGGTCGGAATCACCATCTCTTGCTCGCCGCTGGCAAGGAGGGCGTCATCTATCTGGTGAACCGGGACGACATGGGCCAGTACAACCAGAGCATGGATAACGTCGTGGAAGAGTTGTCCACTGCGCTTGGACAGATCTACAGCGCTCCGATTTATTGGAATGGAACCGTCTATTACGTTGGCACCCAGAATCATCCGATGCAGGCGTACTCTCTCAGCAAAGGGATGCTTTCGACGGTTCCCGTGGCACAAAGCGTTCTCATGTATGCTCGCGGCTTGCCTTCCCTGTCCGCCAACGGTACAACGAATGGGCTCGTATGGCTGCTGCGCGGCCCGAGTTACAATGCTCCGTGGCTTACCGCATTTAGTGCGACTAACCTGGCTATCACGTACAGCAGTAATCTGGCGGCTGGAAACCGCGATACCCTTGGTCCCGTGGCCCACTTCGCGACACCTACGATTGCCGATGGAAAAGTCTACGTCGGCACCACCACTCAGTTGGCCGTTTATGGCCTGATGTCCACGTTGAGAGCTATCGGTGGAAGCGGTCAAAGCGGCCCGGTCGGCACGACCTTGCCCAAGCCACTCACGGTGAAGGCTATTGATGCCTATTCGGGTAACGTAGTCTCTGGGGTGACCGTTACTTTCAGCGATCGTGGCGCAGGGGGCAGCTTCGGGAATCCGACGCCGCTAACGGGCAGCGATGGAGTGGCCTCGACTACCTACACGCTGCCCAGTGCTCCTCGCGCGGTTTCGATCGCGATCACGGCGCCCGCTTTCATTTCTCCTCTTCCCTATAAGGAAACAGCCCAGTAAGAATGCGTCGCCTTTCCGAGCGGCAGAGCCTTGTTTGGACCCGAACACGTTCGCTATTTACAAAACAGTTTCGGTAGCATTTCCCGGCTCTGATGGCACGAACGCGAAAGCACTCAATACCTTATTCGAAGCGCAGCCTGTGGAGTGGACCCCGAATTTGAGACAACCAGTTAAGCCCTAGAATGCAGAGAAAGGGGAAACTGGATGGAGTCTCGAAGGAAATTCACGAAGGAGTTCAAATGGGCGGCGGTACGGCGGCTGCACGGCCGCGAGGTTAGATTCGGCATTCGTAATCAGTTCCCGTATGTGTCCTCCGGTTGACTTCCGGTTGACCTCCCCAAAAGGTCAACGTTTGTCAACCGCGATGGGCCTCGCAGCCGCATGTTTGCTGGCCTTTTCGCTGCTTGCGGCCCCACAGAAAGGTCAACCGCAGGAGAACCGCACAGGAGATCCCACATCACTCGACGTTCTCCAAGAACCGGCTCGGGCGGTTTCAGGAGTCGAAGCTATTTGAGCAGTTGTTTGGTTGTTTGAGCAGATCGTGCAGTAGTGTGTGGAAGTGGGGCTGGTGCAGGGCCAGCACCTGTCGGTGGATGGCAGCTTCGTGGAAGCGAATGCCGCCAAGGAGAGCCGCATTCCGCGCGGGAACAACTGACGGAAGCAGCCCGGGTGCATCAGACCGTACGCCAATGCTCCGTTTTCGCGATTGAAGTTCTTGTCTCGGTACGACTAGCGGCTAGTCCTTTGTGCGCTTGCAAGGGACCCACCGGTGTCAATGCGCTCAGACGACGGGAAAGAGGTCTTTGTCGCTTAGCGGCACCGCTAGGTGTACCGCTCGACCATGCGATTTTGGCTCTTCTGGACCGCTAAGCGGTCGACTATTGAAACAAGACTTCGGGGCGCAGCGGCCATTAGTGAAATCGGGATTTTTCGACAGCCAGCTATGGCGTGATTCGGTAAATTGTCCCACATCCGAAGAAGGGGCTGCAAATTCCCTTTCCGAATCCACCCTCGACCGTAGTGCCGTAAAGGTTCCCTAATCGATCGAAAATGGGAGCCTCCACCGGAGTGCTACCGTCCCCAAACTGAGCACCCTTAAAGTAATGGAGCACGGTTTTGGTCCATGGCCCGACAGGATTTGGTGTCAACTTGAATACCGTGCCTAGTCCATTGCCTCCGTTTTGAACGTCGACCGTGACACCGTCTACATTGCCTTGTTTGTCAAAAACTAGACCACCCACCGGGTACGCATCAGCCCCGTTGGTGTTCCCAGTAAAGTCGTACAGCGTCGTCAGCTTCCACATTCCCTTTGCGGACGGGCTCAACTCCCAGACAGTTCCGTAGATACATGAACTGGGACCACCAGCCTCGGCCGTTCCATAAAGGTTGCCACTCCTCATCACCAGGGTAGGGGTCACGCTGGCGAAACTTCCATTCGTACACTTCGGAGGCGCGTTGTAGAAGAGGTGAAGTACGCTGTAGGTCCAGCCGGTCCGGGTGGGGTGAAGTCGGAAGACAACGCCATCTCGGTCGTCGTTTCCGGTTGCGTTCGCGGTGCCATACAAATTGCCCGTGTTGTCGACTATCAGGGCACCCTGAGGGGCGTAACCATCGGCGCCATCGAAGGTGTGAATTACAGTTTCCTTCCAACCGGAGTCTGTTTTGGTCACCTTGAAGACTATGCCGCAGCCCGCGTTGCAACCGCCGCTACCGCCGAAAGGCGTCATTCCATATAAGTTGCCGGATTGGTCGAATCTCAGGCCGTTCACCGGAAGAAAGCCGTCGGTTTTATTGTTCTGGGAGAAACCGAAGTCGTGCAGCACGGTTTCCGTCCACCCGCCTCCAGCGTTCGGCGTAAGTTCGAACACAGTCCCTTGACCGTTCTTACCTCCTTGCCCTGTTGTGCCGTAGAGGTTGCCCAGTGAGTCAAACACCAAACCAGCGGTCGGAGCACTGCCATCAGTGCCTCCTTGAAATCGGTACAAAATGGTCTTGATCCAGCCGCCATCGGCCTTCCGACTGAGTTTGTAAATCGTGCCGTTCCCCCCATACTCATCTACAGTCGTACCGTAGAGACTTCCCGCCTTGTCGAAAATCACTCTGCCAAAAGGTTGGCCACCATCCGTGCCGCCTTTGAAAGAATATAAAATTGTCTCTGCACGCGCTGTCGCGCCATCGCCGGACTGCGCAAACGCTGCAAACGATACGGTCACGAAGCAAAGCGCCAGTAGATTGAAAGCGATCTTCTGCATCAATCCTGCTCGTTTAGTCGTTAACTGAGATTGAATAGAAACGGGGGACTTGCCGAAAACAAGGTCCTGTCCGTTCAGAATGTCCGTGAACATCATCATCTGTCTATCCTCGAAATACGAAGTAACGTGGAGATCGCTCTCGCCGAAATGCAAACAAACGGCCATCGCGTGGCCGATTGAGTGGAACCCGCAGATTCTGCCCCACGGGCCTCAGATTCCCCAACTCTACAAAAGTTACGACCAGGTGAACGACTGATGAAGAATTGTGAGCTGCAAATCTTGGAAGGAGCCGCTCTGTTGCCGATCCACACGAAGTCAGGAGGCCATCTAGGCCGATAATCGATGCGGCGCCGGGCAGGTTGAGCGCAACCCCACGTGTTTGTTGCCCAGCGATACATACGTTGTGGCCGATGCTGAACGTAACTTTCTTCCCAATCTCGAATCATATGGGTTTCAAGAGGACGGAGGAGGCAAGTTGTCCCAGCCGCTCGCGCCACCGTCAAAGGCGGAACGCGAGGCTTACAAGATCCGGTCGCTACGCCTCAACCGTGGGAGTCTCAGAGGGTAACCGTCGCTATCAAGCGATAGCAGTCAAAACCCCCTCCGCAGACGGCTGTTGCTGTGGAACAGAGAGATCATAGACCGCATCAGCGAGCAACTTGATGGAGCGATCTAACTCTGGGGTTCTTGCCTGTCGCTTTCAGGTAGTGCAACCACGCACCATCAACCCTTCAGGACAAGTCCTGAGTTGTCCGGGATTGTCCGGAATAGACGGCAGTTCGTCAGGGGTTCCCCGAGGAACCCTCGGGAAATTCAGGGGAACAGGTCAAGATCCGATCTCCCCTGTGCCGCACTGTTTGTGTCGAGCGATGCCCGTACCTTTTCAAGATTGATCTTCCGCGACTTCGCAATGACTAGGCATTCTCACAAGGGAGTTGAAAATCGGGGAAAGAGCGGTATAGTGGGCGGTAGTTTTGGAGGGGCCGGGCCGAGTTCGTTCTTGTCTCGGAGGAATTGGGGGAACCTTAAGGCCCCGCCTCAGTGGAGTTTTCATGCAAGCGGGGAAGAAGATTGCGATTGTCGTAGTGGCGTGGGCCGCGTCTGTCTTGGTCTATGTTGAATTCTTCAGAGCGCGCTAGCGGCTAGTGGGAAGGTAGGCAGTGCCCGAAGTGGTCCGATGCCCACTCAGACAAGATGCGGAATCGCTCCTCGCTTTGGCGCAGCGCATCTTCAGCGCGTTTGCGCTCGGTTACATCGCGTACGAAGCCCGTAAAGATCGACCGTTCATTGATGACAGATTCACTTAGCGAAAGTTCGACCGAAATCTCCCGAACGCTCTTGTGCAGACCCGTGACCTCAGTAAGTGCCCAATCTAAATGCCGCTTCCCGGTTTCGAGGTATCGCTTCAAAGCAGACCTGTGAACCTCGCGAAGATAGTCGGGCATGAGGATTGTAAGTTCTGTGCCGATCAACTCGTCCGGCTTGTATCCGAAAATCTTCTCCGCTGCCTGATTGGCGAACAGAATGACGCCGCGCTCGTCCATCCGAAAGATCGCATCGGCTCCGGCTTCCGCGACACTACGAAAGCGATGTTCGCTTTCCTGCTGTGCTCGCTCAGCCTGCTTTTGCGCTGTAATGTCCCGCGCCACTTTCGCGGCTCCAACGACACGCCCTGATGAATCTCTCACGGGAGAGATGGTCAGTGAGACATCGAGGAGGCTACCATCCTTCCGCCTGCGGACGGTGTGGAAATGGTCAACGCGCTCGCCTCGTCGGAGACGGCCGAGAATGTCTGACTCTTCAGCGTGGCGTTCTACTGGAATGATAAGGGTGATATTTTGCCCGATGGCTTCTTCAGGGGGGTACCCAAATATCCGTTCCGCACTCTTATTCCAACTCGTGATGATGCCATCGAGGTTCTTGCTGATAATGGCATCATCGGAGGAGGACACAATGGCGGCCAACAGACCCGTTATTTCTTCTGCTTGCCTCGGCTCACTCATATCGCGTGGGTATACGCCTGCAAGAACATTTAGGGACGCTGCAGGGACGCAGGATTCGAAGTGCCCAGACCCTGCTGCCTCACCTCCAAGAGATGGTCAATCTTCGCAATAAGCGCCATCAGCTTATTAGGGTCTTGTTCGTCCACAGCACGTTCGCAAAGCGCCACCAATTCCTCTTTTTCCTTGGCAGTCATCGTGCCCTCCTAGTCGGAAGGATGTTCAAGGGAGGCTCTAGCACGAAGCGTTCCAAAACTGTCCTTCCCAAACTTTACTGTCGCATCTGCTAGAACGATTCCGTTAGCGCGTTTTAGACTCATGCGCGGTCGTGCATTATTCCATGAATCGGGCGGATTTTTCCTACAGGACTCGCTGTATAGCGCCATCAGAGAGAATCTAGCATCGTACATGGTGCTTTCTCCCATTGCGCCCAGCTCGTGACCCTGAGGATAAAATCCGCGAACTCTGTATGCAGGTCTTGGCCGCGCAAAACGACGAAGCGACGAACAGGATTCTTCCCGAACTGCGAGATGCCCTCCACGAACACTCCGAACGGCTTAGGCTGAGCGTGGCACAGGAATATCCTTCCACAAAGATGACATGGCCGCTGACTGAGCCGTTTTATTTCCTAACATCCTTGCTCTAACAGATGCGATATAACTTGCTTTCATGAGCCCGGAGAATGGTTATGGTCGGGGACAAGAAAGAAAGTTGGGTGGAATTGTGCGAGTTGCCCGCCCAGGAAAAAGACCCGACGAGGCTGACGGAGTTGATTGCAGAGCTTGACCGACTTTTGGAAGCGAAGCACCAGTGCGTGGCGAAGGTTCCCGATTCCGTGACCGAGCATCCTGCCTGCTAAGAAAGCGAGCTAAGCGGTCAGCGACTGTTCGATACAGTGCGCACAGTATTGTCTGCATTCGAAGTGCGCGTTATTGTTGCGTAACGGTTCACGGTGAGCCTCGGCGGTCATGGGTTGGCGTCGGACTTGGCGTTCGACATTCGGACCCTCACGACCGCCTTCTGTTTGCTCAGAATCGCTTTCACGCCCTCAGACCTGGAGCTCTTCAAGTTCCGGCCATTTTGCGCCTGGCAGCAGTCCGATTGGGAACATCACAAAATGCAGATTTTCGCTCCTATGCGCTGAGTTGAGACGGAAAGAATGCTAATGCCTTATTCGAATGCCACTTTGGCGGAGGCTCAGTTCTACTGTCAAAATCATACATACCCCTCCGACCCAACGTGAACCCAGTCCTAGGTGTCCCCTCAGTATCAGGCAGCCTTCTCAAGGGCGGACCAGACCATCATGGCCGCGCTGGGGGCGTAGAACGCCCTATGCTTGACACGCTGGTTACGACCCTACACAGAAGCAGCACTGCAGACGAATGCGGACCGTTCTGGATCAATAGAAGCTGCATGCCGGCAATTATGACCGGAATGACCAGCAAGAAATGGGCTCTGGGACCCATCAACTTCTGCCAACGTTAGATGTTGTACGGGATGGACAGATGTTTCTGTCCGAGTGGTTAGGCGGCGACGTTTGGATCTACAGTGATGTGCCCCTCATCCAGCAGCCATTCGGGGATGTAGACACGATTCCGGTTCGTTTCGCACCACCTCTTTAGCTCGGTTGAGAAGACGTACGTTTCCCACGTGAGGTGTAACTTCCGGGCCTGCAGTTCGAATTCGGTCGCGAGAACCGGGGCCGGCGGCATGGGACGCCCCCGGTTGGGATTGGCGCGTTTGCGACGTACTACGGGAATGGCGGCTGGTCTTGTCATAGCGCCGATAATACTCCGTGTGGCTTCAGTCCGCAGTTGGAATCTCGCATTCTAGCGTGAGGCTTGGCGCTTGCCGTGCGCGGATGGTATGTTCGGCGACGTGGCGATGAAGGTACAGAGGATTTCCGCGGTGACTTTTCGGGTTGCGAACCTGACGGAGTCCGTGCGATTTTACAGAGATGTTCTGGGCATGGAGATTACGTACGGAGGCGAAGGTGAATTCTTTTGTTCGCTTCGCACCGAAGACGCACCGTATCCAATCCTGAATCTGGACCATGGTGAACCGGTGACTCGGTGGGGACGCCTGATTTTCCACGTGGCGGACGTGGATGCCTTCTGGGCATACCTGCGGGGAAAGGGAGGTCATCCGGAGCATCCGCGAGATGCTTCCTGGGGAGAACGGTACTTCCACATGTCCGATCCGGACGGCCACGAGTTGTCGTTTGCGCGCCCGCTCTAGCAGTCTTCCAGCAGCCGGATGAACTCATCGGGGGAGAGGAGAAGCTTGCGAAGGTATTCGTGCACCATGCGCTGGCGCATATTTTGTCCGGGATGGGGTTCCCGGAAGGAAACAACCTGCGGACTACGGCTCGGGTTACAGAACGACCGTGCCGAACCCGCTTTCCCCTTTTGCGGCGTATAGCCGAGCTTCCGGAGAACGCCGAGGAAGCGCCTTCAAGGGACCTGAGGTGGCAGAGCAGGCATCGTTCAGAATCTAGACCCCCGTTCTAGGCAAAGCAAGTGCATCAGTGTTTGGCGAGTGTGTTCACGGCACGGGCAGCGCGTAAACGGCGGGCGAGGGACATATGGCGGTTTGGGTGGAGATGCATCACACAGGCTTCATAATTTGGAGCTGACGGGTCGAGGCCTCCCACATGAAACCGTTGCCGGAGAATGAGCTTGCGGCTTCCCAGTTACCTAGCCCGTCAGCACCCGAAATGCTAAGTCTGCTGCCTATGAGAAGAAATGGCCCGGCTGTGCCCCTTGATGGCACGCGAGTGGAAGTGTCGCACGAGAGTAAGGTGGTAGCGTGAGGCGGAGGTGATTCGGGGTATTGTGGGGAAGAGGTCGGTGCGAGAGGCTCTTGCTAAGCCGATTTCTTCATCTCTGAAGGGGACTCGATAATCTTCCCACGCTGTTCAGGGGAAACCCATTTCACCTGTTTCGGAAGTTGTTCGGAATGTAGAACTCGATTACTCTTGCCACAGTCGTCCCTGCCTTCTTCTAACCCTGCCACTCCCACCCGCACTGACAGCGAACCGAATCGCTTAATCTCAGCTTTTTCATCAGAGCCTTACAGATAGCGCATGACCTCATCCACATAGCTTTTCTCCACCGAAGCGACTTTCCAACAAAGGCCGCTTTCAGTCGTATGGAACATTTGAGTAGCGCAGGTCGAGTTGGGATGCGGCGTAATTGTCCGCGAAATTGTTAAATGATTGTTTACAGGCTTAGGGCGAATCTCGCATCCGACCAAAGCAGGTGGATGGCATCCCGCCGCGTTCGTTCCAGAACTGTCTGGCATAACTCACTCCGAGATCTCTGAAAGAACATCGACGCCAAGTAGATGAATGCGAAGGAGAGAAAGCGAAAACTCAAGATCAAGCCCCGCCCTTCCCAGAGTTCGCCGTCGTTCATACCACACCTCCGAGACTGGTGAGCCCTCTGGGGGAGAGGTGGCTTGGACGGATTGTGCGCACGGATGGACATCAGCTTGATGCCGAACCTGTTCAATACCGCGAGCTGGATTCTCTTCTTTTGATCGTGGCTAAGAACTCGCCAGGTGAAGTGGGCTAACCGTGGCGCAGTCCGGTCGGAGATCCCATCCTCGATGAAAAACACCGAAACTGTTCAATATTGACCATTCCTGTGAATCGGTTTGTGCCACTGTCTCAGCAGTGAAGAAGCTCAGCCCAAAACAGGTACTCGCTGTCCTTGTCCGACGTGTGGTGCTGCTCCGGGGGAGACGTGCGAGCTTAGCACCGGGCAACCGCGCACCGAGCCGCATCGTGACCGCCGATTGATCGCAGCGGATTGAGGTCGGTTTAAGTATCGCCAGTTTCTGCCGATATACTTCTTGGCGTCTCGATGGCCTTTCTTTACGGACGACTGCCTGAGTCTTGGGCGGATTTGACCTGCTTCAGTTCCATCTTGACGTAACAATCTTCGTGGACAGCCTGCCCTTTGCTGTCGGTTTTAGCTGTCTTGATTTCTACCGGCTCATTGCAAATAGAGCAGACCGGAAAGGGACCCTTCCGCGCATATTGCAAGGTGAGAGGCATGGCGCGCCGCCTTATTTGCGATGGTATAGCACAATTGTTAGGGAATAGAACAAAAATTTCTGAGGGGGGAGGGATGACGCTATGTGAGTGGTTTGGCGAAGCGGTCATCCCTCCGGCGTGGGCTTGCTTGGCTTCCAGCTTCACGGTAGGACTGCGGTGTGTGAAGCGCAATCGGGTAAAGCCTTTAGCCGGCCCGCTTGATTCCTTTAGCCGACACGCCGCCACGGGGCGACGAGCAGGCTGAATACGCCGTCATATTGGCAGTCGTCGCCCTACTCGTGGTAGCCACAGTACTATTCCATAGGGTCGAGTTCAAGTGATGTATTCAACAGTTGGAAAGCTGAATCACCCAATGACTCGGCTGCATGTGGGATGTGTTTGAAATGCCGGTCAGGCCTTCGCCCACCCCTTTAAATGCACCAGCGCGATTGAATCAAACTTCAACGGCACGGCTATCGCCGCTGGCGACTATGTTTGGTTCAACGCAGTGCTCAAGGTGAATGGCATAGGCAGCGCACCCGCAACGATATTTGCCACGCACGCGGGAATCACCTTCACCGCAAACGGTCACATGTATCTACTGACCGTGCCCGATTCCCAGATTATGTTTTCGAGTTCGATCACTCTCGCCACGACAGAGTTTACTAG
>Ga0210384_10001846_pt1 | contig 27233 bp, 18 predicted proteins | sample IncBWH2MmetaG_FD_160574 | JGI IMG/M metagenome (GOLD analysis project Ga0210384, IMG submission 160574) | Forest soil microbial communities from Barre Woods Harvard Forest LTER site, Petersham, Massachusetts, United States - Inc-BW-H-2-M | ecosystem: Environmental > Terrestrial > Soil >...
ATAGCTTCCTGGTAAGAGATATCCGGTATAACCCGGGCATTGCTGACCAGGCGTGGATCAGCTGTCATCATACCCGACACATCGGTCCAGATTTCAATTCTGTTGCTGGTCAATGCGCTTCCATAAATAGCAGCGGTATAATCAGATCCTCCCCTTCCCAGCGTGGTTGTAATTCCCATTGCGTCTGAAGCGATAAATCCGGGAACGATAAAAAGAGACGATAATGCCTGCTGAAAATAAACGCTCATCTTTTTTTGCGTTGCCGGAAAATCTACCAGTGCATGTCCAAAGCGTGAATCGGTTATGACTACATCCCTGGAATCCTTCCAGGTATTTTGTATATCCTGGGCTGCGAGACTGGCAGATAAAATGCGGGACGATAGAAGTTCTCCAAAGCTAAGTACACAATCCTTAGTGCGGGCAGAAAGTTCCCGAAGAAGGAATATCCCTTTGAAAATATCTTCCAGCTCATTGCAGGTTTTTTTAACCATGCTCAAAATACTGCTCTGACTGGTAAACGGAATTAGTTCTCTCACTGTATCCAAATGTCTTTGTTCAATACCCTTCAGGGATTCCGTATATTTTTCATCACCAGCTGATGCAGCTGTGGCACAATGTAATAAGTTGTCTGTGATGCCACCAAGTGCTGAAACCACAACGATGGTTTTATCTTTATCAACGGCTTTACTGATAATGGCAATGCATTTGCTGATGTTAGCTGCATTGGCTACTGAAGAGCCTCCAAACTTAAGAACCTTCATAAATAAAATTGAAAAAACAAAAAATTGGAAAAATGATACTGCTTAACAAGCAGCCATAGGCCCGGGAATGATATGTGATTATACAACCCTTAAAGGGTCGTTGCAGTAATAAAAACGATCCCACCGGAAATGGGGGTAATAACGGGAAAATTATAAATATGACTGGCTGTTTGATTCATTTAATAAGAGAGGCAAAGTTAAGGAATTATATTAATGAAAATGAAACAAATCATGATAATTTATACTATATCGAATGATTTTACCCAAATGTTTTGATTTCCTGCTTATATATTGCTCGATTTGTTGAATGAATTTTAAATTCGCTTATGAATAACCAATCCTCCGGATTGCAGGAATTTAAAAACCTGGTAGGTATTAAGTTTCAGCTTTACAACAGTCTGTTCACTTCCCTGCCTTTTCACAGGATAGAAAAAACGGGGATTTTTTTATCACTCCTGCTAACCTATTGTGAAGAGGGTTATCATAAAAAGCAGAGTCCGGTCGAAATCATTGAAGAATTTTTCAGCAAACATTTTCCCGATGGTACTGACCGCGAAAAATCGGATATATTGTTTCGTTTTGTTCAATATGTGGAAAGACAGGTTGTGCTTTTCGACGCACTGGAAGACGCAGCATTTACCAGCGTAAATGATATGGGTGGACCCGGATCGCTCAAACATCTTTCTTCTGAAATCATCCAATACAACAAGGAAAAAGAACTGAAAGAAAAACTAATTGACTATGATGTAAGACTCGTTTTGACCGCTCATCCAACTCAGTTTTATCCAGGTCCGGTGCTGGGAATTATCAACGACCTCTCCCGTGCCGTAATTCAGAATAATGCTGCTGAAATAAATACTTTCATGCAGCAATTGGGCAAAACCCCTTTCTTCAAAAAAAACAAACCAACTCCATATGATGAAGCCATCAGTCTGATCTGGTACCTTGAAAATGTTTTTTATCATGCTGCCGGAAAAATTCTTTCTTCACTTAAATCACAGTTCCCGGATGCCGTGAGCGATAAAAATCCAGTGATTCAAATGGGCTTTTGGCCGGGCGGGGACCGTGACGGCAACCCCTTTGTAAAAACGGATACTACTTTAAGAGTGGCAGAATCCTTACGTACGACGCTTTTGCGCTGTTATTACTTTGATGTGCGCCGGCTGAAGCGCAGACTGACCTTTAAAGAAGTGGACCTGATTATTGCGGACTGGGAAGAAAAATTATACCAGGAATTATTTACACCCGATCCTTCAAAACCCTTCCATTTCGCAGACATGCTCAAAGCTATGCTCAAGATTCGGGAAGTACTTATCTACCAGAATAATGGCTTATTCCTCACACTCGTGGATAATTTCATCAGCAAGATGCGTATTTTCGGGCTTCATTTCGCCACTCTGGATTTGCGCCAGGAAAGTTCCGTGCACGAAAAAGTGTTGAAAACTATAAATGAACGGGATGAAATATTTCCCCATGATTATAATCAGCTAAGCGTAAAAGAAAAAATAAAAATACTCGCGCACCTGAAACCTGTTTCAAAAACCGCTTTCCCAGATGAACTCACAAACGATACCCTGGCTAGTGTCCGCGCAGTGAAAACGATTCAGGAAAAAAACGGTGAATCGGGATGCAACCGCTATATCATCAGTCAATGCAACAAGGCAAGTAATGTAATGGAAGTTTATGCGCTATTCCTGCTGGGCGGTTTGAAAAAAGACCAAATCAATCTGGATATTGTGCCCTTGTTTGAGACTGTGGATGACCTGCATCACGCTGCCGGAATCATGGATACCCTCTACTCCAATCCGGAATACCGGGTCCATCTGAAAAAAAGGAATGAAACGCAAACCATTATGGTTGGTTTTTCAGACGGGACCAAGGATGGAGGTTATCTTATGGCGAATTGGAGTATTTATAAAGCCAAAGAAGAACTCACCCGGATTTCGGAGGAACACGGTATCAACGTGGTTTTCTTCGACGGACGAGGCGGACCACCCGCACGTGGTGGTGGAAAAACCCATCGGTTTTATTCTTCCCTCGGGAAAAATATTGCCAATAAAGAAATTCAATTAACCATTCAGGGGCAAACAGTAAGCTCGAATTTTGGTACAGTGGACTCCGCCCAGTTTAATATAGAACAGTTGGTTCATGCAGGTATCGCCAACGACCTTTTTTCGATCCGTAAAGTCACGCTTACAGAAGAAGAAGAAGTTCTTTTATCAGAAATGGCCGATATCAGTTATCGGGCATATGCAGGATTAAGGGACCATGATTATTTTGCAGAGTACCTGAGTGAAGTAAGCCCGCTTCAGTTTTATGGAGAAACAAATATTGGCAGCAGGCCTAGTAAAAGAAAGAATACTGGTAAACTGGAACTTAAGGATCTCCGCGCAATACCATTTGTAGGTGCATTCAGCCAGTTAAAACAAAATGTAACCGGATATTATGGTGTCGGGGCTGCCTTAATGGAAATGGAAAAGAAGGGGAAATGGAAGGAGGTTAAAAATTTATACAATAATTCCCCCTATTTTAAGACCCTGCTGGACAATAGCGAAATGGCTATGAAAAAATGCTTTTTCCCTCTTACTGAAACTTTTTCCAGACACGAAAAATTCGGTAAAATCTGGATGCTTATCTATAATGAGTTTGAACTTACTAAAAAATATATCTTCAAATTGTCTGGTAAACAGGAACTTATGTCTGATTACCCCATTGAGCAGTTATCTATTCAAATGAGAGAAAGGATTGTGCTACCTCTTAGTACCATCCAGCAGTATGCAATCGTAAGGTTCCGCGAAGCAGAAGGTTCGGGCAATCCCATGAAGAAAATTTTTGAAAAGCTAATCATCCGCTGTTCTTTTGGTATCATAAATGCAGCCCGAAACTCTGCTTAGCGGATTCTCATATTTTAGTGGTATAAATATTGCATTAGACAGCCGGTTACAGGAAAAATTTTAACTGATATCCTTTAAATTCGATTAATTAAATTTAACCCTTTACATAAATTTTATCCAATTCCAAAGAAAACAGGCGCCGGCTTCACCAGTTAAAAAGACCTTTTCAAATACCTCATTTGTTTTGACAATTTGACAATAGCACAAAGATGATAAGACGTGTTTTCGGGAATTTATATTTTCTTACTTTTCTGAACGGCTTTCTATTGGCTTCCCTTTTTTATTTCAAAATGGAAGCTAATTATGAAAATGAACTATTCCAGGCAATCCATTCCGACATCAGCAGTAAAATAAAAACAGCCGACTCTCAGGATTCTGTAGCAGTAAAAGTTATGCATGCCTGCCACAGTCTGATGGTAAGCAGGGAATCTGTTTTTGAAGGAAAACAGTTTCAGGGATTAAAGTCCGACCTGCTTGAACCAACTTCGATCGACCTGATGACCGCCAGGGGAGCCTGCGGTAGTTTCGCCCTGGTTCTGGCCAGGGTCCTGCAGGGTTACGAGTTTCAGGTGAGGATTGCGCAGATGAAATCTAATGGCGTATTCGCTGCGCATAATATTGTTGAAGCAAAGACAGGACATGGTTGGGTAGTACTCGATCCATTTTTTAATGTCTATTTTGAAAAACCTTCTCATCAGCTCGCAAGTTTTGAGGACGTAAAAGAAAACTGGAACTATTATAAGGCACAGCTACCTCCCGGTTATGATATGAATTTTAGCTATGAAGACGTACGATATTCCAATTGGACAAAAATTCCCGTTATCCTTCCAGCCATTAAAAAAGTATTGGACCTCACCCTGGGAAAAGAGAAAGCGGATGGTATTTCCTTGAGGGCTTATTTCCTAAGTAAATATAATATTTGCTTTAACATCGTTCTTACTCTCTTTATTCTTGTTTTCACTTTTACATTCCTTATGCTCATCAAGGCAAAAGTATTTCCTCAAAAAAATATTCCGATCACATTTTCAAATATTTACAAATATTTCCGATTGCGTTTCATTCATAAAAGTCTTCCTGAGCGCGGTCAGGCATGACTTCCCCACATATCCACAATTACCGGCCTTTCGGTATATCATTCTCCCGCACATCATTGCACATTATATATATTTGAATCCTTAAACAGAAAGGATGCTTAAAGTTGGGGTATTTGGCACTGGACATCTGGGAAAATTTCATTTAAATAACTGGAAACTGATCAGGGATGCAGAAATCGTAGGATTTTATGATCCCAACGACGAGACTGCAACTGAAATAGCCGTTAAATACAAAATCAAAAGATTTACAGATCCGGGGGTATTAATGAATATATGTGATGCAGTGGACATCATCGCACCTACACCTATGCATTTCAGTCTTTGTGAAATGGCTATCCGTAAGGGTAAACATGTATTTGTTGAAAAACCACTTGCCAACGACATGGAAGAAGCAAGAACACTTTTGAAGCTGGTTAAGGAATCCAATGTGAAATTACAAGTAGGCCATGTGGAAAGATTCAACCCCGCCTTCCTTGCCCTGGAAGGCATGCCGTTGCAACCCATGTTCATCGAAGTTCACCGATTGGCTGAATTCAACCCTAGAGGTACAGAAGTAAGTGTTATCCTGGACCTGATGATTCATGATATTGATATTATTCTTCATATCGTTAACAGTGAAGTGAAAAATATTTATTCCAGTGGAGTTGCCGTCATGACCGATACACCTGATATCGCCAATGTGAGGATAGAATTTAATAATGGATGCGTTGCCAACCTGACTTCCAGCCGTATATCAATGAAGAAAATGCGAAAAATGCGCATTTTTCAAAAGGATGCCTACATCGGAGTGGATTTTCTAAATAAGAAATCCGAAATCATTAGTCTGAATCATTCAGAAAACATAGCAGATGGATTCTCATTCGACATAGAAACAATGAATGGAACAAAATCCATCCTGGTTCGCAATCCGGAAGTACCTGACATTAACGCGATTCTTATGGAATTGGAAAAATTTACCGATTCCGTTCTTCAGAATAAACCAACCCTAGTCTCTGAGCTGGACGGATACCGGGCTATGGATATTGCACACCAGATTCTCCAGAAAATAAAATACAATTCCATCAATAGCTGATTCATGTTGCACGCGGGAAGAAAGATCCATATCAAATGGTACGTGCTGAACGACTTTATTTCAGCCATCCTCTCCTGGATGATTCTCTATTTTACCCGGCGCATCCTTCTAAACGAACCTATTTATATAGATGGAAAACTTTTTCTTAATAACCGCTTCTGGCTTGGGCTCCTGCTCATTCCGGCGGGATGGATCGTTTTTTATGCCCTTACCGGAACCTATCATTCCCTCTATAAGAAATCACGTTTAAATGAATTTTCCAGTACTGCTTTATCCAGCCTGATAGGGTGTACCGTTTTGTTTTTTGCTATCGTTATTAATGATCCGCAAACGGATTACCGTTATTATTATAAAGCATATTTCACATTCCTCATTATGCATTTCCTGATTACATGGATCGGGAGGTGGGTTTTACTTTCCTATACTAAAATGCAGATCCGAAATGGGGAAATCGTATTTAACAGCCTTTTACTTGGATCCGGATATATCGGAGTGAAGACTTATGAAGAAACGATAAACGGGTTAAGGGCAAATGGTTATATATATACCGGTTATGTACAACCGAATTCCGGAGGTGAGAAAATGAATATTCCAATACCCTTCCTGGGAAATGCAGCTGAACTCGAAAAACTGGTCGACCAGGAAAATATCAGGTTGGTTGTAATTGCCCTGGAAAGAAACGACCAGGAAGAAGCCGAGCTTATAGTGCAGCGCCTGAGCGAAAAAGACGTGGAAATAAAAATTATTCCTGATATCCTCGACATCCTTTCCGGCTCTGTAAAAACCAGCAATCTTTTCGGCGCCCTGCTGACGGATATCCACACCGGACTGATGCCTGAATGGCAAATGCATATCAAAAGGCTGGTCGATATATTGCTTTCTCTTTTCGCCCTGATACTGTTATCTCCCCTGCTTTTATATGCGGCTATCCGCGTAAAACTGAGCTCCCGCGGGCCTGTGATTTATTCCCAGGAAAGAACCGGTTATAAAGGAAAGAAATTCATGATCCACAAGTTCCGTTCTATGATCAGGGAAGCTGAACTTGAAGGCCCATGTCTTTCATCTGAAAAAGATGACCGTATTACACGTTGGGGAAAGACTATGAGAAAATGGCGAATCGACGAGCTTCCGCAATTAATGAATGTGATCAGGGGCGAAATGAGCCTGGTTGGTCCCCGCCCAGAGAGACAATTTTATATTAACCAAATTCTGGAGATAACTCCTTATTTCAAATATCTGCTAAAAGTAAAACCCGGTGTCACTTCCTGGGGAATGGTACAATTCGGTTACGCCGAAAACGTTAAAGAAATGGTGGAGAGAATGAAATACGATCTCATTTACATAGAAAATATTTCCCTCGCTCTTGACTTTAAAATCATGGTACATACCTTACTAACGATTTTTAAAGGCAAAGGGAGGTAAGTTTTCAAACATCGCTTATTTGAAAAAATTTCTTCTAATCCCTGCTTTACTTTATATCCTTCAGGCCGGCGCCCAGCCCGACTGGAAACAATCCCTTCGTTATGATCTCCATGTTAATTTCAACCAGCCTGAGAAGTCGCTCGACGCACTGATGAAATTACAGTATACTAATCATTCTCCTGATACGCTCTCCTTTATCTGGTTTCATGTTTGGCCTAATGCTTATCGGAACGACAGAACTCTTTATAGTGAACAATTACTTGAAAATGGCGATACCCGTTTTTATTTTTCCTCCAAAGAACAAAAGGGATATCTCAACAGGCTGGATTTTCGGGTGAACGGGAGTCTGGCCGCTACACAGGATCATCCTGAATATATAGACGTGCTAAAATTAATACTCCCCAAACCACTTTTGCCTGGTGACAGTATTTCAATTTCCGCTTCCTTTCACTTGCGTCTCCCTTTTAATTTTAACGGTAACGGATACAGTCCCCATCATTTTGAATTGAGAAACTGGTATCCTGAACCGGCTGTTTATGACAAGTATGGCTGGCATCCTATGCCATTCCTCGTTCAGGGAGGAGCGTATCACGAAACAGCTGATTTCGTCGTGGAAATTGAAGCGCCATCCGCCTTTCTTATAGCCGCTGGCGCAGTTGCTGATACGCTAACACATTCTGCGACTGGGAATCTATACCGATTTTCCCTGGAAAATGCAAACGGATTTGCATGGATTGCTGATAACCATTTCCAGCTGAAAACAGATAGCATGAAAACTGCCGATGGACGGAAAGTAGGTATCCAATATTTTTACACCGGTAAAAATTCTGGCATAGTCAACAAAGTATTTGATAATGTTAAAAATGAAATGCAGCAATTTTCAGAATGGTTCAGTCCCTATCCGCCGAAAACCCTGACTATTGTAGAAGCAGAATCTTTGGCAGATCAAAATTTTACAGGATTGGTTTGTATTGGAACGAATATAAATAGCTGGCAACCTGCACTTAGAAATGCATTGCTGGGGCAATGGTTCCAAACCATCCTCATTACAGACCAACGATCCCTGCCATGGTTTTCAAAGGGGTTTATCAGTTATTATAATCGACGCCTTTTAAATCTTTCACTTTCCGTAAATCCTGAACATAACTTGTACTACAATAATAATCTTTGGCTCAGGGTGGCGGAACAAGAAAGAACAACCCAACCTATAAAAACACCGGCGCCCGAATTAAGTACCCGGAATGATTCTCTCATTCCGTCAAATAAAGCAGGATTATGGTTATCAATCCTGAAGGATTCTGTTGGAATGAATCGGTTCGATCAAAATATGCTGAATTATTTTTCTTACTGGAAATTCAGACATCCTTATCCTGAGGATTTTAAAAAAACAATGGATTCCGCATCTTTAAAAAACCTTCAACCAGTTTACGACAAATTGAATGGTTATGAATCACTTTTTGATTCTTCTGTGAAACGTATCATCAGGCCCGTATTTATTTTTTCTGTCAGAAATAACTGGAAATACAATTATATAGGATTAGCGCCCGTTCCTGGTTATAATAAATATGATGGTTTTATGCTCGGTGCCCTTATTCACAATATCAACCTGCCGGAAAATAAATTTGAATTTCTTTTCACTCCGATGTATGCCTTTGGATCACAAAAGCTTGTTGGACTGGGAAGGCTGGGTTTTTCCTGGTATCCGGATAAAAATTTTAGCCGCATCAGCTTCGGAATCAATGGCGCGCATTTTGACACAAATAAAGCCACTGACAGCACAGGCAGGTTACTTTATGAAAATTTTTCAAAACTGGTCCCATATATCCGGATCGATTTTAAACCGTCCAGTCCAAGAAGCACCATTAGTAAATGGATGGATATTAAAACCTACCTTATAAAAGAATTCAATTATGAACAATTTAATATTTCTTCTATAGATTCACTCATTCATCCAAACTCAATAAGCAGTAATTTCCGTTATGTAAATCAGTTCAGTTTTAACCTGCAGGATAACAGGATACTTTATCCATACGATCTACGGGTAGAGTTCCAGCAGTCTCAGCTTTTTTACCGAATCAACCTGCAGACAAATTACTTTATGAATTATCCCGACGGTGGCGGATTGCGTGTTCGCTTTTTTGCTGCCAAATTTGGTGTCTGGAATGAAAATAACAGTACACAGGTTTTAAGATACGAGCCCAAATTACTGGGCGTTAACGGTGATGAAGATTATTTATATGAAGACTATTTCATTGGCCGTTCTGCTTCATACGCGATCGAAAAATCTTCCGTCGCCAATGCAGGATTACCTGCGCAGCAGATTATGAACCGGGATGGGGGATTGAAATTACGAATAGATGACTTCGATTTTGTTCAGGGGAAATCTGCTAATTGGGTTAGTTCACTGAACTTTAATACGACATTACCTGCGAATCTGTTCCCCTTTCCTGTACCGCTAAGGATCTTTTTTGACGTTGGAACCTATGCGGAAGCCTGGCAAAATAATCCGCCAACGAGCCATTTTCTCTATGTCGGAGGAATTCAACTGAGTCTATTTCACAACCTTTTGAATATCTATGCACCATTGTTATACAGCAGTGATTTTAATCAGGCGCTGACAACAACTAATTTCGGAAAGAGAATTACTTTCAGTATTGATATTCAAAATATCTATTATAAAAAGATTATACGAAAAGTTGCCGATCATGATTGAATCTACTCCTGATATCAGGTATCTTGACCGAAATGAAATCGACATTGAAAAATGGGATCGCTGTATACTCAATGCACCGAATGGACTTATCTATGCCCGGTCCTTCTATCTTGATTCGATGTCTGAAAACTGGTCGGCCCTGGTGGAAGGCGATTTTCAGCATGTTATGCCGCTTACATGGAATAAAAAATTCGGGTTTACTTACTTGTACCAGCCTTTTTTTACAAAGTCCCTGGGAGTTTTCGGGAAAAGTTTAGTTCCTTTTGAAATATCATCGTTTTTACTTGCGATACCGGAAAGATATACATATTGGGATATTGATCTGAATGAAAACAACTTTGTATCAATCGAAAATAAAAACTTCAAATTAAATCAATATCCAAGAACCAATCATTTACTCCCACTCATTGATGATTATGGACAATTGCGACATCAGTATAAAAGGCTGGCAACAAGGATGAAGAAAAAAGCAATCGAAAGTAAACTGCAGATCCTAAGGGGTGAGGACCCTTCTTTGATTATAAATTTATACCGGAAGGATTATTCCAAACGGCATCGTTCAATAAAAAATCATATTTATGAAAAATTAATTAGTTGCACAACCATTGCGTTTAAAAACAATCTCGCAGAAACCTACCTGGCAAAGTCACCATCCGGTGAAATCATGGCTTATTATATCATTCTGCAGGATGAAAAATTCATTTATTCCCTGCTCGGGGGTAGTACAGCAGAGGGCAAAAAGCTCGGCGGTTTTTACTTATTGACGGATGCCATCATTCGGGATCATGCCGGTTCAAAAAAAATATTCCGCTTTGAAGGTTCGGATATTCCCGGAATTTCTTTTTTTGATGCATTATTTGGTTCGGAAAAAATATCCTACCAGCACCTGGTCATGAATAAACTGCCCTTCCCGTTCAGGTTTTTTAAATAATGGACCATGATAAAAAAAGAACATTACTGTATTCTGCTTATTATCCTGGGATCAATATCTCTTAATTTCCTGAATTCTCCCCTTTCTGAAATCTTTTCCGACGATAAAGAAATATTCAAATATGCCGGCCTGGTAATTTATAAGGGCGGAGTTCCATACCGGGATATTTTTGATCATAAGCCCCCCCTTATATACTTTTTTAATTCTTTAACCTGGTATATAAGTCCCTGGTTTACCTGGTTGCTGGATACCTTTTTAATACTCCTGGCAACCCTTCTTTTCTACTGGCTGTGCAGGAAAAATAAACTGGCCTGGCCCTGGTTTCTTCCACTCATTTTTAATCTGCTTATCAGGTACAGTTTGGTTTCATTCGGGAATGGTATGACCAGGGAATATACGACCGCCTTCCTGCTCATTTTCTTTTGCGTGATGCAGGGGAATGCGCGATACAAGTATTTCATACTGGGGTTGCTTACGGGTTTAACCTTCTGGATGCAGCAGGACGCTCTTATAACACTTGCTCCCTTCTTCTTCTATTCAATTTTTTCAAAAGAAGGGGTGGCGCCACCTGATCCGGGTAAAAGGATTCTGTCTGTCACTGTTGGTTTTTTAACAATTTCTCTTCCTCTGATCTTTTATTTTGAATCACGCCATTCCCTGTCTTATTTGTGGGAGGATGCTTTTCTATTTAACCTGAATGCTCCCGGCAGATATGTTAGTTTTTATGAAAAAATAAAAGCGGTCAAGCATGCCATTCATGAATCCGAATTTGAAATGGCTTTTTATACATCCTTTATACTCGGGATTACGGCATTGTTCTTAAAAACTAAAAAACAAGGCCTGTTATGCGCTGCACTCTTTGCATTATTTCTTTCATTTGCCGGAGAGTATTTATCAGGGCGGTTATTAGCCGGAAATGCATTTATTTATTATTTATTGCCACTGGCTGCAACTATACCTATTCTGGTCTATACAGTTTTCAACGGCTCGCCGGCTTCATTTCTTCTGGATAAAACTGCCCAGCTCACTTTAAACCTGATCCTCAGCTCAACATTATTTCTGGGAACCTTGAGATACGCATCCGGTTTTCGGTTTGCTTCAGATAAAAAAAGCTGGTTTACAGGTATTCCCGAAGTTGAATATCTGGATACTCTGATCCTAAACGATTACCAGTTATTTGTTTTCGACGATTCCAACTTCATTTATCTTTATAATAAGCATAAAATTCTTGCTCCTTCTCCCTGGATTTACCATTATTTCTGGAACTGGAGCCCGGGCTGGGACAAGGATAATAGAATTTTTCATTCGATTATTCAAAACCTGCAAACCCATGAAACCCGTTTTATACTTGATTGTTCAGAAGCAAGGAGTGATATTAAAAACAAGACGGTTTATAATGAGTGGCAACAGTTTCTTCAGAACAATTATTCGGTAATAATAAAAGATTCTTCAAACAGGAAACTGTGGAGGATCCAATAGTTCCTCTGCTATGGCAAGATCAAGCGGGGTGGTTATTTTAATATTGTTTTCTTCTCCATCAACGAGATGAATGGTATGACCCGCTGCCTCTGCCACGGAGGCATCATCAGTAAATGATTCCTGGTAATCAGCCCGATAAGCAGGTAAAATAATATTACTCAGAAATGTTTGTGGTGTTTGCACCAATTTTACATCTGTTCTCCTGATTGTTCTGTGTCCTGAATCATTCATGATGCGGACACTGTCTTTTGAATCAATACAAGGTATTGCCGATCCGAATCGCAGGGTAGCTTCGTAACAAAGATGAATCAGGGAAGGGCTTAATAAACAGCGAACACCATCATGTATAAATATCACTGACTGTTCTTTTATCAGAGATAGTCCCGCTTGGACAGAATGGAATCGGGTAGCTCCACCTACAATGGTCTGTATAGGATAAAGGGAATCAATTTCATCACAAATAGCCCTTCCCGGATCATAATAATCAGCGGGTAGCACCAATATAATGTGGATGTCTTTATAGGATTTCAGAAATGCATGAAGAGAATACCAGAGAATAGGCTTATCATTTATTAGAAGAAACTGTTTGGGCAATTCACTGCCCATACGCGAACCGGAACCACCAGCAACGATAACAGCATATTTTTTCATATTCTGTAATGGGAAATATTTATTTTTCAATCAGTAATCGCTGACATTCCCGCAAAAGTTTTGACTTATCGATGGCTACAGTGCCAACGGACTCGCAAACCAGGCCGCCTGCCAGATTTGCAATCTCCGCCATCATCTTTGTATTACGGGTCAATGCATAAATAAGCGTTGCCACAGCAATGACGGTATCTCCGGCCCCTGATACATCGGCTACATTTCTGATATGAGACGGGACCATATGTGACTCTTTCCCGTCTTCATAAAAAACTCCCTTTTCAGAAAGCGTGATAAATGAAATCCGGTGATTCAATTCATTTAGAAGTTTTTGATGAATCTTGGCAAGCACGTTTTGATTTATCTCATCAATCAATAAATTCAAGGCTTCCCGGGCTTCTTTTAAATTGGGTTTGAATATATCCACTCCCCTGTACTCAAAAAAATGTTTTCTTTTCGGATCCACTGACGTGATCACAGAATTTTTCCTGCAGATTTCTATCACGTTATGAATGATTTTTTCCGTAAGCACTCCTTTGTTATAATCTTCAAATATGATAGCTGCAGGAGATTGTTCCCTGATAAATCTTTCTATCTGTCCAATCAGTTTTTGTTCCTGTTCATTATCCAGCGGCAGCAGGGTTTCCGAATCAAGTCGCATCATCTGCTGATTTCGACTGATGACGCGCATCTTGTTTGTAGTAATGCGGTTGGCGGATTTTAACAGATAAACTGTATCAATCTTATTTTCATTGAGCAAACCTGTAAGGATTTGTCCATCATCATCATCTCCGATAACAGAAAAAACGGAAACAGGTGTACCAAGTGAAGCGAGGTTCAACGCTACATTGCCCGCTCCACCGATGCGATATTCTTTCCTGTTAACTGTTACAACAGGTACAGGCGCTTCGGGTGAGATCCTCTCAACGTTACCCCACCAGTAAGTATCGAGCATCATATCGCCTATCACACCGATTTTAACTGATGAAAAGGTTTTGAATAACTCTTTATAATCAACGGAAGATGACATATTATTCTATCTGGCTTTTACTTTTGCCGGCATTCGCTATATAATACAATGGAATTCCAAGCAGGGCGATAATGAGTCCGGGCCAGGTAAATTCCGGTTTATAAATAATCAGAAGTACGCAAAAACTTGTTCCCATCAATATATACAATGCCGGCAATACCGGGTACCCAAATGCTTTATAGGGCCTGGGAAGGTCGGGTCTCTTTTTCCGCAGTATAAAAATACCCAGAATAGTAAGAACGTAAAAAATGACAACCACAAAGGAAATCATATCCAGGAGATCGCCATATTTCCCGCTCAGACACAAAATGGAAGCCACTACGAATTGCGCCCAAAGGGCCCATTGCGGAACGTTATTCTTGTTTAGTGTACCAGCCCTTCCGAAGAATAATTTATCCTTCGCCATTGTATAATATACACGGGCTCCTGCAAGGATTAATCCATTATTACATCCGAAAGTGGACACCATAATAAGAATTGCAATAATATAGGTACCGGATTTTCCAAAAATTACCTGTGAAGCGGCTACGGCAATTCGGTCTTTTTCTGCATGCGCAATTTCATTTAAAGGTAGAACGGCAACATACATCAGGTTTGCACATACATAAATGACAGTCACAATGAGGGTACCGAAAAATAATGAAAGGCCGATATTTTTCTGAGGATTTTTAATTTCGCCCGCAATGAATGTAACATTGTTCCAGGCATCACTGCTAAAAACAGATCCCACCATTGCCGCCGCGATACCTCCGAAAAGTGCGGCGCCACCGATCGAATTTATATTGAAACCAAGTGATGGATTACAAATATCCTTCAGACTGGATTTAGTAGCCTGCCAGGCATTGTCCCAGTTCGCATGCCAAACTTCCGGATGAAAAGCAATAAAACCCGCAATGATCAATCCGAATAAAGCCAGTAGTTTGGTTGAAGTGAAAATATTCTGGATCCATTTACTTCCTTTTAATCCGCGGGTATTGGTGTATGTTAGGAATCCGATGATAGCAATTGAAGCCAGCTGAGCCGCGCTGATGGTAAAATAAGTCGGGGAACCGCAATTGTTCATACCGGTTTGAAAGCGGAGTATATGATTGTCCTCGCTAAGGGCAGGAATCAGGTAGGCGGCATATTTGGAGAAAGCAACACCGACTGCGGCAATCGTTCCTGTCTGAATGACTGCAAAAAAACTCCACCCGTATAAAAAAGCTGTGAGCGGATTATAGGCCTCCTTAAGATAAATATACTGTCCCCCCGCTTTGGGAAACATTCCACTGAGTTCTCCATAACTCACGGCGGCAGTGATGGTCATGAAACCTGTAATAAGCCAGACCAAAATCAACCAACCGGTTCCTCCAACATTTCTAACTATATCTGCACTTACTATGAAAATTCCCGAACCGATCATGGATCCCGCTACTATCATAGTTGCGTCCATCAATCCTAATGTCGGTTTAAAAGAATGGCTTTCTGCGGGCATAAGATGATTTGACCCGGAAGATAGTATTACTTTTTCTTATATGCTGCATTCAGGCCGGCGACAAGATCATCTGTAATATTATAAGCCGTATCCCGGATATAAATAAACGAATTGGCTTCGTAAGAGATAATATAATTATAACCCTTCTCCTTATTATATTCTTTCAGATAGTCTTCAATTTTCTTCCTGATATCAGCCTTCAGATCCTCGTTATGTTTAAGAAGGGATTCCTGCAGGGATTGTTTTCGTGTCTGGTAATTTTGTTGCATCTGTGCGTATTCCTGCTGCGCCTGTTCGTTTTCAGTCTGTGTCATCGATTTTGCGTTCTTCTGCCACTCAGTTATTTTTTTCTGGTATCCTTTTTCCATATTGCTCAGCTCAGCATTCATTTCATTTTCCCTGCCCTTAACCTGTTCAAGTATATCTTTGAAATACTTATAGTGAGCCTCCAGAGAATCCGTTTCGAAATAAGCCATCCTGAAATTATTACCGGATGGTTGATTTCCTTTTGAACTGGAAACAACAACAGCTGCCGGTTGAGGTTTGTGGTAAATAACATAAAACAAAACACCAGTCAGAAGTAGGGCCAGTAAACCCGGAACCATTGCAATATTTCTCATAAGAATAAATATAATTTGAAGGGACAGTATGCCAGACATAAAAGTAGGAAGCATTTCTGCTTCCTACTGCTTATTAATTCTTAAATTTTTGTCTTATTCATCCTCGTCAAACTGCATGGCTTCACGGGTGTTCTGAAGTAGTTCATATTCCTCTTTACTTCCTACGATCATGTTTTCAAATTCACGCAAACCGGTACCTGCAGGAATCGGGTGACCTGTGATTACATTTTCTTTCAGACCCATCATGTCGTCTGTCTTACCCTGAATGGCTGCAGAAGAAAGCACTTTCGTGGTTTCCTGGAACGAAGCAGCTGAAATCCAGCTTTGTGTTCCAAGAGAAGCCTTGGTAATTCCGAGTAACATGGGCGCTGAAGTAGCCGAATGGGCATCCCTGAATTCTGCAAGTTTTTTATCGTTACGCCGCAGGATTGAATTTTCTTCCCGCACTTCACGCAAACTCACTATCTGTCCTGGTTTAAGTTTGGTTGATTCACCCGCTTCAGTAATCACTTTCTTGTCGAATATCCAGTCATTTTCATCCAGGAATTCAATCTTGTCAACAGTCTCATCTTCCAGGAAACGCGTATCTCCCGGATCAACGATATTAAGTTTACGCATCATCTGCCTTACAATGACTTCAATATGTTTGTCATTGATCTTTACACCTTGCAACCGATACACTTCCTGGATTTCATTCACCACATATTCCTGAACCGCAAATGGTCCCTTGATAGAAAGGATGTCGGCTGGTGCAACCTGTCCATCGGACAATTGGGCGCCGGCTTTTATAAAGTCACCATCCTGGGCAAGGATCTGACGTGTAAGCGGAACAAGGTATTTCTTGATGATACCGTCTTTAGCTTCTACAATGATTTCGCGGTTACCTCTTTTAATATTTCCAAAAGCAACAACACCGTCAATTTCTGAAACAACAGCAGGATTTCCAGGATTTCTTGCTTCAAATAATTCCGTAACGCGGGGAAGACCGCCCGTGATGTCACGAAGTTTTCCAAGCACACGTGGAATTTTTACGATTACCTGTCCACCGCGAACGTCATCACCTTCTTCCATAATGATATGGCTTCCCACAGGCAGATTATAATTTTTAATTTCCTTGGTGCCTTCTACAACAATACCTGGAATTTTTGTTTTATCCTTCGTATCGATTACCACTTTTTCGCGGTGACCTGTTTGTTCATCGGCTTCTTCACGATAGGTAATGCCTTCGATAACATTTTCAAATTTCAGCTTACCAGTAATTTCACTTATAACAACATTGTTGAACGGATCCCATGTACAGATCACATCACCCTTGGATACTTTCTGTCCGTCTTTAACGGTCAGTGTAGCACCATATGGTACGTTGTTGGTAATTAACAGACGGTCGTTCTTCACGTCCATAATCCTTACTTCACCAGTACGACCGATAACAACGGGCACTTTTGTGCCATCAACATTCTCAGCCAGAACGGTTCTCAATCCATCGAACTGTATCGTACCGTCGAATTTCGCCATCAGAGAAGATTCTACAGATGCCGAACCGGCAACACCACCCACATGGAAAGTTCGCAGTGTAAGCTGTGTACCTGGCTCACCGATTGACTGGGCAGCGATGATGCCAACAGCATCACCTTTCTGCGCGGTATACCCTGTAGCAAGATTTTTACCATAACATTTTACACAAACACCTCTTTTGCTTTCGCAGGTGAGTACTGAACGGATTTCAACTGTTTCAATTCCGGCTTCTTCAATTTTCTTTGCAACTTCTTCCGTGATCTCAATACCTCCTTTGGCGATGATCTTATCTGTTGCAGGATCATACACATCATGAAGGGAAACGCGACCCAGAATACGATCGTATAAAGGTTCTACGATATCTTCATTATCTTTCAATGCCGTAGTGGCAATACCTCTCAATGTTCCACAATCTTCTTCCTTGATAACAACATCCTGCGCGACATCTACAAGACGACGTGTCAGATAACCGGCATCGGCTGTTTTCAAAGCAGTATCAGCGAGACCCTTTCGGGCACCATGAGTTGAAATAAAATAATCCAGTACATTCAGACCGCCCTTAAAATTCGAAAGAATCGGGTTCTCAATGATTTCACTTCCGGTGGATCCTGATTTCCTTGGCTTAGCCATCAGTCCGCGTATACCAGCCAGCTGTTTAATCTGCTGTTTGGAACCACGGGCTCCTGAATCCAGCATCATGTAAACAGAGTTGAAGCCCTGCTTGTCCGAACTCAGTTCGCGTATAAGTGTTTCCGTTATCCTCGTATCCACGCGTGACCAAATATCTACGATCTGATTATATCTTTCATTATTTGTGATCAGGCCTGTATTATAGTTATCCCACACTTCATCTACTTCACCTTTCGCATTCACCAGCAATTCTTCTTTGGTATCGGGAATGATGAGGTCATTAATGCTGAATGATAATCCACCGCGGAATGCCATACGGAATCCCAGGGTCTTGATATCATCAAGGAATTTAGCCGTCTTGGGAACATTCGTCCATTTGATGATATTTCCGATGATCTCACGAAGAGATTTCTTGGTGAGCAACTGATTTACAAACCCAACTTCAGCGGGCGTATGTTGATTGAAAAGAACACGGCCTACTGTTGTTTCGAGTAATTTCTTCTCCAATACATCCTGTTCATTTCTAACATTCACTTTTACCTTGATATATGCATGCAAGTCAAGCTGTCCTTCATTATAAGCAATGATCACTTCTTCAGGACTGTAAAAAGCTTTTCCTTCGCCTTTTACTTTTTCTGTAGGTGTAGATTTCTTTCCTTTCGTTATATAATACAATCCGAGTACCATGTCCTGCGAAGGAAGAGTGATCGGCGTACCATTCTGGGGATTCAGAATATTATGGCTGGAAAGCATCAGTAACTGGGCTTCCAGTACTGCCGCACTGCTTAGTGGAACATGCACCGCCATTTGATCACCATCAAAGTCGGCGTTAAATGCAGTACATACAAGTGGATGCAACTGAATCGCTTTCCCTTCAATCAGTTTTGGCTGAAATGCCTGGATAGAAAGGCGGTGAAGTGTTGGGGCGCGATTCAGCATCACAGGATGACCTTTCAAAATATTTTCAAGGATATCCCATACAATGGCTTCTTTACGGTCAACCAGTTTACGTGCTGATTTCACCGTTTTTACAATACCCCTTTCAATCAGTTTACGTATGATAAATGGCTTGAAAAGTTCAGCAGCCATATCCTTTGGTAATCCGCATTCATGCAATTTTAATTCAGGTCCAACCACAATTACGGAACGACCGGAATAGTCAACGCGTTTTCCAAGCAGGTTCTGACGGAAACGGCCCTGTTTTCCTTTCAGCACATCACTGAGTGATTTCAGCGCTCTTCCACCTTCCGCTTTAACGGCATTGGATTTACGGCTGTTATCAAAAAGAGAATCGATGGCTTCCTGCAACATTCTTTTTTCATTGCGCAGGATCACTTCCGGCGCCTTGATTTCCAGCAATCGTTTGAGACGGTTGTTCCGGATAATCACTCGACGATAGAGATCATTTAAATCTGAAGACGCAAACCGGCCACCATCCAGAGGAACAAGTGGACGCAGTTCAGGCGGGATAACAGGAATATATTGCATAACCATCCATTCAGGACGATTTGTAATTCTTGTGTTTGCATCGCGGAAACTCTCAACCACACTCAACCGCTTTAGTGCATCTGCCTTACGTTGCTGTGAAGTTTCATTTGCAGCAGCTGCCCGCAAATCAAAACTCAGCTGATCGAGGTCAATACGCTGGAGCAGATCATGGACAGCTTCAGCTCCCATCTTGGCGATGAACTTTGTGGGATCATCATCGGGTAAGTATTGATTGTCCTTTGGAAGTGTTTCAAGTATTTCAAGATATTCTTCTTCCGTCAGGAGGTCACCCTGGTTCTGGTTTTTATCAGCACGTATACCAGACTGGATAACAACGTATCTTTCATAATACACAATGCTCTCCAGTTTTTTTGAACTCATCCCCAGCAAATAACCGGTTTTATTCGGAAGACTTTTGAAATACCAGATATGAACCACAGGTACAACCAGTTTGATATGTCCCATACGTTCCCGGCGAACTTTCTTTTCAGTTACTTCCACACCGCAGCGGTCACATACGATCCCTTTATAACGGATCCTTTTATATTTTCCACAGGCACATTCGTAATCCTTAACGGGTCCGAATATGCGCTCGCAGAACAAACCATCCCTTTCGGGTTTGTAGGTTCTGTAGTTTATGGTTTCAGGCTTTAAAACCTCTCCATAAGATCTTTCAAGAATGGAATCGGGAGAAGCAAGCCCGATGGTAATTTTTGAGAAAGTGGCTTTGGGACGATTTTCTTTTTTAATAGCCATATATTAATATCAGGTTTTTAAAAGATAAGTTACCACCCATGCATTATCAAAGCAGTTTAAAACAGAATGAGTTCACCCCTTTTTGCAACTTACTTTGTTGAAAATCAATAATTTACAGAGAAAATGATTCTGAAAATGCCAGCATAAGGAGGGCAAAGGTACGAGGTTTGGATTAAATGGCCAAGAGTTACCGGATTTCAAAACACTCCAAATCCGCACATATCATATGCTTGAAAAACCAGCCTATTTATGAATGGACGAGGGTTTTTGAACCTGTTTCCCTGAAAGGAAGGGTTCCAGTAAAACGAGGAAGGCAGTTAAATAATATCCGGTCATAAACCGCTCTTCAAAAGAGGGGAAAAATAAAAACCGTATAAAAATAATACAAGCAATACTGGTAAGGACATATAAAGTGGTTTTGGGAATACTGTTCCCGATCATAAAATATTCTATACACCCAATGAGTATCAGGGAAGGAAGAAAACTCTGGCTAACTGATAGAAAATAAATCAGCACTTGTAAACCATAGGCAGAGACAGATTGCAAATAAGTAACCCTAAGAAACCACCAAAATTCTGGTTCATACAGAAAATTGATACCGACAGCAAGAATAACAGTAAGAAACATACATATCAGGAATGTTCCGAAGTGGATTTGTTTTTGTTTACCAGGCCACATTTGCATTAGAGTCAGTAGAACGAAAACAGAAATGAAATTATCCAGCCTGATAAAAAGAGAAGTCATCAATATCAAAGCAGTCCAATAATATTTCTTCCCGAAATAGATCCGATAAAGGCTGTAAAAAAGAAAAATATTCGAAACTGCATCAGGAGACGATAAACGCGCAAGTATGATGCATGGATTGATAAACAAAAGAATCATGGAAAATATGAGGGCTGGCAGGGGTTTAAGAATTTTCATACACCATGAGAATACCAGACACCCGATACCGAAATAAGACAAAAGAGAGGGAATCAGCGTTGCGGTAACAAAAGAAAATCCCGCCTTGTGTAGAAAATGAATAATAAAAACATAAAGTGGTTTGATTCGATAATAGTCAAGAATATTTTTTTCTGCAATTTCCATCTGGTGAAGAAGCGCGCCCTGTTTCCATCCCGTAACTTCAGCGCGAACGATGAATTTTGTTTCCGATAAGGCCTGCTGGTCTGTCTTTCCATCTTTCGTAAGAGCAGTAGCGATATAATAGGGCAGATCTCCGTTATTTCCGGGCAACATTGATAAGGAAACTGTCAGAATGCATAGAAAAATGAAAAAATAAAGCGATGCTTTCCTGGAAGTCATGGTTGAACTTTAACCCGGTTGATGATTTCAATTTGCTTAATCATGTGACTTGCTATCTCATCGCAGTTCACTTCCTTTCATATTTGCCTTTGTACGGAAATATTTATCAGAAGACTTTTTTAAATAAATTTTCATATGAAAATTCTCACACTAGTATTTTATTCCTTTCCAGGAATTTTTCCCTGATAATCTTTTGAACCGGAACATTTCTAATCTTGCTTTCAAGCCAGGAAATAATATCCAGATAAACAAATGCACGTGTCTCGAAACGATTTTTTTCATAGGTCTTCAGCTTTTCCAATAACTTTGAAAATTCAGGTTTGAGTTCTGAAGGCTCCAGTTTAAATGATCTTCTCAGAAAGCGGAATATTTCTTCCTCTACCTTACTTAGGTTTTCCATTTTTGCCATGAACCTGTAAACCGATTTAATCAGGTATTCCAATAAATTATCGTTCCCTAATTCATAGTGCGCAATCAGATGGAGTAATCGTGAATAACACTGAAGATCCGTGCGCAGATCCATCTTCCAGTTAATAATCTTATTAAGGTATTTAATAGTATGTTCATAGTCACCACTGCCAAAATAGAGGCTGGCAAATTTGTAATAGAAAATAAGTATCCGGTGCCTGTCCAGATAGATTTCATATTCCTTAAGTTTTTCTTCTATATAAGGAACGAGGGCCAGCCCTTCTGTAAAAGTACCGTCAATAAAATGCTGATTGATTTTAGCGATATGCAGGTAAACGAAAGTCTGTATGCGGTTATTATCATTTTCCTGGACGGCTTGCAAGTGAAAAAACTTTTCGAATCGGTTGAGAGTTTCGAGAAATTTTGGATAATTCAGCAGGTCAAAATGAGCTCCCAACAGGTTATGCATGCCTTTAATATAGTGAGCTGTTTCTATCAGGATCATTGCAGGCTCCTTATCAAATAATTCCACCCAACGATGGGTATAACGATAGTAAGAAAGAAAATCCTGCCCGATAAAAGCAAACCAGCTATAGCTCTGATACAGGTAGAGATTTTCATAAAAACCATTGACCGCGGGCATCCTGGCGGGCAGCCTGGATTCAAAGAATTCCTTCACTGCGATTTCATCTTTTTCGTTTCGTGCAACACCGTGTTGTATATACCAGCCGTATAATTGAAGGGAAAGACTGGATAACGCTCCTGCCAGAAGAATCTGTTCGTTCACGGCCTGCATTTCGGCCGCCAGTTTTCCAGCCCTGTCCTGCATACTGCGGGTAATATGAAGGGCCTCTATTTTTTGTTCAAAGAAAAGGGTCTCGAGTACATAACTGTACTGATGATATTCCCGCCCCAATTCCTTGATCTTGTCAAGCACTTTCAGACTTTGCAGGTATAGACCCTGGTTGTAGAGTATTTCAGCATAATCCAGCTGTTCGTGCAACTGGAGAAAAATATTATTCTCACCCCGGATAAGGCGGAGACTTGATAGTATTTGTTTATACAAATGGGCTTTTACATTTGATAGCTGTTGCTTGCTCAGCCGCTTATTTTTTTTCAAAAGCTCCATTTCATCATACACCTCCATTTTATCCAATGCATCAAATAAGTAGATGATTTTCAGGTCCTCAGAGGCAGTATTTCGCTTAACATACAGCTTGAAATTCCGTTTCTCAGACTTTTTCAGAGATTTAACAATTTGAAACAAGGTATCTGATGAGCGGTTGGGCATCGTAATTTGAAACGTCTGAATTAAGGACTGGAGCGGGTTTCAGCGGTTGAAACCCCATTTCTGGACTGTAATTCAAACAGGATTTTGATTTGTATACTGAATCAAACAAAAATAACTTCGATTCAACTCATTTCCCAAAACGATATGAAATCCGATAAAATTTACATTTTCGATACAACCCTGCGCGACGGGGAACAGGTTCCGGGGTGTAAACTGAACACCAAGGAAAAGCTGGAACTTGCCCTGGAACTGGAACATCTGGGTGTAGATATTCTCGAAGCGGGTTTCCCGGTATCAAGTCCGGGGGATTTTCATTCCGTTGAGGAGATTTCAAAAGTGATTCATCATGCCAGTGTATGTGCGCTAAGCCGTGCCGTAAAAACAGATATTGAAGTGGCCGCAGATGCTCTGAAAAAGGCCAAACATCCCCGAATTCATACTGGGATTGGCACTTCGGACTTCCACATCAAATCCAAATTCAATTCAAATCGCGAAGAGATCCTGGAAAGGGCTGTTCAGGCAGTGAAATGGGCCAGGAATCTCGTAGAAGATGTGGAGTTTTATGCTGAAGATGCAGGCCGCACTGATAACACATATCTTGCGCGCGTGATCGAAGCCGTAATTAAAGCCGGCGCCACCGTAGTAAACATTCCTGACACAACCGGATACTGCCTTCCCCACCAATACGGAGAAAAAATTGCCTACCTGGTTAACCATGTAAAAAATATAGATAAAGCTATAATCTCCTGCCATTGTCATAATGACCTTGGGCTCGCAACAGCTAATTCCATCGCCGGTATAATTGCCGGGGCGCGACAAATTGAATGTACCATTAACGGCCTGGGGGAAAGAGCAGGCAATACGGCTCTTGAAGAAGTGGTTATGATCATACGTCAGCACGCGGACTTAGGATTTAAAACGAGCATTAAAACCCAGTCACTGAATCCAATGAGCCGGCTGGTTGCTGATACCATGCGCATGCCGGTGCAACCTAATAAAGCCATAGTGGGGGCGAATGCTTTCTCACATTCTTCAGGTATTCACCAGGACGGATTCCTGAAAGATTCACAGACATATGAAATTATTAATCCCGATGAAGTGGGTGCCGACGGTTCCAAGATTGTACTAACTGCCCGCAGTGGCCGCAGCGCTCTTGCTCATCGTTTTCGGATCATCGGGTATGAATTTACACGTAATGAAATTGATGCCCTCTATATCGAATTTCTTCGGATGGCCGATACAAAAAAAGAAGTGGGTGAAGAAGATTTACATGCGCTCGCCAAAGTAGCCGTGAGCGCCTGATAACGAAAGACCAAGCCTCTGCCGTCCCGCTTGAACCGTGACGGCGGGTGAAACGTCATTAAAAATTTATGAAACCAAAAACTCTTTTCGAAAAAATCTGGGACCCCCATGTGGTAAAAACCATTGAGGAGGGTCCCGCAGTTTTATATATTGACAAACATCTTATCCATGAAGTCACAAGCCCTCAGGCATTTAAAGGACTTGATGACAGAGGTCTTCCCGTATTTCGACCTAAACAAATTATCGCAACAGCAGATCATAATGTTCCAACCGAAAATCAACACCTGCCCATTAAAGAAGCACTTTCACGACTCCAGGTAGATACATTGGAAAAGAACTGTAAAAAATTTGGCATAGAACTCTATGGCCTTGGACATCCTTACCAGGGAATCGTACACGTAATTGGTCCGGAACTCGGCATTACATTACCCGGCATGACCATTGTTTGTGGTGATAGCCATACTTCTACCCACGGCGCTTTCGGCACAATCGCATTTGGTATCGGCACCAGTGAAGTAGAGATGGTGATGGCCACCCAATGTCTCATGCAAACCCGTCCCAGGCTGATGCGCATCAATGTGGAAGGAAAACTGAATCCGGGTGTTTTATCAAAAGACATCATACTTTATATTATTTCTAAAATATCAGCAAGCGGTGCAACAGGATTTGCAGTGGAATATGCGGGATCTGCCATTCGCAATCTTTCAATGGAAGCCAGGATGACGATTTGTAACATGAGCATCGAAATGGGCGCGCGTTGCGGACTGATTGCTCCCGACGAAACAACCTATGCTTATATCAAAGGAAGAAAATTTGCGCCGCAGGGAGCTGAATGGGATAAATCGCTGACTCATTGGAGAACTCTTTTTACAGATCATAAAGCAGAATTTGATATTGAAATTGACATTGATGCTTCGGAAATAGAACCTATGATTACATACGGAACGAATCCGGGAATGGGTATTGGTATTTCAGGACATGTTCCCAATCTGAGGGATGTGGATGAAAAAGAAAAACTATCTTTTGAAAAATCACTTTTATATATGGGACTTGAACCAGGAATGGGAATAAAGGGGAAAAAAGTAGACTATGTTTTTATCGGCAGTTGTACGAACAGCCGGATTGAAGACCTGCGCCTCGTAGCTTCATTTGTAAAAGGAAAACAAAAAGCTAAGGACGTCCAGGTATGGATCGTTCCTGGCAGCAAGCAGGTTGAAAAACAGGCGCAACAGGAAGGCATTGATAAAATATTTGAAGAAGCGGGATTCCTGCTTCGTCAGCCGGGATGCTCTGCATGCCTCGGAATGAATGAAGATAAAATTCCGGCCGGTAAATATTGCATATCCACCAGTAACAGGAATTTTGAGGGCCGTCAGGGACCGAATGCACGGACATTTTTGACAAGCCCATTGACTGCAGCTGCGGCGGCTATCACTGGCAGAGTGACGGATGTGAGAGAGCTTATTTGAGTGTGGTAGTGTGGTAGTGTGGTAGTGTGGTAGTGTGGTTGTGAACTAAAAAAAATAATTTTCTGATTAAAAAATAAAAAATGGAGAAGTGATATTGTTTTAGCTTTTGGAAATGTAGTTCGAAAATGACAATGACGAACTTCACTACCACTCTACCACACTACCACACTACCACACTAAAAAATGAGAGCATTAAATAAAATTATAAGCTCCGCTGTTCCTCTTAATATCGAAAATATCGATACAGACCAGATCATTCCTGCGCGCTTTCTGAAAGCAACCAGCAGGGATGGGTTTGGAAAAAATCTATTTCGCGACTGGCGCTATGAAAACGATGATGAAAATAAACCTAGAAAAGAATTTACATTGAATGATCCCCGGTATTCCGGAAAAATCCTGGTCGCAGGCAAAAATTTCGGCTGCGGTTCTTCACGTGAACACGCCGCCTGGGCTATTAAGGACTATGGATTCGATGTAGTCGTAAGTAGCTTTTTTGCCGACATCTTTAAAAATAACGCGCTGAATAATTTTTGTCTTCCTGTAACAGTTAGTGAAGATTTCCTGAAAGAAATTTTTGATGTCATCAGCCGCGATGCCTCAGTCAAAATCACAGTTGATCTCGAAAATCAAACCATCAGCCTGCCGGGAAAAGATAATAAAACATTAAAGTCTTCATTCGAGATCAGCCATTATAAAAAAACTTGTCTGCTAAATGGATACGACGACATTGATTACCTGTTGAGCATGAAAGAGGAAATTACGAGTTTCGAAAATAAACCGTTCACCCACCCGAATACTATATGAAAAAAAACATTGTTGTTATTGAAGGAGATGGAATCGGACCTGAAGTAACCCGGCAGGCAGTGAAAGTACTCAACGCCATTGCAGAATGCTTTCACCATTCCTTTGAATATCGGTATTGCCTGATGGGCGCCAT
>Ga0210384_10001850_pt1 | contig 27209 bp, 25 predicted proteins | sample IncBWH2MmetaG_FD_160574 | JGI IMG/M metagenome (GOLD analysis project Ga0210384, IMG submission 160574) | Forest soil microbial communities from Barre Woods Harvard Forest LTER site, Petersham, Massachusetts, United States - Inc-BW-H-2-M | ecosystem: Environmental > Terrestrial > Soil >...
CTAGTTCTCGCAACGCTCTTTCCTGGACCGTCTATTCACGCCCAGCAGAGTCAACCTCAGCCGACACATACCCTGAAGGCTACGCCGAAGACGGTGGCGTGGGGGTACTACGACGCGAAGGCGGTGCCGGTGTTGCGCGTCAAGTCGGGAGATACGGTGGAGATTTCGACGGTGCTTACCAACAATCCGAAGCGCCTGGAAGCCGCGGGCGTGCCTCCCGATCAGGTCGAGCAGTCGTTGCGCGATATCGAGGACCAGGTCAAGGACAAAGGTCCCGGCGGGCATGTGCTTACCGGGCCGATTTATATCGAAGGCGCGGAAATTGGCGACGTGCTGGAAGTGAAAATTCTCTCGATCAAACTGGCTATTCCTTACGCTTACAACGCTTTCGGCCCCGGCCGCGGCTATCTGCCCGACGATTTTCCTTACGCCAAAATCAAAATCATTCCGCTCGATGAAAAGCGCATGTTGGCGCACTTCGCCCCCGGCATCGATATTCCGCTCCATCCTTTTTTCGGCAGCATGGGCATTGCGCCGCCGGAAGCCGCGGGCCGCTTCAATAGCGCTCCGCCGTGGATCATGGCCGGCAATCTCGATAACAAGGACCTCGTCGCCGGCACCACGCTGTACATTCCCATTCACGCCAAAGGCGCGCTCTTTGAAGTCGGCGACGGCCATGCCGGCCAGGGCGACGGCGAAGTGGACATCACCGCGCTGGAAACTTCGCTCGTCGGCACCTTTCAGTTCATCGTCCGCAAAGACATGCACCTGAAGTGGCCGCGTGCCGAAACTCCCACCCATTACATCACCATGGGCCTCAATGACGACCTGAACGCCTGCGCCACCCTGGCCGTCCGCGAAATGATCGATTTCCTGGTAACCGAAAAGCACCTCTCCCGCGACGACGCTTACATGCTCTCCAGCGTCGCCGCCGACCTGCACATCACCGAACTAGTCGACGGCAACAAAGGCGTCCACATGATGATCCCCAAATCCATCTTCGTAGGACCAAGCAAATGATAGGCGGTCTCTTTGTAGTGACGCTGCATGCAGCGTCAGTGTGGGTAAAATAAGAAAGAAGCGATCATGAGTCCGGTCAGCAAAAGAGCACTGCGCCGAGCGACCGATAGGAAGCGTGCCAACGCGATCTTGGAATCACTGAGCCAAGGTACGGGCGACGTATACGAGAGCTATCGCGCTCTATACGGGCTCTGGTGCTCCAACAACGCAGCCATTCAAGAACTAAGACCATTGTTTCGGATTCCCGGAATCGAACCAGATGGAGCTTTCTCGGTAACGGACGAATTCAAGAAAACCGTGCGATCACTTGCCAAAGCGATTCTGCCATTGGTTTCGGACGAAGCGACGGGAGTACGATGATCTTAAGGCTATCGATAGTCGTAATCGCGTCGGTGCTGGCGCTGCATGCAGCGCCACTACAAGGAACACTCCAATCCGCAAAACCCGAATGGTGTCAGAAGCTGCCGCACCCGGAAAACACGGCGCTCGAGCGCGTGCTGCCGAACGAGCCGTGGTTCGAGGTTTACAAAGTCGCGCCTAGTGTCTTCGCGATTTACGAGCCGCACCAATCGGAAGAAGTCATCTCGTATCTCATCGTTGGGCACAAGCAAGCGCTGCTCTTCGATACCGGCATGGGCATCGCCAATATCCGCAAAGTCGTCACGCGGCTGACTTCGCGTCCCGTCGTGGTCCTCAATTCCCACACCCATGACGATCACGTTGGCGGCAACTGGCAATTCGATTTCGTCTATGGCATGGACACCGATTTCACGCGCACGAACGCCAAAGGCTCCAGCACGGACGCACAAGCCGAAGTCGCACCCGGCGAAATCTGCGGCGACTTGCCCAAAGGTTTCGATCCCAAAACCTATCGCACCAAGCCCTGGAAGATTTCCCGCTTCATCCAAAGCGGATTCAAAATCAATCTGGGCGGCCGCACCGTGGAAGTCATCTCGACGCCCGGCCACACGCCAGACGCCATCTCGCTGCTCGACCGCGCCAATGGCCTGCTCTTCACCGGCGACACCTACTATCCCGCGGCCATCTGGCTGTTCCGCCCGGAAACCGATTTCGCCGCCTATCGCCAATCCATCGTGCAACTCGCCGACCTCGCCCCGCAACCCAAAATGGTCCTCGGCGCGCACAACATCCCGGTCGCCAAACCGGAGATTCTGCCGCGCCTGGTCACCGCATTCGACGCCGTCCGTGCCGGCACAGTCATCCCGAAGCCAGCGTCACCAGGAAAAGTCACCTACGAAATCGACGGCATCATCTTCTTGATGAAGGCCCCGGAGCCCAAACCGTGAACGCCGGGCGCAGCCGGGCGGAGGCTATGACGGGCGCCGTGACGCAGACGCCAGACCCTGTTTTCGCGCCGAATTCGGGTGTATCCTCAGATTCTACGGGGATTCCACGCGAAGCTCTGCGGGTTTTTCGCGGAGTGAGGTTCGGGGATTTTGCCATGCGTTTCCGGGTCCATTCCATCGCCTGTATCGCGCTGGCTGCAGCTCTGGCCGGCCCGCCACTGCAGCGCGCCGCGGGCAAATCGCGCCCGCCATCCGCGCACGGTAAAACGATCTGGAACTACGACGGCGGCGTGTACATGGTCACCGACGGCGGCATTCCCAGCGGCCCGTGCTTCCGCCTCAATGGCCGGGTCACCGCGCACAAGTTCTTCGACAATCTCAAGCGCCTGGATTTCGACAATGCGGAAACCGTCTTCCGCCGCGGCGAAGAAATCGTCACCCAGTACCCCGACGAAGTGCTCCTCGAATTCTTCATTCACGATATGCCCTGCGCCGATCAGATGGAGCCCAGCAGCATTTCCAGCGGCGGGCGGACTTATCTCACGCGCGAACAAATCAGCAAGCTGCGCCTCAATTTATATTGGAAGCACGGCATCGCCCTCCGCCCGGTCGACAGCGTCACCGCAAAGTATTTTTCGGTGCAGCGCCGCGTGCCGTTTGCTCCGGTGGCCGCTCGCGATCCCGAAGCCCCGGAAAAGCTGGAATGGAGCTACGTCTACGCCGTCCCCAGCGCCGGCATTCCGCTCACGGACAGCCTGGTCCTCATCGTCCGCACGCCCGACGATCGCATCGCCGCCCGCGTCGCCGCAAGAATGTAGTTCTGCTGTCGGCCTGAAACCGAGAGGTTTGCTGGTTGAGTTCTTGCCGAGATGGGGCGCAGCAGTGCTGCGCCCTACCAGCGAGGTGCTTACTTCAGGAAAAATTCGACGGCGGCGACGAATTGGTCCGGCTGCTCGTAAAAGGGGATGTGGCCGCTACGTTCGAGGACCACAAACTTCGAGCCGGGAATGGCGTTGTGAATCTTGTAGGCGACCAGCGGCGCGACGTTGATGTCGTAGCGGCCGGTGACTACCAGCGTGGGGAATTTGAATTTGGGCAGCTCGGGATTCAGATCGAAGCGCGCGATATCGCGCTGCACCGCCGCGCCCACTTCCTTGGTGTATGCGTCGGAGTGGACGCCGGCGATGAAGTTGTCGCGCTTTTCCGTGGAATAAAAGAGCATGGTCAAATATTCGCGGATGCCCGCGTCGGAGGCGGCTTTGTCGCCCATCTCGTCGGCGAAGGTGTAGGCGGCGCGCCGCTCAATCGTCTCGGGGAAGATCTGGCTGAAGAGAAAGATCGTGTCGCTGAATTTCGGCGCGGCGGAATCAACGATGATCAGGCGCTCGACGTGCTCGGGATGACGCGCAGAGTACGCCATGGAAAGAAAGCCACCCCACGAATGGCCTAGCACGTCCCACTTCTCGAGTTTGAGATGCGTGCGCAGCGCTTCGAGATCTTCGATTTGGTCGGCGAGAGTGCAGGACTGGCCGGGCTTCAGCGGCCCGGAGCGGCCGTTGCCGCGTTGGTCGTAAAAAATGATGCGGCGGTCTTTGCCGAGCGCGTCAAACGCAGTGCCGATATGCATGTGGCGATGATCGAAGCCCGGTCCGCCATTGAGAATGACCAGCGGAGTTCCGGAGCCGCCGCCGGTGATGTGGTAATAGAGTTTGCCACCGCCGGAAATGTCGATGGTCTGGCCGTCTTCGGTGACGGCGCCAAACGAAGCGGAGGAAATTGATGCTGCAAAGAAGAACAAAATAAAGAGAAAGGCGAAGCGCATGAGTTTCATGCGCGACACTTTACCCCATTGAGCTGACTTTTTCCGGTTCAATCTTATAGAGGACGCGGACTTCGCCGGGCTGGCGGAACGGATACACGGGATTGCCGAGATATTTCTTGGAAAGTTTGTTGATGTGGTCGTCCGCGCCGTTTTCGGTGACTTCCACGACGCGGCCGCGGATTTCGAGATAGCGGTAGGGATTCGCAGGATCCTGGAGCGAAATGGAAACGCGGGGATCGCGCCGGATGTTCTTGTCCTTGACGCGGCCTTTCGCGGAGTTGATGCGCACGTATTTGCCGTCGTAATCGACCCATACGGGCGTGACTTGCGGGCTGCCGTCGCTCATCAGGGTTCCAAGGTTTCCGAATGCGGGCTTTTCGAGAAGATCGGCGTATTTTTCGGGGATGGCCTGGCTCATCGTTAGGTCTCCTTCGCGGATTGCGGCGAGCACGAGTTTACATCGAAGAGGGATTCGATGCTATTTGTAGCAAAGCGTTGCGGCACCGGCGGCAGCTGCGATTTCCTGGGGAGCCCTTTGGAGCAGGACGGGGATGTGCGAGACTCTTCGCACCGCGCACACAACGGAACGGGCTGGGCGGCGCTGCAGCTGGCCGGGCAAGCCCGGTACCCCTACGCGATCGTTTAACGTGGCGGATGAACACCTGAAACGGCGGGCCTCGGCGGTTTCGACATGGCGGACAAAAAGCAAAGGCAGCGGGCGGTGAAGAAGATTGTTTTTGTTTGGTTGATCGCGGGGATCGTGTTCGGGGTGTTTCATCTGGCGACGGAGAGGCGCGAGTGGGCGATTCCGCCGGAAGCGAAGACGATGAAGAATCCGATAACGCCTTCGGAAGTGGCGCTGCAGTCTGCGAAAGTGATCTACAACGAGAAATGCGCGCAGTGCCATGGCAACACAGGGAGAGGCGACGGCAAGGAAGCCAGGTCGCACGGAACGCTGCCCGCGGATTTCACGGAGCCCGGGAGGATGACCAGGCAAGCGGACGGCGAGCTTTTCTACAAAATCAGCGCAGGGAAGCGGCCGATGCCGGCGTTCCAGAACCGGCTGACGGAACAGCAGCGCTGGCAACTGGTTCTGCTGGTGCGGTCGTTTGCCGGCGAGCATTAGTTTCCTATATTCTGCTGCGGCTATTTTCCTGCGCTTAAGGAGCGTTATGCGGCGAATTCTGTTTGGACTATTGGCATGGATGGTTTGTGTTTCCGCGGCGCAGGCCGGACCTGGCGGCGCAGTGCGCTGCGGCAAGATGCTGGATGTGCGGACCGGCAAAATGCTGAGCAATCAAGTAATCGTATTCGATGGCGACGGGGTGATCACCTCGGTTGGTTCGGAAGCGCCTCTGGCATCGGCGGCAAGCGTGATCGACCTGTCTGGCGCAACCTGTCTTCCTGGATTGATCGACGTGCATACACACCTTACGTCCGATCCGACGGGCAATGGATATGCTTCGCTGGGAATTTCAGTCCCGCGGGAAGCCGTGACGGGAGCCAAGAATGCTCGGCTCACGCTTCGCGCTGGTTTTACTACGGTAAGGAACGTCGGAGCAGGTGGTTTCGCCGACGTGGCGGTGCGCGACGGTGTCAATGCCGGTGAAATCGAAGGGCCACGGATGCTGGTTTCCGGGCCACCGTTGGGAATCACTGGCGGGCACTGCGACGACAACTTGCTGCCTTGGGAATTCCATCATCGGTACGAAGGTGTAGCGGACGGGCCATGGGAGGCCCGAGCAAAAGTACGCGAAGTAGTGAAATATGGCGCGGATGTGATCAAGGTTTGCGCTTCTGGCGGAGTGCTGAGCAAAGGCGATTTGCCCGGGACGCCGCAGTATACGGAGGAAGAACTGAAAGCGATCGCAGAAGAAGCGCACAAGCTGGGACGCAAAGTGGCGGCGCATGCGCATGGGACGCAATCGATCAAAGACGCGATTCGCGGGGGAATCGATTCCGTCGAGCATTCCAGCTTGATCGATGATGAGGGCATCGCGCTGGCGAAACAGCACGGAACCTATCTGGTATTCGACATTTACAACGACGATTTCATCCTGCAGGAAGGCGCGAAGGCGGGCATGCTGGCGGAATCGATCGAAAAGGAAAAGAAAATCGGACGGCTGCAGCGCGAGAATTTCCGGCGCGCGTTTCAGGCCGGAGCGAAGATTGCGTTCGGAACGGATGCGGGCGTGTATCCGCACGGGGACAATGCCAGGCAATTCGCGAAGATGGTGGAATGGGGCATGAAGCCGCTGGATGCGATTCAGGCGGCCACGCTCAGCGCGGCGGATCTTACCGGGTGGGGCGGCAAAGTCGGCGTGATTGAAGCGGGACACTACGCCGATCTGATTGCGGTGAGCGGCGATCCGCTGGCGAACGTGCGCGAATTGGAATCGGTAAAATTCGTGATGAAGGGCGGAGTGGTGGCGCGCAACGACTTCGCAGGGAAATAGCGGCGAGTTACACTGAGGGCCGCGGCGGTTTGCGCCGCTTCGACTTCATGCCTGGCCTCTTTTTATTGCCAACGCTTTCGTTGCAGCCGCGTTTTGCGTTTTTGCTGCTGGCGGCGCTGGTTGTCGGCGCGGCGGTGCCGCTGGCGGTGGCGTGGGCGCGTTTGTTGCCGGAAGAGAAGCCTCCGTTCGAGATGGAAAATCCGCGGCGGCGGCCCACGCCGTCGGTTTCGATTTACGGTAGCGAGCCTGCGGCGCGCAAGATCGATAGCAGCGCGGTGGTGCTGCTTTTTCTGCTGACGCTGAGCTTCGCGCTGCAGTTTCCGGGAGTTCCGCGCGACCCAGCGCTGAATTCGTTGCCGGATCATTGGCCGGGCGCGCAGAACTGGTTTGAAATTGCACTGCCGTGTTTGCTGATAGTGGTTTCCGTGGCGGCGATGGCGCACGGCGCGGTTCGCCGGTCGTTCTTGAGGATGCCGTTGCTGGTTGGCGGTGGATTGGTGCTGTTGTTGTGGCTGGTGGCGCCGTGCTTGTATGCGGCGCTGGCGGCGAGTTAAGAGAAGTCCTGGTGGTCGCGGCGGTCAAAGATAGGTAGTTGCGCCGGTTGAGACTGAAGGTCCGCCTCAGAAGGCGCACCCTACAAGGAGCAGGACCGCCGCCCCAGTAAGATTGGAGCAGGCAGAGGCGTGCGCCAGGCACTGCGAGCGGGCAGGAGCAAGCCCGGCCCCTGCAGGGGATTCCTTGAGCCGCGACTTATGGAGTCGAGCGCGCCTCGTTTGCTACGGACTAGGCGGAAGCGGCTTTTACGCTTTGCAATGCGGTGGCGACTTCCTTGACGTCGGGAACGACGGGGATGTCGTAACTCTTGAACCAGGCGATTTTACCGGCTTTATTGACGATGGCGATGGCGCGGCCGGTGATGCCTTTGTCGGCGAGGTACACGCCGTACTTGTCGCTCATGGCGCCGCGCGGATGAAAATCGGCGAGCAGCGAATACTGGATGTGCATTTTTTCAGCGTAGGCTTTGTGCGACCAGACGCTATCAACGCTGACGCCAAGCACTTCCGCGTCGAGATTCTCGAACGACTTCATTTCGTTGACAAAACAGGCGTGCTCGTTGGTGCAGGTGGGACTCCAATCGAGCGGGTACCACACCAGCACGACGTTCTTTTTGCCGCGAAAATCCGCAAGCTTTACTTCCTTTTTGTCTTGATTGTTCAGCGTGAAATCCGGCGCTGTGTCTCCGACTGCGATGGCCATGGGGTTTCCTCCTGAATCTCTTGCCGTAGCGACCCAAGAATCATAAAAGAATCGGGGCGCGTTGACAAAGGATGGAATGGGCGGGAATCGAGGCTTCGTCCAAGGGAGTTCCGGTGTAAAATGCGCCGCATGGAAAGCTGGCGTGAACGAACGAGCGCATGAACTCCAAATCGACAAGGCGCGCGCTGATGATGCCGCTGAGTGATTTGGTGGCGCGGTACCAATCGCTGGCGGGCCATTTCGGAATTCCCGTGGCCCTTTCCGGGTTTGCGCTGACGCGGGAGGAAACCGAGCGGCTCTTCTCGGCTTATGACGAGGACTATCACATCAGCCGCTTTCTGCATTTCTCGGATTCCGGCGGAACTTCGGTGGATGCTTTCGAAATCAACGGTGAGCGCGCCACGCATGTCGCGATCGACGCGGAGATTGCAACCATTCTTTAATTTTCGTTTTGAAAAAATCGCATTTTTGACTACGCTACACACGCCTCGGAGGTGATTGGATGGCTGGTACGCCGACGCTTTTGCCGGAATCGCGCCTGGGAAGGACGCTGCGGCGCGATTCCTGGTGGACGGAGCTGATTCCGGTGGTGCTGCTGCTCGGCGGCTTCGGCCTTTACGCAACTTTGCGCGCTTTCGAGAATGCGTACTATTCGTGGGGGCCATACCTCTCGCCGTTTTATTCGCCGCTGATCGATCCACAGCATCATTGGTGGCCGTTTTCTCCCGCGCTGCTGATCCTGGTGGGCCCGCTCGGATTCCGCGCCACCTGCTACTACTACCGCAAAGCGTACTACCGGGCGTTTTTTCTCGATCCACCTGCTTGCGCCGTGGGAGAGCCTGCCAGCCGGCGGTATAGCGGCGAAACCAAGTTCCCGTTCATTCTGCAAAACCTGCACCGTTATTTTTTGTATCTGGCGATTTTGTTTCTGGTGTTTTTGTGGCATGACGTGGTGCTGGCGTTCAACTTCGATGGGCACTTCGGCATCGGCGTGGGCACGCTGGTGCTACTTGTGAATGTCACACTGCTCTCGATCTACACGCTTTCGTGCCATTCGCTGCGGCATCTCGCGGGCGGAAAGCTCGATTGCTTTTCCTGCGCGTCGTTCGGCAAACCGCGATTCAAACTATGGAGCGGGCTTACGCGGTTGAACGAGCGGCACATGCTGTTTGCATGGGCCAGCCTGATTACCGTAGGTTTCGCCGATTTCTACATTCGCCTGGTGGCCAGCGGCGCGATTCACGACCTGAGGATTCTGTGACCACAAATTACGAAACGCGGGAGCACGATGTAGTGATCATCGGAGCCGGCGGCGCGGGACTGCGCGCGGCGATCGAAGCGCTGGCGCAAGGCGCGTCGGTGGGCGTCGTGTGCAAATCGCTGCTGGGCAAAGCACACACGGTGATGGCCGAAGGGGGCATCGCGGCGGCGATGGCCAACGTGGACGCCGCGGACAGTTGGAAGACGCATTTCCGCGACACCATGCGCGGCGGCAAATTCCTGAACAACTGGCGCATGGCGCAACTGCATGCGCAGGAAGCGCCGGAACGGGTGCGCGAACTGGAGCAGTGGGGCGCGCTATTTGACCGCACGGAGACTGGTGATATTTTGCAACGCGCGTTTGGCGGGCACACCTTCAAGCGGCTGTGCCACGTGGGGGACCGCACCGGCCTGGAGATGATCCGTACGCTCCAGGATCGCGGCGTGCAGCAAGGCTTCGACGTGTTCATGGAGTGCACGGTCACGCGGCTGCTCACCGACGGCAAGCGCATCACCGGCGCGTTTGCTTATTGGCGCGAGAGCGGGCGCTTCATCGTGTTCAAGGCGAAATCCGTGGTGATTGCCACGGGCGGCATCGGCAAAGCGTGGCGCGTCACTTCCAATTCCTGGGAATACACCGGGGACGGCATGGCTCTGGCTTATGAAGCGGGCGCAGAACTGATGGACATGGAGTTCGTGCAATTTCATCCCACCGGAATGGTTTGGCCGCCGGGCGTGCAAGGCCTGCTGGTGACCGAAGCGGTGCGCGGCGAAGGTGGCATTCTGCGAAATAAAAATGGCGAGCGCTTCATGGAAAAGTACGACCCGAAGCGCTTGGAACTTTCCACGCGCGACGTGGTGGCGCGTTCGATTTACACGGAAGTGAAAGAGGGCCGCGGCACGGAGCACGGCGGCGCGTTTCTGGATATTTCGCACAAGCCGGCCGACTACGTGAAGAAGAAATTGCCAAGCATGTATCACCAGTTCAAAGAACTCGCGGATGTGGACATCACCAAAGGCCCGATGGAAGTGGGCCCGACGTGCCATTACATGATGGGTGGGATTCGCGTCGAGGCGGAGACGGCGCAATCGACGGTGCCCGGACTTTTCGCAGCAGGTGAAGCGGCGGCGGGGTTGCATGGTTCGAACCGGCTGGGCGGCAATTCGCTTTCGGATCTGCTGGTCTTCGGACGGCGCGCCGGGCTGGCCGCAGCCGCACATGCGAAGAGCGTTTCGCACGCGCCGGTGAACACCGCGCAAATTGAAGCAGCGGAAAAAGAATTGCTTGCGCCGTTTGCGAATACCGGCGGCGAAAGCCCGTATGCCGTGCATCGCGACTTGCAGGAAGTGATGCAGAACCTTGTGGGCATTTACCGCACCGAGCAAGACCTAATGAAGTCGCTCGGCGACCTTGAAAAACTCAGCGCGCGCTCGGCAAAAACCGGCGTCGAAGGCACGCGCATGTTCAACCCCGGATGGCATCTGACGCGCGAGCTGAAATCCATGCTGCTGATTTCCGAAGCGGTGGCGCGCGCCGCGTTGGCGCGCAAAGAGAGCCGCGGAGCGCACAGCCGCACCGACTATCCGAATCTCGATGATGCGAACTGGGGCAAGAAAAACAACATCATCGTGCAGGACGGCAGCACCATGACGCGGCGCGAATCGGCCGTCCCGGAAATGCCGGCGGATTTGCGGCAAATCGCAGCGCAAGAGTAGGTAATGCAGCGCAGTGGTAGCCGCTTTGCGGCTGACGGGGAGCGAAAATCGATCATGGCCGAAACCACTTTTCGGGTTTTTCGAGGCGACGCTAACGGCGGGCAAACGCTCGACTATCGAGTGCCGGTCGCGCCGGGCATGGTGGTGCTCGACGCGCTGCACTACATTCAGGGGCATCTCGCGCCGGATCTGGCGGTGCGCTGGAATTGCAAAGCCGGAAAATGCGGCTCGTGTTCCGCGGAAGTGAACGGCCGTCCGCGGCTCACTTGTAAAACGCGCATGGACGAATTGCCGAAAGACCAGCCGGTCACCGTCGTTCCCATGCGCGCGTTCCCCATCATCAAGGATCTGGTCACCGACGTTTCCTGGAATTACGCGGTGAATCGCAAGATTCCGCCGTTCCAGCCGAAGCCAGGCGTGGAATGGAAGATATCGCAGATGGACGTGGACCGGGTGCAGGAATTCCGCAAATGCATCGAATGCTTCCTGTGCCAGAACGTTTGCCACGTCCTGCGCGATCATCACAAGAAGGAAACCTTCGGCGGGCCGCGCTTCTTCGTGCGCGTTGCGGGGCTGGAGATGCATCCGTTGGACGACGTGAATCGCGCGCCCCTGCTCAAAAACGAGCTGGGCATCGGCCTCTGCAACATCACCAAATGTTGCACGGAGGTCTGTCCGGAAGATATTCACATCACGGACAACGCCATCATTCCGCTGAAGGAGCGGGTCGTGGACCAGTTCTACGATCCGTTCACCATGGTGGTGCGCAAGATTTTCGGCGCGAAGTAACGAAGATGTACGGGCGCGACGTCAGCTGAAGCGCATTGCGATACGGCGGCGTTCGTCCGTCAGGAGGGCTCATGCAACGGCAACTAAAATCAATCTCGAAAGCGGGCATTGCGGAAGCGCTTGCCAAAGTCGAGTTGTACCGCTACCTGAACGAGCCTGAAGAAGCTGAATCGATTTGCCGCGATATTCTTGCCGTCGACGCCAGACAGCAATTGGCCACGCGCTTGCTTGGCTTGACCATCACGGATCAGTTCACCGGATCGGCGACCGATCGTTACTCGGAAGCCGCCGAATTATTCGCCAGTCTGCGCGATCCCTACGAACGCAACTACTACGCGGGCTTGCTGCACGAGCGCCGCGCCAAAGCGCAGCTTCGCTGCGGCTGCGCCGCGCACATCTTACTCCCGCTGCTCGAAGAAGCGCTGCGCTGCTTTGCCGAAGCGGAAAAGCTGCGCCCCGCCGGCAACGACGACAGCATCCTGCGCTGGAACCGCTGCGTGCGCCTGCTCGAAAGCCGCCCCGATTTTCACTGGGAACGCGAGCATCTGCCCATCGCCGACGAAGACGGCCCGCCGGTAAGCACCCGCCGCGCCTGAAACGATCGCTAAGTTTTTTTGGTTGAGCTGATTTGGAGCGTCTGGAGCTTACACCGCGAGTGTTCGCTGAAACCGCCGCGTTAGCTTGTGGTGTTCTTCGCGCATCGCGTTCGGCAGCCGGCTTCCGAATTTTTCGAAGAATTGACGCGTATCTTCCATTTCCGCTTCCCAATCCTCGCCGTGCACTTGCAGCAATTCGGTCAACGCTTCGGGCGCGATCTTCAGCCCGTCCAGCGTCAGCGCCCCGCGCGACGGCACGTAGCCGATCGGCGTTTCGTCGGCCTGGCCGCGCCCTTCCACGCGCTCGAGAATCCATTTCAGCACGCGCACATTTTCCCCGTATCCCGGCCACAGGAATGTGCCGTCCGCGCCTTTGCGGAACCAATTCACGTGAAAAATCTTCGGCGGCTTCGGGATTTGTTTGCCCATTGCCAGCCAGTGCCCGAAATAATCCGCCATGTTGTAGCCGCAAAACGGCAGCATGGCCATGGGATCGCGCCGCGTGATGCCGACGTCGCCGGTGGCCGCCGCGGTGGTCTCGCTGGCCATGGTCGCGCCCACAAACACGCCGTGCTGCCAGTCAAATGATTCGTACACCAGCGGCGCAACGCGCGCTCTTCGTCCGCCAAAAATAAACGCCGATATCGGCACGCCTTCCGGCGCTTCCCACTTCGGCGAAATGCTCGGCGATTGGTTCGCCGGCACGGTGTAGCGCGCATTCGGATGCGCCGCCGCGCCTTTCGACGAATCCCAGGCTTCGCCCTTCCAGTTGATCAATCCGGCCGGCGGCTCGCTACCAATACCTTCCCACCAGGGCTCGCGGTCCGCAGTGATCGCGGTGTTGGTGAAGAGCGTGTTTTTCGTCAGCGCGCCCATCACGTTGGGATTGGTTTTCATCCCGGTGCCCGGCGCCACGCCGAAAAATCCTGCTTCCGGATTGATCGCGTGTAAATAGCCGTCCGCGCCAATTTTCATCCACGCGATGTCGTCGCCGACGGTCCACACTTTGTAGCCCTGGCTCTGCAGCGCGGAAACCATCATCGCCAGATTGGTTTTGCCGCAAGCGCTCGGGAATGCCGCGCCCATGTACGTCACTTTGCCGCCCGGCGATTCGAGCCCGAGGACGAGCATGTGCTCCGCCATCCACCCTTGCTCGCGCGCCATCACGCTGGCGATGCGCAACGCAAAACATTTCTTGCCCAACAAAGCGTTTCCGCCGTAGCCCGAACCCACGCTCCAGATCAATCTCTCCTGCGGAAAGTGCATGATGTACCGCCGCATGGGGTCCAAATCGCCCAGCGAGTGTAGCCCCGGCACAAAATCGCTCGACGCGCCCAGACGGTCCGTCACTACTTTGCCCATGCGCGACATAATCCGCATGCTCGCCACGACATAGGGGCTATCTGTGGCTTCCACTCCGATTTTGCTCAGCGGCGAATGCACCGGACCGAGAATGTACGGCACGACGTACATGGTCCGCCCGCGCATCGCCCCGTCCAACAGCGCGCCCACTTTGTGCTTGGCCGCCTCCGGATCCATCCAGTTGTTCGTCGGCCCAACATCGTCTTTGTCTGGCATGCAGATGTAGGTAAGGTGCTCGGTCCGCGCCACGTCATTCGGGCTGCTGCGGTGCAGGTGGCAATTCGGGTAGGTCTTCTCGTTTAGCGGCACGGTATCACCGCCGCGCAGCATTTCCGCGATTATCTGTCTATTCTCGGCTTCCGACCCGTCGCAGTACACCACGCGGCCCGGCTTGGTCAGCTTCGCCGCTTCATTCACCCAATTTTCTAACGGAGTCGGCACCTTTTCCCCCTGGAAAAAGCCGGCTCGCCCATTTCTCCGGTGCGAGATGGCCTGCGCGGCTAACGGATGCGCTCGCTGCAACCCTGCCAGGCGGCCAATCGCAATGGCGGGAACTTCTGCCAGCCCGGCAAACGGTTCTAACTTCGTTCTACCCGGCCCTCAGTTTATGTTAGCCCCCCGCCCGCACGCAAGTTACCGCCACGGCGCACTTTTTCATTGCGGTTGCCAAGCTCAGGCAACGCGGCAGTGGGTTTATTTGCGGTTGTCCGGCAAATCGGAGAAGGAGTTGATAATCGCCGCGGCGTCCGATAAGGACGACCGGTAAGCCCTATTCCTCGCGCAGCGCTTTCAGCGGATCGATCTGAGCCGACCGGCGCGCCGGAACGTAACAGGCGAGCATCGCCACTGCTGCCAGGAGCAATGGCGCGCCCACGAGCAACCGTGGATCGTTGGTACCGATTCGCAGCGCATCGGTAAACATATTCGCCAGCGCCGAAACTATTTTCGCCAACCCGATCGCTCCCAAAAATCCTAGAACCGTTCCCACACCAACCAGCGCCGCGCCTTCGCGCAGCACCAACCCTAACACCTGCGCCCTGCTGGCACCGAGGGCCGTGCGGATGGCGATCTCCTTGCGTCTTTGCGCAACCGCGTAGGCCGTAACTCCGGCAAGCCCGATGGCGGCAAGCAGCAAGCCAAACACGCCAATTCCGCCGTACGTTTGTACAGAAAACTGCAACGCCGACCGGCTGCGATCCAGGTAAGCGCCCAGCGTTTGCATATTGAAGATGTTCAGCTGCGGATCGATCGCGGCGATCTCGTTGCGAATCACGCTCTGCGCGTCGGTTCCCGAATAGCGCTCCGCATCCAACCGCACCAGAATGGTCATCCCGCCCGCCTGCGGCCGGGCAAAATTACGCGACGTCAGCGGCAAATACAGGATGGCTTGGCTGAATCCCTGTACATCCCTCAAGTCGCGGACTACGCCGACTACTTCATAGGAATGACCGTCGTCTCGAAGGCGTTTACCGACCGCATGGCCAGTTCCGAAAAAGCCGCGCGCGGCACTCTCATTCAGCATCGCGGGCAAAGTGTTCGATGCATCTCCGTGGCTTCGTTGATCCGCTTCCATGAACTCCCGGCCCGCCAGCATCGGCTCGTTGAGCGCGGCAAAATAGCCCGCGCCCACCGTTTCTTCGAGCACCGGCTTCAATACCGGCGCGGAACCCGGCGACTCTTCCGCTGACAATTGCGTCGGTTCAACGTCGCTGGTAAAAGGCGAGTGCGCAGCCAGGGCGATACTTCCCGCCAGGCCCGCGGCTTTGAGCCGTTCGGGAAGTCTCTCGAACAACGCTTGCGCGTTTTCAGGCGCGTAGCCGTCACGCACCGGATCAAGGGACAGCAGCACCATCGTCTTCGGGTCGAACTTGGTTTGGATGCTGCTGGCCTTGCTGATTCCCAGCACCAGAAATCCTGTCATTAGCAAGAGCATCAGCGATGCCGCAACCTGCGCCACCATCAGCAGGTTGCGCAGACCGATGCGCCGGTAACCCGGCAACTGCAGCGCCGAGCCCTCCTTAAGAGCCGGAGTCAGGTCGGCTTTTGTCGCTTGCAGCGCGGGCGCCAGGCTGAATCCGATGCCGCACACAATCGCTAGCCCAAAGGCGAAGACCCCGGCGTGCCAATCCAGGTAGAACTGGGATCCTTCCGGTACCGCAAGCGGCGCCCGGAAACGCATGCTCAACACGCCGAGACCGCACGCGAGGGCGAATCCCGCGATGCCGCCCAGCAGGGAAAGCAAAATTCCTTCGCTCATCATCTGCCGGACCAGCCGGAAACGGCTGGCTCCGACCGCCAGGCGAATGGCCAGTTCCTTTCGGCGATTGGCGCCGCGCGCCATCAGCATATTCGCCAGATTCATGCACGCCAGCGTGATCACCAGGCCCATCAGCGCGACCAGGAATCCGATCAACGCGGGCTTCACCTTTCGCGGAATGGGTATGCTGGTGCCTGCGGGAAGCAAGGTTACGCGCCTGCCTTTGTCAAGCCGTGCCGGTAAAGAACCATCCTGCTCGTCGAGCCGGCGGGTGATCGCCTCAAGGCCCGCTTCCGCCGCGTCAATCGTGACTCCGGGCGCCAGGCACATCATGGGCAGGAATTCCTTGGCATGGCGTTGATGGAGCACGTCGTTGGCCAGCTCCGGAGCCAGCGCCGCCGGGGCCGTGATCGGAACGAACAGCTCCGAAGGGTTGATGGAAAGCGCACCGTGGAAATTCTTCGGCGTGATTCCCACGATGGTCGCGATCTGCCCGTTCAGCCGAAGAATTTGCCCCACCGCGTCGGGAGACGCGTTCAGGCGATTTCGCCAGAAACGATCCGTGATCACCACAACCGGTGCGTCACCCGGCTTATCAAGTTCCGCGCTCAGCACTCTTCCCTGTTCGGCTCGCACTCCCAGCACCGCAAAATAATCCGCTGATACCAGTTGCCCGAATACGCGTTCGGGTTTGCCATTCCGGTCGCCTTGCAAGCTCACATTGAATGGGATACCGGTCTCGAATGCGGCCACTCCGGCGAACAGGCTCTTTTGCTCACGAAACCGCTCGATGGTGTAATACGACACCGGAGAAACATCACCGTCCGATGACTGTTGCAGCATCACCAGCCTTTCGGCATTCGTCGCTCCCGGCAGATCGCGGAACAGCACCGCCCATCTCGAGCTGTACACGTTGGTGGTCAGCCCAATTCCCAATCCCATCGAAAGAATGCCCACCATCGCGAACCCGGGCGACTTGACCAGCGCTCGCCATGCATACCGCATGTCCCCGCGCATTTCACTCAGGTATTCCATCGGCACGCGCATGGCGATGTCCGCGATCAGCCGGATCAAGCCGGCGGTTCCGTGCCTTTTGGCAATCTCTTCCACGACGTCTTCGCCAAGTTGCATCACCTCCGCGCCATATGCCACTTTGAATTCGTGCGGAAACGCGCGCGCCAGCCACCGGTACATCCGCCATGCGAAGTTCATTGCGTCACCATGCCTTGCTTCACTTACTCTTGTTTGAGCGAACCTTGTTTCAGTAACCCGGTTTCACTCGTGCTTGTTTTACTCGCCCTTGTTTCGCCTGAATGGTTCGAACCAATTCCTGCAGCCGCTCGCATTCCGCGTCCAGCACTCTCCGGCCGAGATCCGTCAACCGGTAATATCGCCGCCGCGCATCGTCCACTTCCGGCGCCGGCCGCTCGTCGGATTCGACGATCAGGTTCGCCTCGATCAGCCGCTTGATCGATCCATACAGCGTCGCAGGCCACAACCGCACCTTGCCGGTGGTGCGATCCAGCACTTCCTGCATAATCCCGTACCCATGCTGCTCTCCACCGGCCAGCGAGAGCAGGATGTGAAACCACTGCGTCTTCAGGGGAATGAACTCTTGTGGATCTATCTCAGTCATGCCCATATCTATATCACGTGATATCTATATGTGTCAAGAGCGCTGTTTCTGCCCGTGGGCATTAAATTCACGCTCCAGCATTTCCCCGTCGGGGCACGATCCATCGTGCCCTCCTTCTTCCTGTACTATCAATCGTCGTGAAGCCTTTCGAGTTGCTGGCCCAGACGTCTTCTCCAGACGGTACGATCTTGAAGCTGGTTCGCCGCGGCGACGAATACCTCATACTCGCCGCCGATGCCGTCCTTATGTCTAGCCGCGTGCACGGCTCGGAAGATGCGCTGGCCGCGCTCGCCTGCCAGCGCGCGCGCACTCTCGAGCGGCCCAGCGTGCTGATCGGCGGTCTCGGAATGGGCTTCACGCTGCGCGCCACGCTCGACCTAGTCCCACCACGTGCCACGGTTGTAGTCGCAGAACTCCTTCCCGCAATCGTCGAGTGGAATCATGGCCCGCTCGGGCCGCTAGCCGGGTACCCTCTAGAGGACCAGCGCGTGCAAGTCGAGATCGCCGACGTCGCCGCCCTGCTCCGTTCACGCTCCGGCCAATTCGATGCCGTGCTGCTCGACGTGGACAACGGCCCGGCCGCCTTTACCGTCGCCAACAACGCCGCGCTCTACGACATCCGCGGAATCGCCGCCGCCCACGCCGCTCTCAAAGCGCAAGGAGTCCTGGCCGTGTGGGCCGCAAAAGACGATCAAAACTTCGCCCAGCGCTTGCGCGCCGCCAGATTCAAAGTCCAGGTCCATCGCCCGCGCAGCCGCCTGGCCAGCGGCGCCCGCCACACCATATTTCTGACCCACAAGTCCTAGCCCCGGCGCCTCTGACTCGACGCGGCCGCGCGGCGCACCTGCCCGGCAAGGCGACCAACCGGAAATTTGCCACCTGTTCAATTTTGCACAGACGGGCCTAAGTCGGGGCTATAGCATCCTCGGGAAAGTCGAAGATAGAAATAGGCCCGCTATGGCCGTCGTTGGAATGCCTCCGAGGACGCCATCGCGGGCATCTGTTTTACAGGGAGCGCGTCACCGGCAAACAGGTTACGCGCCCTTCATTTGCTCATCCTTCACCGCCTAAGTGTCGCAAAACGGACAGACTTACACCGGAGAATCAGCCATTGTTAAGGGCAGCCAAATCGAGCGCTCCGGGCAATTCGCATCGGCGCATCAGTCGGATATCGCCACAGTCAAGAATAGGTCCAAATAAATGTCTTTCTATCGCTTACCCTTCCCCTCCACCGCCCGGTTTCAATTGTTTGCTCTGGCTTTCTGTGTCTTAGCCCTGGCCGGTTGCGCAGGACAGGTAGCCATGACTCCTCCGCCGCCCGCTCCGAGCGTGCGCTTTGGCCATGTCTTCATTGTCGTCGAGGAAAACGCCAATTTCGGCGACGTCATCGCTAATCCCGCCTTACCTTACTTGAACGGCCTCGCCAACCAGTACGGCCTCGCGGCCAATTATTTCGCCAACGCGCATCCATCGATCCCCAATTACTTCGAGCTCACCACCGGGCAGATTCTCACTATTATCGACGCCTCCACGCCGCACAACTTCCCCGTCGACGCAGAGAACGTTGTCCGCGACCTCCTCGCCGCGGGCAAAACGTGGAAGTCTTACGCCGAAGATCTTCCCTCGGTCGGCTACACCGGCGACGATACCGGGCGTTACGCCGTCCGTCACAACCCGCTCGCCTATTTCACCGACGTGCAGAACGATACCAGGCAAGTGCAAAACCTCGTGCCCTTCACGCAATTCGCCACCGATCTCAAAGCCGCCAACCTGCCTGATTTTTCCTTCATCGTCCCCAATCTTTGTAATGACGCGCACGACTGCTCCCGCGCGATCGCTGATGCCTGGCTTAAGACCAACATCGACCCGCTCATACAAAGCGCGCAGTTCCAGAAGGACGGCCTGCTCATCATCGTTTTCGACGAAGCCGATACGCTGGACCTGACTTCCGGTGGCGGCCACGTAGCCGCCGTCATCGTCAGTCCGCAGGCCAAGCGCGGATACAAGTCCATCGCTTTTTATCAACATCAGAGCGTTCTACGCCTGACGCTCGAAGGCCTTGGCGCGACTAAGCTGCCTGGAGATGCCGCCACCGCGCCGGCCATGTGGGAGTTTTTCAATAAACCGTAGAGCAGCGTCTCAATCTGGCTCAACGCCCGATAAAACACCTAGACCGGCACGTAGTCTTCCACCGGAATGAATTGCCCCACCACATCACCTCAGAAAGCTAAGCTATACTTCCGCTCATGCAACCCGAACAAGAGGTTATGAAACGATGGAGCGGTTCCGCTCCATTCTGGGACAAGCATCGCGAAATCATCCGGCAGATGTTTGCGCCGGTTACGCAAGCTCTCGTCGCGGATGGCCAGATTGGCGCTCGGCACGCAGTCCTGGATATTGCTACTGGTCCTGGAGAACCAGCGCTCAGCATTGCCGCCCTTGTCGGACCTCAAGGCAAGGCCTGTGGGATCGATCTGGTTCCCGAGATGGTCGCCGGCGCGCGTCGCGCGGCGGGCCGTCTTGGGCTAAACAATGTGCAATTTGATGTCGCCTCGGCAGAGCATCTGCCGTTTCCCGCCGATTCCTTCGATGCGGTAATCAGCCGCTTCGGCGTGATGTTCTTTCCCTCTCCTGCCGAAGCGGTTCGCGAAATGCTTCGCGTGCTCAAGCCAGGACGGAAACTGGCTTTGGCGGTCTGGCATTTCGCCGAACGAAATCCTTTTCATTACTCGGTGTCGCGAGTCATGGACCGGCATGTTCCTTCGCCGCCACCTGCTCCCGACGCTTTGGATGCATTTCGCTTCGCCAGTCCCGGCAAGTTACAAAAAATCCTGAACGAGGCGGGCGCAATCGCTGTGTCTGAGCGCCTGCTGCCATTCGCGATTCAAGCGCCAATCCCAGTGGAAGACTTCTGGACCCTACGCCTCGAAATGTCTGACACGCTTCGCGAAAAAACCGCCGCCCTCTCCGAGGATCAAATGGCGGAAGTCCGCCGTGACGCGCTCGCCTCTCTTCGCGAGTACTCCACACACCGCGGAATGAGTTTGCCAGCCGAGGTTCTCATCGTCAGCGCAGCCAAAGCCCGCCCAGCATAGTTGAGCCTCTTCACGAATAGACGACGCGCCAAGTCTCTGCCTGATAAGGCGCAAACAGGGCAGGAACGCTCCCGGCAGGATTTACCTCGGTAACCCCTTTAGAATGCGCACTTACGAAAAAACCTGGGGGGGGTGAGGCATGTTATGTTAAGTAGTGGCCTATTACGCCGCAGCGGCCAGCGCTTCGGTTTGCGAGGTCACGATCAACACCGACGGATAGGCCGCAGCGTCATGCAGTCGCAGGTAAAAGTGCCCGATGCCCGCCAGACCGAGCAGCAGATTCGGCGTTTCGCCACCGCCCAGCACTCCGCAGGGCCACGGCATCCGGTTCTTCTCATACATCTGAATGCCCTGCAAACCCAGGTGCTGCGCCGCGGCCACCCAGTCCTTACGGTTCAGCACTTCCGCGCCGTAGAGCAGCAGCTCGGCATTGCCACCGAGCCCGTGGCACAGCGAAAAATTCGCCTGCCCGCCGTAGAGTCCCGGATCGAGCGCCTTCATGGTCGTGCGAATCGCCGCTTCCGCCTCTCGGCGCAATTCAGGGTCGCCGGTCAGTTCAAAGCAGCGCAGCCGCGAAAGCCCGATGCCCGGTGCGCCATGGCACCACGCTACCGCATACGACGGCTCGGCCTTTTGCCCCGGCTGAATGTTCTGCAGGCTGCGCAGGTCCGGCCAGTTTTCGTGCTGCGCGCTGAAGTGATGCCGTTCATAGCGAAATGCCGCACGCGCTGCTTCCCGGTAGCGCCGGTCCTGAATGGAGTGATGCAGCTCCGTAAGCGCCCAGCCGATCCCCGCGGTACCGTGGGAGAAGCCCAGCAAGTCTGGCTGCCCGGGCATGGCGATGGTGGTCCACGAAGTTCCTTCTTCGCGCTGATTCGCCGTCTTCAGGAGGTGCTCGCCATGGCGCACTGCAAGCTGCAGGAAAACTTCCTTGGTGTACTTGCGGTAGAAGCGCAAGAACGCCGGTATCGCTCCGGCGCTGCCGGAAATCACGTCCAGCAAATTCGCGTTCAGCTTCAGCGGCTGCAAGCCTTCGATCAGCGAAAACGCCGCTTGCAGCAAGTCTTCGCGGTCGAAGAGATCGCCCAGCTCCGAAAGCACGTAAGCGATGCCGGTCTGCCCGGAGTAGAACCCCGCACGCGAAGCCTCCGCGATTTCTCCAGCGCGCGAAGCGGCTTGCAGCGCCGCACCTATCGCCGCGGTCTTGAACGGCTTGTCTCCCGTGGCGCGGTAAAGCTGTCCGAGAAAAAGCGCGATGCCGCTGGTGCCGTTGTACATCTCCGGACCGAACACGCGGTGCACCACGGTCCAGGCATTGCTCTCGAATTCCATCGAGTCGCCCATCCAGTTGCAGCGCGCGCCGTCCCACAGCGCGTCGCGGCAAAGCCGCGCGCCGATCGCCGCCGCCGTGTTCAGGAATATCGTGCCGTTTTTTTCGCTGCTCGTCGTGTTCATCGTGTTGATCTGATTCAAAGCGTTCATTGTGCAAACTCCGGACTGTCATAGAAATCGGCGGACTGTGCATTCAAATGAATCCGCTCCAAACTCAATCCGTACTGGGCAAAGTAGCGCGCGATTTCCGCCATGCGCTCTTCCTCCCGGCTCAGCCCTTTGCTCGCCGCGCTGCAAATCGCTTCCGCCAGAATGCGGCAGCGATTCATGCCGAAGCTTTCGCCGTTGCCCGGGTCTTCGGCGAAAGCCAGCCCCGGCGCAAACTCCCGTGTAAACAGCGGCGTCTCCGGCCGAAGGAATCCTTTCAGCTTCTCGCGCCCGCCGGCCACGAGTTCCGCGGAGATGCGGAAGAATCTCTTGCTCACGTACAGCACCGCCGCATCCAGCCGTTCGAATTGCCCGGCAACCGTCAAGCACTTGAAGCGGAACGGCACTTGGAAGCGGTTGAGCGTTTGCGTGATCCAATTCGTCAGCGGCGCCGCGCCTTCTTCGCGCAAGTTCCAGTAAAAACGCGTCAGCCGCGCTTCGTCCGCGGGATCGCTTTCCGCTTCGCCGAACGCAAAATAGAAGCCCGGCTGCATGGTGCGCGATTCGTGCGGAAAATAAACGCTGATGTGGCTTCCCGGCCGCGGCGGAACACCCGGCCCGTCGAAAGTCAGAAATTCTCCCGGCCACAGCGAACGCTGCTTGCCGGATTTTTGCGCGATCACTTGGCCCGAAGCCTCCATGCGCGCGATTTGCCATCCGGTGTCCCAGCGCGGCTGCCCGGCATTGGCAGCGGAAAGTTCTGCGGTGAGGTCTCTCGGAGCGATCGGCGAAGCAGGAGTTGGCTGAGCGCTTTTCGCTGAAAACGGCTTGCAGTAGCAACTGGCATACAGGCAATTTCGCAACGTTGCGACCACCGGGTTTTCCTGTGCCGCGTGCATTCCCGGAGCCGCTTGCTGCACTGCAGCGGCAGCGAAGTTGTGTCCCGCCAACGAAAAAGTCGTAGCCGAGGAAATGGTCACGGCGTTTACGATCGCTTTCAGTCGTTCGGTAGTGGTCTCTCTGTGCATGGCGCTCCCCTTAAAAACCCAGCAATTCGCGAATGGCTTCCTGCGGGCGCGTCAGCACATTCAGGCTCACTTGCAGAAGATAAAGAATGTTCGTGGAGATTTGCGGCGCGTAGTACGTGTATTCGTACGCCGTCTGAATCATGCGCGCGGCGGCGCTGCGCACGGAGCGTTCCAGTTTCTCGGCCTGAATTTGTACCGGAATCTCCATCAGCTCCGCGTAAGTCTTCCAGAAGTGCTGCATCGCCGGCTGCATCTTTTCCACGGGAAATTGCGCGCGCGCCAGGAGATCGTCGGTAGTCGTTTCCGCCTGTGCGGGCATCGAGAAAATCCAGAACGATAGATAGGCCTGAAAAATGGCCCCGACGTCCCAGCAGGGATCGCCAAAATCCGAAAGCTCCCAGTCGACCAGCCTCAGTTCCTTGCTGCCGTTGCCGTCCTTGGGAACGAGCAAGCAGTTGTCCCATTTCACGTCGCCGTGAATCAGGCATGGCGCGCTCCATTGCGCGCGCAGGGTCTCGAGCGAAGCGTGAAATTCCGGATAGCGCTGAATGATGCCGACGATCTGGGTGTTGCCGGCGCTCATCGTTCCCGCGCCGCCGACATTGAACTGGTCGATGGAGAGAATCCACGGCACGCGCTGCGGAAAAGTAGCTTCGAGCGAGCTCTTGCGCGCGCGAGCAGGAACGCCGCGGTGATAGGTGGCCAGGATCCGCGCCAGGCTCTCCGCAAATTCCAGCGAGAATTCGCCGGTGCGCCGGTGATGGTCGCTGAGGCTCTCGCTTCCAGGGAGCAAGCCGAGCACCAGGACGTTGGCTCCAGCGTCGAAATCGTGATACGCGGGCAGCAGCGGCGCTAGCGCCGCGAAATCGGAATCGTTCTTGGCCAGCCAATAGCAGCTGGACTCGCAGCGCAGCGAAGCGATCGCTTGCTGATCGAATGTCTGTACCTGCTTCACAAAGTAGCCGGGCGATTCGCGGCGAATAACTTTGTAGTTGCGGTTGCGCCGCGTGGATTCGACGATCCACAAATCTCCGTCGACCACCGACGCGCGGCTCACCAGCCCGCGCTCCATCAGGTAATGGACGATATTTTTCGTTGTCAACATCATGGCCTTCGCGCTCCCAATTCGACATTTAAGTAGTGATTCTCCGGGGCGTTGCGTTTCGTGCGAACCTTGCCCGCCCCGCTTGGCCGTGGTGACGGGGCGGAGCAAGGCTCGCATCGCGAAACGCGTCAGTTAGTTCTTAGAACTGGCCAAAGCCGCCGAAACCGCCTCCGCCGCAGGCTGGGCCTGAGGGACAGAAAGCGGATGGACAGAATTGGCTGGGGAATGGGCAACCCTCCCGTGTGACCGGGCAGAACAACGATGGAATCGGACACAGGGGAGTGGGATGGTGGCATTGCAGGAAGAACAGCGTCTGTGGACAGAACAGCGTGTTCACGGGTTGGCAGACGGCCGGCAGGGTCAGGTGCAGAGCTGGAGCGGCCGCTGGCGCGAATCCGCCAGCCACTGGACCTACGCCTCCGCCGGGTCCTTGCGGGCAGGCCAGCGATACTTGCGGGCAACCCGCACCCGATGCGATCGGGCAGATCGGGGGCGCCGTGCACGGCGTGTGTTGTGAGAAGCAGGGTGTCGCCAGCGAGGGCTGGCAGATCGGGTCATTGGCCGTGAAGCACGGAATGAACACAGATCGTTGACACTGCGGTTGGTGTTGCGTCGGGCATGGAATGAGGACCGACGGCTGGCAGATAGGCTGATGTTGGGTGAGGCACGGCGCGAAGGCCGATTGCGGGCAGAGCGCCGATTGGACTGGGCACTGCGGTCCAGTTATGCCACATGCGGGACCGCCGATGGTGCAGGCAATGTGGTGCGTTGGGCATCGCAGTGTTGGGCAGAACGCAGATTGGACGGGGCACTGCGGCCCGGTTATGCCGCACGCAGGACCGCCGATGGTGCAGGCGACGTGGTGCGTTGGGCAGGCGGGCCCGGTCTGCGTGCAGGTTGGTTGCAGTGTCGGGCAGGCATTGGCCAGAGTCTGCGGGCAGTTGGGCGGAAGGGTGACGCCGCAGGGGAACTGCTGGGTGGTCATGCAGTTCGGTTCAAACGCAGTGCAGATACCCTGCTGCGATGGGCAGTTCAGTCCGACGACGGTGCAACCGCCGTCGATGGTCGGGCAGTTAGCTCCGGCGACCGAACAGACCGGCAGCGTTAGGCATTGCACAGTGGGCTGAAACTGTTGCCCACCGGCGAAGTGCGCGGCAGCCTGAACGGGACCGACTTGCACCGGGCCGCCGGGCTGGCAGGCCGCAGAACCCCCAAAGCCGCCGCAAACGAAACCGCTTTGCACCGGGCAAGGCGGAGCGACAGTGCGTGGCGGGCAAGGCTGAATAACGGAATGGATCGGGCACTCCGGTCCAAAGCGCGTGCAGATGTTCTGATGGACGGTCTCAATCTGGCAGCAAGGCAACGGTACGGTTGCCCCGGCGGTGTGACAGCCCGGGCCAGTCACGGTGCAAGGCGGATGATGCGTCGGACACGGAATGACCAAGCTAGGCTGGCAGCATTGCAGGATGGTTGGCCCAAAGGTTGGGCAGAGGGGACCCGCATGCGTGCATGGCGGTTGAATGGTTGGCGGCGGACAAATCGGCGGATGCGTCGGGCAACCCGCGCAAGTGGGACAAACCGAAGGCACGATTGTATGTGGACAGTTGGGACCGAAACGCGTGCACTCGAATTGATGGGTGTGGCATTGCAGTCCGGCGTGCGTGCAGATGGCGGGGTTGGTGGGACACCCGATCGGTACATGCGATGGACAGAAGCCCGGCGCCAGAGTCGGACAGACGGGCCCGAATTCCGTGCGACAACCGGGAGCGTCCGGCAAGGTCACTAGTGGAACGCCGGGCTGGCCGGGAACTCCGGCGGCGGCCTGGGCTTTGACAAATTCCTGCTGGATGCGGCCTTCGAGGAATTTGGCTTTCAGACGGTTGGGACCGACTTTGCCGTGGATGAGTTCGGCGTCGCTCTTGATCCACAGGAGCGTACCGCCCATGGGCGATTGATCTTTGGGAATTTCCTGGGTGAGGAGAATGGCGTCGTTGGGGATTTCGACGTAGTCATCGAGGCGATTCAAATACAGCCGTGTGTGTCCCTCCTCCGACGAAGTGCCGACGAAGCCACTGAGAAGCAGCACATCGGGGGGAGCTTTGGGATCTTTCACGAGCTTGGCAATGAGATCGTCTTGCTTGGGACCTGGTTTGTTTTCGGATTTTTCAGCCATGCGTGAATCCTCCATACGAACGGAGGGAAAGAGAGGCGCGCGGGAGTGGGCGAGCTCCTTCCCGGAAGCGGAAGGTTGCGTCGCGGAGGCGGAGTCCCTCTGGACGGCACCGAGAGCGGAACTACGAGGCTTGGTGCAGAGGACTGATGGGGAGAGCGAAGTTCATCAGAAGAGGTTAAAGCGGGAGAACCAGCGTTGAGCGTTTTATTTCAGTGGTGAGGCGTGGGCTCCTTTCCCTGGGGCAGCCGGAACGCCGCGCGGCGATGCTCTCGCCACACGTTTGGGTTTTCGAAGGCACTGGAGGCGACAGCGATATGCCGCGCGGCGCCGCTACCGGCCAGACATCGACTTCAGCCAAATAGTGAAGAGGCGCGAGGAAACGTTTCAGGCGAATTGGGGGAGAAGAGCGGCGTGCTAAGATGCCGGGGATGTACGCGCAGAAATTTATTGTCGAGGTGCTGGTTCGAGGGAAGCGGCGGGCGTGTCCGCTGGAGTGGCTGGATCAATTCTGCATGCGGAACTTTACCAATTCGGCGGATTTTGACGATACGCTGCCGGTGGCGGAAGGCAAGATCGAAGCGAGCTTCCGGTTGACACCGGAACGATTTGCGGAGGGGCTGGGAGCGTGGCTGACGCAGCGGGGCAAAGGAGAAGGGGAACCGGTAAAGGTGGAAGTGCGGCAGCAGGGTGCGGCAGGGATCGCGTGAGGCGAAGAGCGGCCCGAAAAAAAGCAGATTCCCCGGGCAAGAACCGCACCGGGAATGACAGGTTTTTGTTTTTGGCGGAGTGGGAGCGGATGGCTAGGCGGCGGGGTCGTCGCGCTTTTCGCCGCTGAGCAGGGCGCGGATTTG
>Ga0210384_10001854_pt1 | contig 27178 bp, 22 predicted proteins | sample IncBWH2MmetaG_FD_160574 | JGI IMG/M metagenome (GOLD analysis project Ga0210384, IMG submission 160574) | Forest soil microbial communities from Barre Woods Harvard Forest LTER site, Petersham, Massachusetts, United States - Inc-BW-H-2-M | ecosystem: Environmental > Terrestrial > Soil >...
CGCGTTTCTTTCTCCGAGATGCACATCTCGCTCGCGCGCGGCGACATCGACGCCTATGTCGGCGCCGAACCCGGCCCCGGCGTGTCGCTTTCGACCGGCATAGGCCAATTGGTCGAATATCCCTATTCGACGCCGATGGGATCGCTCAACATGGTGTTCGGCACCCATCGCGACGTGATCACCGAGAAGCCTGAGTTGGTGAAGGTGATGATCGGCATCCACCAGCGCGCCACGGATTACGCGCAAACCAACAAGGAGGCGATGGTCGCGATGGCCTCCTCGAAACTCGGCCAGAAGAAGGAAGCGATCGAAGCCTCCGTGCCCAATGTCGAACTGACCTGGAAACTCGGGCCGAAGGAGATCGAAGAGTCGAAGATCTACGCCGACCACATGCTGGCGCTCAAACAGATCAAGCGCGTGCCGGATTTCGCGACCTTCATGGACACCAGCTTCGTCGACGCCGTGAAGCCGACGTGAGGTCGCTATGTAGGATGGGTTGAACGAAGTGAAACCCATCATTGATATCGCACCTTGGCGATGGGTTTCGCTGCGCTCAACCCATCCTACGAACTGAGTGAGAATGAATTTGGTTGAGTCGATTTCGTCGCAAGTTCTGTCCCTTCTCCCCTTGTGGGAGAAGGTGGCCATAGGCGGCCTCTGGCCGCCGTTCTTCAATAGGACGCCGATGCCTTGCATCGGCTATGCGAAGTCCGTGCCGGATGAGGGGCCTGCGTCCGCGGGCGCGAAAAGAGTTTACCGGGCGGAGAAAGACCCCTCGCATCTTTCGATGCGATCCGACCTCTCCCACAAGGGGAGAGGTGGACCTCCGTGCTGTTTCATTTCGGGCCAGTATCATCAGGTTTGAATTCGTGACCACACTGACGACAGAGACAGAGGACACAACTGCGCCGCGCGAGAAGGCGCCGGTCGCATGGTGGCCGCGCGTCAAGCCCGCCCTCCTCGCGATCGCCTTCCCGCTTCTGCTGCTCGCGATCTGGCATTTTGCCACCGCGAACCGGCCGGCGAGCCTGATCCCGCCGCCTTACGACGTCTGGCTCGAATTAAGGGATCTCGCCTTCGGCGGCATCAATGATGATGCCTACAGCAAGACCCTGCACATCCATCTCTTCGCCTCGATCAGCCGGGTTTATGGCGGCTTTGCGCTGGCGCTCGCGGTCGCGCTGCCGCTGGGCATGCTGATCGGCCGCGTGCCGCTGGTGCGGCAATTGATCGATCCGACCATCCAGATCCTGCGCCCCGTACCGGTCACCGCCTGGCTGCCGCTGGCCATGATCATCTTCGGGCTCGGTCCGCGCTCGGCGTTCTTCCTGGTGTTTCTGGGGGCATTCTATCCGATCCTGCTCAATACGATCTTTGGCGTGCGCTCGGTCGAGCCGCGATTGTTCGAGGCGGCCTCGATGCTCGGCTGCACCGGTACAGCGCAATTCTTTCGCGTGGTGCTGCCGGCGGCGCTGCCCTCGATCTTCACCGGCATGCGGCTGGGCTTGGGTTTCGCATGGGTTGTGATCGTGGTCGGCGAGATGACCGGCGTGCAGACCGGGCTTGGCGCCATCATCATGGAAGCGCGCCAGCTCTCGCGCACCGAGATCGTGATCTGCGGCATGATCGTGATCGGCGTGTTCGGCTTCTTGTCCGACCAGCTCGTGTTGCTGATCGGACGGCGGCTCCTCGCCTGGAGTCCGTCGCATGGCTGAGGCAGCGATACCTATTCTGGAGATGAAGAATGTCGGCAAGATTTATGCGCAGCAGGGACGCGCGATCGAGGCGCTGCGCGGCGCCAATCTGCGCGTGAAAAAAGGCGAGTTCATCTGCCTGATCGGCGCCTCCGGCTGCGGCAAGTCCACGCTGTTGCGGCTTGCCGCCGGATTCGAGACTGCGACATCAGGCGACAATCTGATGTGGGGCGTGCCGATCTCGGGCCCGGGGCCGAGCCGCGGCATGGTATTCCAGGACTACGGCCTGTTCCCCTGGCTCAATGTCCACGACAATATCGGCTTCGGCCCGAAATCGCGTGGCCGCACCAAGGCTGAGACCCGCGACACCGTCGATCGCTTCATCGAGCTCGTCGGCTTGCAGAATTTCGCCGACGTCTTTCCGCATCAATTGTCCGGCGGCATGAAGCAGCGCGTCGCGATCGCACGCGTGCTCGCCAACGACGCCGAAGTGGTGCTGATGGACGAGCCGTTCGGCGCGCTGGATGCGATGACGCGCGAGCGGCTGCAGGACGAGCTGGTCGAGATCTGGTCGCGCACGGGCTTAACCGTGCTGTTCGTCACGCATTCGATCGAGGAAGCGATTTTTCTGGCCGACCGGGTCGTGGTGATGTCGCCCGGGCCGGGGCGGATCGACAACGAATACCGCATCGACCTTCCCCGCCCGCGCGATATCGCGAGCGCCGAATTCAACCAGTGGCGGCGGCTGTTGTCGTCGCAACTGCACAGCCATCACGCGCGCAAGGCGGGCTGAAGTGCGCCGCCTCCCGCTAGACGCCACGCTCCAGCAGGATCTTGAAATCCGCCCGCGCTTTTTGCGCCTCCGCCCGCGCCGCCTCGGAGGCGTCGACGAGGCCGAAATAGCCGTGGATCAGGCCTTCGCCTTGATGATACCGGGTCGGAACGCCCGCCTCCGTCAGGACGGCGGCATAGGCCGCGCCTTCATCGCGCAGCGGATCGAACCACGCCGTGGTGACGATCGCAGGCGCAAGCCCTTTATGGCTGTTGGCGCGCAACGGCGAGACCCGCCAGTCGGCGCCGTCTTTCGCGTCGGCAAGGTAATGGCCGCAAAACCACTCCATCACCGCGCGCGACAGGAAATAGCCCTCGGCGTTTTCGCGACGCGAGGGGAAGCGCGCGTTCTCTTTGGTGTCCGCGTAGCTGCCGAAGGCATCGGTGACGGGATAGACCAGGAGTTGACCGGCGAGCTGGATCCCGGCCTCGCGGCAGGCGATCGCGGTGCAAGCCGCGAGATTGCCGCCGGCGCTGTCGCCGGCGACGCCGATGCGAAGACGATCGCCGCCGAATTCGGCGATCCGCTCGATCGCGTCGCGCACGGCGGCAAAGGCGTCCTCGAAGGCGCCAGGAAAGCGCGTTTCGGGCGGACGGCGGTAGTCGACCGAGATGACCACGGAACCGGTCTCGATCGCGAGCCAGCGCGCCTGCCGGTCATGGGTGTCGAGATCGCCGGCGACCCAGCCGCCGCCGTGGAAGAACACCACGGTCGGCGATTTGTCTCTGGAAATGCGATAGACCCGCGCCGCCAGCGGGCCCGCCGCGCCCCTCACCCCTATGTCTTCCACGGTGCGGACCTGCGGCGGCGGTATGTGCGCGCGGGATGCCGCCAACGCACGAAGTGCATCACGGGCGCTTTGCGGCGTCATCACGGCCGGATCGCGCAGCGGCAGCAGCGGAATGATGTTGGCAATCACGGGATCGAGCGGTGCGGTCATGCGAAAACCCCAAAAACGCGCGGCTGCGCTGGCCGCATCAACATAGTTTCGCCCTCCGCCGCCGGCAACCGGGCCGGCGGCGCCTCTCGCATCGCCGCGCGTTGCGCGATCAACACAGTCGATGTGGAAAGCCCTGCATATCCTGTTCGCAACTGCGCACGCCGCTGGCGGACAACTTTCGAGCGTGTCATCTTCGTGACCATGACGCGGTTGCGTCGGATGAACGGAAATGATTCATCTGCCGCATACGACCGCGCGAATCAGAAGGCGCCGCGCAACATGACGAGCCCTGGCACCGCAGCATTGCTGTCCGCCGCCGAGATCTGGGCGACGCCCGCGGCGCTGCCCGATACGCCCGCGAGAATTACCTCCGAGAAGATCACTTCCGAGAAAATAACAACCGAGAAAAGAACCACCGAAAAGACCGTCACTGAAAAGCTGACCATCGAGATTGCGCCACCGGTATCCGAGGTCCCGACCGAGGTGAAGCGCCTCAGCCCAAGCGAGAGGCTTGCGGCGGCCGGCGCCGCCGCACTCCGTCACGGGCCTGCGTCGACCCGTATCTGGCCGCCACGAAAACTGTCGCTGGCCTTGCAAGGCGGCGGCTCATTCGGGGCGTTTACCTGGGGCGTGCTGGACCGCCTGCTGGATGAAGCGGATTGCGACCTCGATGCCATCTCGGGCGCCAGCGCCGGCGCGGTCAATGGCGTGCTGCTCGCGTGCGGGCTGGTCGAAGGCGGCCGCCAGGGCGCGCAATCGCGGCTGAAGCGATTTTGGACCCGGATGACGAATGACGCATCGTTCCGTTCGGTGATGCTGGTCGGCGGATTTTCGCCGGCCGGAAGCTCGGTGGCATTCGGTCCGGCGCTGCGCTCGGGGCAATTCGATCCGTTCGACCTCGATCCGCTGCGCCAGGTGCTGGCGCAGGAGATCAATTTTCCGGCGTTGCGCGCGCCCGATTGCCCAAAACTTCTGGTCGCGGCGACCCGGGTTCGCGACGGCAGACTGCAGATCTTCCGCAACCGGGACATCACGGCCGACGTGGTGCTGGCTTCGACCTGCCCGCCGCTGGTTCACTGTGCGGTCGAGATCGAGGGCGAATCCTATTGGGACGGCGGCTACGCCGCCAATCCTCCGGTCGTTCGGCTAGCGCGCGAATCGGATGCGGCTAGGCTCTTGATTGTTCAGGTCACGCCTTCGCGTGACCGCTACATTCCGATGACCATGGCGGCGATCGACCGCCGGCTCGATCAGATCACGGCCAATGCGACCCTCAATGCCGAGATCGCCGCGCTTGATCTGGTGCGCAACGCCGCATTGCACTGCCCGCTGGTGTTCAGAATCGCGGCGGAAGACGAGATCGATGGTCTAGCACAGCGGAGCCCCGTCGACCTCGGGCGCAGCTTCGTCGAGATGCTGCACCGGAGCGGCCGCGCCGCCGCCGACCGCTGGCTGAAGCAGAACGCGGACCAGAGGCCATCAGCGATCGCGGAAAAGCCTGCGGAATTGGCCGCATCGCTGGCGAGACCTGCTCTCAAGGAACCCGTCGAGGCGTGAGGCGCTCGCGTTAGGTCAGTTTCTTGGACAGCGTTCCCGCTTCGATCGCCGCTATCTGCAAGGCAATGAAGCGGCTATAGATGCGGGCTTGCGAGAACGCGCCGCCGGTGAACCACAGGCCAGGCTGGCCGGTTCGCGTCCACATGTTGCGAAGCTCTTGGGTATTGTCGTCAAATCCCCAGACCCTTCCGACCCGTTGGGCGACCTCGGCGCCGAACAGCTCGGCCAGCAGATGATCGGGGCCCTTGTAGCCCGTCGCCAGCACGAACAGCTCCGCATTCAGGATCGAGCCGTCCTTGAGCTGCAACCCGTCGGCCGCGATGGCTTTGATATCGGTTGCCTGGATCAGCCGGATCTTGCCGTCCGCGATCAGTTCGGAGCAGCCGACATTGAAATAATAGCCGCCGCCGCGGGTGCGGAATTTGAGCGGCCACCCCGTGCCGCCCTCGCCGAATTCGAGCCGAAAGCCCGCCCGCTCCAGCCGGGTCAGCAGCGGCGCATCGAGCTTCTTCACTTCATCGGTGATCAGCCTGTGCGCCACTTTCATCACCGCCAACGGCACGCCGGAATTCAGCACATCGCGGATTTCGATCGGCGGCCCGTCGCCGAGATAAGTTCGGTCATAGAGCTGCGCCGGCTCGACATTGACGATCATGGTCGGGCTGCGCTGCACCATGGTGACCTCGGCGCCGGCCGATTGCAGCTCCTGGCAGATGTCGTGCGCGCTGGTGCCGGTGCCGAACACGACCACGGAGCGGCCGCACCATTCCTTGCCGGCGGCGAAGCGGCTGGAGTGCAGGACCTTGCCGGCAAAATTCTCGATCTGGTCGATCTTGGGGATATTCGGCGTGCCGCTGACGCTGGTGGCAAGCACGATATGTTTTGGCCGAAGCCTGCGCCGTGCCTCGCCGCGCGACAGATCGGCGGTCCAGCGCTGCGCCGCCTCATCATAGGAGGCGCCTTCAAAGCTGGTCCGGGTCCAGAAATCGACCTCCATGATGTCGACATAGCTTTCCAGCCAGTTCGCGATCTGGTCCTTCGGGATGTAGTCCGGGAAAGTCAGCGGGAACGGCAAATAGCGCAAATGATTGACCGGGGTCTTGTTGTGCAGCTTCAGCCCGCGGTAGCGCAGCCGCCAATTGTCGCCCACCCGAGCCTGCCGGTCGACAATCAGCGCATCGAGCCCGATCCGCTTCAATTCGACGGCGGCGGAAATGCCGGCGTGGCCGCCACCGACAATGAGAATTTCGGGCTCGCGATCCCTGTACTCGGATGACGCGTGCCGCTGCTCCGACCAATCTGGACCGGCGAAATCCCGGGTGTGCGATCCCTCCGCGGCATGGTTCGAGCGCGCCGCGCAGACCTTGTCGAAATCGAGCAAGGTGGAGATCGTCCACGCCGCGGGACGCCGGCCCGGGGCAGGCAACAGCCGCAACGCGCCGATTCCCGGCCCGTTGGCGGTATCGAAGGAGATGACGGCCTCGATGACTTCGCGGCCGGCGACCACGGCCTGGCGCGGCGCAAACGCTGCCGTGTCGATCCGAAATCCGGTCGCGCCAGCGCTTGCCGCGCGTTGCAGCAGTTCACGGGCGATCACCCGGCTACCGCTGAGGGTCGCAAAATACCAGGAGATGCCCAGCAGGTTTCGCCAATGGCTATCGGCGACGAACAGCTCGGACACGGCGATTTCCGATCCGCTTCCAAGCGCCGCGTCGAAGGCGCCGATCCACGCCTTGGCCAGTTCCTCCGCTGAAGCGCTTAATCTATCCAGCATTTTCGCGCTTCTCTCGCGGTCGAGGCGTCTTTGTTGTCCTCATCTGACAGCATGCCCCGGGGAAGCACAACCCGCGGTCACGACAGATCGGGGCGGCGTTTCCGGCAAGCGCAGGCCGAACTCCCTGGCTTTACCGAACATTCAGGTGTTCCCCATAGGATTCCCCGCCGGCCAGAACAGGCCCCTTTGAAACGCTCAGGACGAGCGATGCTGGACCCAAATCGATCCATCGCCGACGAAGTCGAAGCGGCCATCAACGCCGGTTCGGCGGAAAAACATCTCGAAACGATCGCGCGGGTGACGAACCTATTTCTTTCGTCCGCCGACAGCTTCGATGGCGAGCAAATCGAGCTATTTGACAATGTCCTCGAACGTCTGATCAGGACGATCGAGCTTCGGGCGATTGCCGATATGAGCACTCGCATCGCGCTCGCCGAAATGAGCACCCAGCTTGCTTCGGTTCCGAAAGCGCCGCCTGCCGTCGTCCGCCGCCTCGCGCGGCACGACGAGATCAGCATCGCCGGACCGGTCCTGACCGAATCGGCCCGCCTGACCAACGAAGACCTCATCGAAATCGCCGGGACAAAGAGCGAGCAGCACCTGCTGGCGATCTCGGGCCGCTGGTGGCTGAACGAGATCGTCACCGACGCGCTGTTGGCCCGGCACTATCCGAAAGTCAGCCGCCGGCTGGTCAACAACCCGGGTGCACGGGTTTCACCCGGCGGATACGTAATCGTATTGCAGCAGGCGGAAACCGATCCCGAGCTTGCGGTCGAAACCGGTCTTCGGGTCGATCTGCCACCCGAGCTCCGCCAGCGGCTGCTGCGGCAGGCGAGCGAAGCCGTCAGGTCGCGGCTGTTGTTGCGGGCGCCGGCGCATCTGTTCGAGGAAATCAGAAACGCGATTACAGCGGTGTCAGTGGGCGCCGATCGCGAAATGTCGGCCGTTCGCGACTTCGGCGAGGCCAAGCGGTTCATTGCCCTCATGAACAAGAGCGGCGAACTCAATGAGGCGGCCCTGCTCACCTTTGCCAAGCAGCGCAGATACGCGGAGACCGTCGCAGCCCTTGCCGTGCTGTCGAAATCCACGCTGGAGGTGGTGCGGCCGCTGATGCAGAGCCTTCGTGACGACGGCGTCCTCATCCCTTGCAAGGCGGCCGGGCTTGAATGGGAGACCGTCAGCGCCGTTCTCAACAGCCGCTTCACCTCCGGCTCGATGGCAGCGCACGAACTGGCCAAGGCCAAAGACCAGTTTGCCAAGCTGACAATGGACGACGCCAGCCGCCTGCTGAGATTCTGGCAGGTCAGGTCAAGCCCTCCGCCGCCCAATATCAATTGAAAAGAGGCGCGCGCCGGCATTGCTGCGGCGCGCGCCTTGCGCATTCCCCGCCGATCGGCTCACGCGGCGCGGCCAAGCTCTGCGCCGAGATGTTTCAGGCGCGGCAACACTTCGTTCTTCAACAGCGACAGCGAATGGTGCCAGGCTTCCGGCTTGTGCATGTAGTCGAAGCCGAACACCAACAGCGTGCCGAACCCGCCGACCTCGCGGTAGATTTTCTCGATCTTTTCGGTGACGGTCGCGGGCGAGCCGACGACCCAGTTATGACGGGCGCAATATTCGACCGTGACGTCGCTATCGGGCACGTCGGGTGCGGCCTTTAGGAAATCCTTGAAACCGAAGTGACCGAGCAGGGGCAGGAAATACTCGCCCATCATCCGGCCCATCATGTCGCCGACTGACAGCTTCCATGCTTCTTCATCGGTATCGGCAACGAACACCTCGCGCACCAGCCGCCAGTCCTGCCGGTTCGGCTTGCGGCCGGTCCGGGCCGCGCCGATCTCGACCGATTCCCAGTGACTTCCGACATAGGCCGGGTTGAGGTTGAGGCTCATCGGAATGAAGCCGCGCTCGCCGGCCAGTTTCAGCGTGTCCGACCCCTTGCTCAATCCCGCAACGCCGATCGGCGGATGCGGCGCCTGCTTCGGCTTGATGTGGGGTTTTAAGAAATCGTACATGGGCTCGGGCTTTGCGACCGTCCAGAATTTGCCCTGGTAGGTCCACGGAGCATCCTCGGTCCACATCTTCAGGATGATTTCGAGCGCCTCGCGCGTCATCTCGCGGTTTTCGCCGGAATTCCCGTCAACGTTGAACATCGCCCAGTCGCTCGGCAGGCCGGATGCCGCGACGCCGAAATTCAACCGGCCTTCGGAAAGATGATCGAGCATCGCGACGCGGTTGGCGAGCTCCGCCGGATGGTGATAGGGCAACAGGAAGCCACCGGGGCCAAGGCGAATGTTCTTGGTTTGCAGAAGTGCCTGCGTCACCAAAAGGTCGGGCGCCGGATGCGGCTCCCACGGCGCGGTGTGATGCTCGCCGATCCAGGCCTCCTGATAGCCGAGCTCATCCAGCCACCGCAGCACCTGAAGGTCGAAGTCGTGGCCCTCTTTCAATCCGCACTCCGGCGGGTGCGAGGGCATCGCGAAATATCCGAGTTCCATGGGGCTTCCTCTCTTTATGTTTTTAGACGCGTCGTTGCGCGCGGAGGAAAGTACCCGCCTTGCTTGCGGCTGAATTGTGACGGGAGCAATTGCGTCCCGCTTCATCCTCGTTACGGTACCGACGCCGTCTGCCGGTGTTCGTCACCGGGTCTTTTGAGAAATGATTCGGCACCTCACCTGGAGCTAAGGAACACACCATGAAACGACTGATGATTCTGAACGGTCCCAACCTGAACCTGTTGGGGGTGCGGGAGCCGCATATCTACGGAACGACGACGCTGTCGCAAATCAGGGAGAACTGCGAGAAGCTCGCCGCGCACCTCGGGCTCGAGCTTACCTTTCACCAGTCGAACCATGAGGGCCAGCTCGTCGACTGGATCCAGTCGGCAAGAGAGACCGCGGACGCCATCATCATCAATCCAGCCGGCTATTCCTTCACCTCGATCGCCATCCTCGATGCGATCAAGGCATTCGAGGGGCCGGTGATCGAGGTCCACATTTCCAATATCCACGCGCGCGACGAATACCATCGGCATTCGAAGATTTCGTCGGTCGCGACCGCTGTTATCGCGGGGCTTGGACCCAACGGCTATTTCGCGGCGATGCACGCGCTGACGCAGATGAAAAAGGAATCCTGATCAGAGCGAGATGACTTTTCTTCGAATCGTCATCCCGCTCTATCCTTTGTTTGAGCATGATCTCTTTCGGAAAACCGGTATCCACTTTTCCGGATCATGCCTTACCTCGCCCCGAACCGGGTCTCGCCGAACAAGGCCTTTTGCGTCGAGGGTTGCGAGCGCCAATATTGCGGCGGGGCTTCGACCTGGCCGCCGAGTTCGGCGGCGGCGTGCCAGCCCCAGCGCGGGTCGTAGAGCATGCCGCGGGCAAGCGCGACCATGTCGGCCTTGCCAGATGACACGATGTCTTCGGCCTGTTTCGCTTCCGTGATCAGGCCGACCGCCATGGTGGTGACGCCGGTTGCTTCCTTGATGGCTTGCGCGAACGGCACCTGATAGCCGCGGGCAAGCGGAATCTTCTGCAGCGGCGAGACGCCGCCGGAAGACGCATCGATCCAGTCGACGCCGCGCTTCTTCAGTTCTTTGACGTATTTGATGGTTTGCGGCAGATCCCAGCCGCCCTCGACCCAGTCGGTCGCCGACAGCTTGACACCGACCGGCTTGTTGGCTGGAAAAACCTCGCGGATCGCGTCGAACACCTCCAGCGGATAGCGCATGCGGTTTTGCAAGGAACCGCCATATTGGTCGGTACGCTTGTTTGATATCGGCGACAGGAATTGATGCAGGAGATAGCCGTGCGCAGAGTGCAGTTCGAGCGCATCGAGGCCAAGCCGCTCGGCGCGCCCGGCGGCTGCGACGAATGCCGCGCGCACGCGCGCAAGGCCCGTCGCATCGAGCGCGAGCGGAGCCAGTTCGCCCTCCTTGTGCGGTACCGCGGATGGACCCTCGGTCTGCCAGCCGCCTTGCTGAATCGGTATCTGCTGCCCGCCGTCCCACGGCACGTGGCTCGATCCCTTGCGACCGGCGTGGGCGAGCTGCATCGCAATCGCTGTCTTGGAATGCTTGCGCACCGAGGCGATGATCGGCCGCAGCGCAGCTTCAGTGGCATCGTTCCACAGGCCGAGGCATCCGGGCGTGATGCGGCCAATCGCCTCCACATGCGTGGCCTCGATGCAGAACATCGCCGCGCCCGAGAGCGCCAGCGCATTGATATGCGTGAAGTGCCAGTCATTGGCCTCGCCGTCCACGGCCGAGTACTGGCACATCGGCGCAACCATGATGCGGTTCGGAAGCTTCAGGTCGCGCAATCGGATCGGGGAAAACAGAGCGCTCATGAGCGGGATGTCCGGGTGGGAGGGAGGGCGTCTGCCTTTATCTAACGAGACGGGACGTCTTCCTCAACCCGCGGCGCAGCGACAGGAAAGCGCGCCCACCGCAGAGCTCGTCATGCCGGGGCATAGCCATCCGAAGGACGGCGTCGCTTCCGCTCGCCTATGTCCCGGGCTTCCACGTCCTTGGATCGACCCCGCAAGAAGGCCGTGGACGGTGCGACCGCAGTGAGCATCGTGACGTGGGCATCCTCTCCCACAGGGGGAGAGACTGGTCACTCCACCAGCGTGAACTGCAACAGCAGCGTGCGCTGGATCATCGAAAAATTGTCGTCGGAGACCATCGTCAGCACGGTATCGCCCTCCGCCGTCACATGCGCGTCGATGCCCTCCATATTGTCGACCTCCTGGCCGAGGTCGGCATTGAAGATCGCTGGGCCTTCGACCACGGCACCGGGGCTAAGCGATTTGAGCGGGATGCGCCGGATGCGGATGCCGAGACCGCCGAGCCAGGAAAACTTCCGCTCCAGGATCAACAGGTCGCCGGACGGCAGCAGCACCGCGTCGCTGACATCGAAATTGTCGGTGCGGCGAACGCTGAACTGACCCGGCGTCGGCCCGCCGACCAGAAACGCGATCAGATTGCCCCTTGCGTCGAGCCCGCGTTCGGAGATCGCGATCAAAGTGCCTGCCAGCGGCATGCCTTTCGGCACGAACACCAGCGCTTCCAGCCCCTTGTTGAACGGCAGCTTCTTCACCGCCGGCGGCATCGGCACCACCTCGCCGCGGGAGCGGGTAAAGCCTTTCGAAAAATCGAAGCGCAACACCTGGTTGACGCGCTCGAGCCCGATGTAGACCAAGGAGCCGTCGAGCGCGATCGATTCGGAATCAAACCAGCCCCGCGCGGTGATCGGCCGGCCGTCGGGCCCGATCATTGGTGCTGCCTCGACATCGGCAAGGGAGGTCATCTCGCGGCCGGAATAGACGATGCGGCCGGTGAACCAGCTGCCCTTGTCGCTAAAGGAGATGAAGCGCTCGCCCTTGGCATCGAGCCTGATGCCCGACAGCCCGCCGAAACCGCGGAACCCCGAGGTCAGGACCAGCCCGCTGCGATATTCGAGCGAGCCGAAGCGCACATGCTGATGATCGCGGGTGTCGAACGAGGGTAGCGGCCTCGCCCTGACCTCGATCGAAACCGGCGCGGTGACGGAAGAGAATTCGTCCGGCGCGATTGGCTTCGATGGTGCCTGCGTTGCGGATTGCGCCCGCGCGATGCCGGATAGCGCCATCGCCGAAAGCCCCGCTGCTGTGGTTTTCACAAAGCGGCGGCGACTGACGCGTTCGGGCATTAAGGCTATGAATGCAGTCGGCGCCGGTGGCTGCTCGTGGCCGACGGCACGCCGTGGGTCTCGCTGAACAGTTCGGCCAGCTTTTCGGTGATGGCGCCGCCGAGCTCTTCGGCATCGACGATGGTGACCGCGCGGCGGTAGTAGCGCGTGACGTCGTGACCGATGCCGATCGCGATCAATTCGACCGGCGAGCGGGTCTCGATTTCCTCGATGATGTGGCGCAGGTGCCGCTCCAGATAATTGCCGGGATTGACCGACAGCGTGGAATCGTCAACCGGCGCGCCGTCCGAAATCATCATCAGGATCTTGCGCTGCTCGGCGCGTCCCAACAGCCGCTTGTGCGCCCAATCCAGCGCCTCGCCGTCGATATTTTCCTTCAATAGGCCCTCGCGCATCATCAGGCCCAGATTCTTGCGCGCACGCCGCCACGGCGCGTCCGCCGCCTTGTAGATGATGTGGCGCAGATCATTGAGCCGGCCGGGGTTCGGCGGCTTGCCTGCCGCAAGCCACGCCTCGCGGGATTGTCCACCTTTCCACGCCCGGGTGGTAAAGCCCAAAATCTCGACCTTGACGCCGCACCGCTCCAAGGTGCGCGCCAGGATGTCGGCACAGGTCGCCGCAACCGTGATGGGGCGGCCGCGCATCGAGCCGGAATTATCGAGCAGCAATGTCACCACGGTGTCGCGGAAGGTCGCCTCCTTCTCGTGCATGAAGGACAGCGGGTGATAGGGATCGGTCACCACGCGCGACAGCCGCGCCGGATCCAGAATGCCTTCCTCGAGATCGAATTCCCAGGCGCGGTTCTGCTGCGCCATCAGTCGCCGTTGCAGGCGGTTGGCAAGCCGGGCGACGATGCCTTGCAGATGCGCAAGCTGCTTGTCGAGATAAGAGCGCAAGCGTTCCAGCTCGTCGTGGTCGCAGAGGTCTTCGGCCGCGATCACCTCGTCGAATTTCGGCGCGAACGCGTGATATTCCGGCCCGCGCGGCTCGTTGGCGCTCCGTGAATTCGGCCGGGTCGCCTCGCCCGGCGTCTCATCGTCGCCGAGCTCGCCGTCGTCAAAAGTGTCGCTGGTGGAGGCCTGCGCGCTCTCCATCGCGCTTTCGGACATTTCGTCCGTGGAGGCCTGCGCCTGGTCGGCACTCATCTCCTGCGCGGCGTCGGAGTCGGGCGAGCCTTCGGCGCCGGACTGATCGTTCTCGCCATCCTGATTATTGTCGTCGTTGTCGTCATCGTCGGTTTCGGCGTTGCGGTCATCGCCGAGTTCGAGCGCGGACAGCAAATCGTGCACCGCGTCGCCGAATTTGGCCTGATCTTCCGCGATCCGATCGAGCCGGTCGAGCCGGGTGCCGATCTTGTCCTCGAGAATCGGGCGCCACAGGTCGACCATCTTTCGCGCAGCTTGTGGAGGTGCGAGGCCGGTCAGGCGCTCGCGCACCAGCATAGCGAGCGCATCGGACAATGGCGCATCGGCGCGGTCGGTGATCTCGTCGAACTTGCCGCGATGGAAATGATCGTCGAGCATCGCCGTGAGGTTCTTGGCAACGCCCGCCATGCGCCGCGCGCCGAGCGCCTCGACGCGGGCCTGCTCGACCGCCTCGAACACGCCGCGCGCTTGCGGATTGCCCGGCATCAGCTTGCGATGCACTTTCGGATCGTGGCAGGCGAGTTTCAGGGCGATCGAATCGGCATGGCCGCGCACGACCGCCGCGTCGCGTCTTGTCATCTTGCGCGCGGGCTCGGGCAGCCGCGCCTTGCCCGGCGCGAGGCCGGGGCGTTCGGCAGCGAACGTCACTTCCAGTTCCGGCGTTTTCGCGATCGCGCGCAGGCAGGCGGTGACCGCGCGCTTGAACGGCTCGGTCGGGGCTTCCTTCGCACCGGTGCGGAATTTGCTGTTGGACGTCGTCATCGAAGCCTCAGTTCGCCCGCTTTCGCAGCGACGGCGCTAGCTCATCGCCACGTTGACCGAGGATTCCGCGAGCTCCGTATTGAAGCAGCGCTGATAGAATTCGGCCACCAGCGGGCGCTCCAGCTCGTCGCACTTGTTGAGAAAGGTGACGCGGAACGCAAAGCCGATGTCGGAGAAAATGTCGGCGTTCTCCGCCCAGGTGATCACCGTGCGCGGGCTCATCACCGTCGACAGGTCGCCATTGGCGAACGCGTTGCGGGTGAGATCGGCAAGCCGCACCATCTTGTTGACGATATCGCGGCCTTCCTGGGTGCGGTAGTGATGCGCCTTCGCCAGCACGATTTCGACTTCCTCGTCATGGGCGAGGTAGTTCAGCGTGGTGACGATCGACCAGCGGTCCATCTGGCCCTGGTTGATCTGCTGGGTGCCGTGATAGAGGCCGGAGGTATCGCCCAACCCCACCGTGTTGGCGGTCGAGAACAGGCGGAACGCCGGGTGCGGCTTGATCACCTTGTTCTGGTCGAGCAGCGTCAGGCGGCCGGAAACTTCCAGCACGCGCTGGATCACGAACATCACGTCGGGACGGCCGGCGTCGTATTCATCGAACACCAGCGCGATGTTGTGCTGAAGCGCCCAGGGCAGGATGCCGTCACGGAATTCGGTGACCTGCTTGCCGTCCTTGATGACGATCGAGTCCTTGCCGACCAGATCGATACGGCTGATGTGGCTGTCGAGGTTCACGCGCACGCACGGCCAGTTCAGCCTCGCTGCGACCTGTTCGATATGGGTCGACTTGCCGGTACCGTGATAGCCGGTGACCATGACGCGGCGGTTCTTGGCGAAGCCTGCGAGGATCGCAAGGGTGGTAGCGCGATCGAAGCGGTAATCCGAATCAACTTCCGGCACATGCGGGTCAACTTCGGCATAGGCGGGCACTTCGAGGTCGCTGTCGATGCCGAACACCTGCCGGACCGACACCTTCATGTCGGGCAACCCGACTGGCTCCTCTATTTTGGTCATGGCGGCGGTCGTCATCAATCCTCCGAGGTCTCGGGCAATCCCGAAACCGAAATATGCTGTATGGCTGCGGATGGGTGCTCAAAATGACCCTATCAGAGAGCAACGATCGGCAGAAGCCCGCCCTCCAATCAAAGTTCCGTTGCTTTATCATCTAGATAGGGGCTGGGCGCGGTTTTTGGAAGGCTGCCCTGCGAATCACGCCGTACTCTGGCGGAAAGGCTGCGGACGGGCGGCGCGATGGCACTTTTCGCGCGGCTCACTAGTTATGTTAACTCTAGGCCCGGACCGGGCGATCAAGCCAGCACAGGGACTTTGTGACGTCACTCATCGATCAGCTGATTGCATTCGTCTCGGCAAATGCCTGGCTTGCCTATCTGACGTTATTCCTCGCCGCCCTGCTGGAAGCCGTTCCGGTGGTGGGCTCGGTAATACCGGGCTCGACCATCATTCTGGCGTTGAGCGCGCTGGTGCCGGGCGGCGACTTGAATTTGTGGTGGGTGCTGGCGGCCGCAACCGCCGGCGCATTGTTCGGCGACGGGTCGGCATTCTGGGCAGGGCATCGCACGCAGCGCGAAATCTTGACCAGCTGGCCGCTGAGCAGCTATCCGCGCCTGGTGGCGCAGAGCGAGGAATTCTTCCGCCGCTGGGGGACGCTGGCGGTATTCCTCGCGCGCTTCGTGCCACCGATCAGGGCGTTCGTACCGATCACGGCGGGCGCCCTCGGCATGTCGCCGTCACGATTTTACCCCGTCAACATCGCGGCGATCCTGCTGTGGGCGCCGGCCCATGTACTGCCCGGCGTGCTCGCGGTATCGGCGTTGCACAGTTACGTCGGGCTGCCGCATCATGAGCACCTCGGCAAGCGTCTCTGGATGTTCGGCGTGATCGGCGGCGCGCTGATCGTGACGCTCGCGGTCTGGACCATCCGCCGCCGCCATGGCGGCAGCGCGATCGAGCCGGCCGCGAAAGAGTCGCGTTGATCGTGCGGCTGGTCGGCACGGCGCTCGAAGTGCCGTTACGCCTCGCGCACCACGGTCTTGAGATAATTATACGCCTTGATGATCTCGATCAGGCGGTCTTCGGTCGAGCGGTCGCCGCCATTGGCGTCGGGATGGTGCTGTTTCACCAGCGCCTTGTACTTCACCTTGACCTGTTCGAGCGTCGCCTCGGGGCCGAGCCCCATCACCTGTAGCGCCTTGCGCTCGGCATTGAAGATCTTGCGGGTCTCGCCCTTGGGCGCGGCATCCGGACCCGGCCGCCAGCGGCCGCGGCCGTTGAGTTCGCTGAACATGCTGAACGGATCGGAGGCGCCCTCGAAATCTGCTTCCGCGCTGCCCTTGCCGCGCTTGGCTGAGGTATTGGCGCCCATTTTCCAGGTCGGCCGGTGGCCGGTCAGCGCATCCTTCTGGTAGCGCGCGACGGCTTCCGGATTCATGCCGGAAAAGAAATTATAGGACTGGTTGTATTCGCGGACGTGATCGAGGCAGAAGTGCCAATACTCGCGCGAATTCTCGCGGCCCTTGGGCGCTCGGTGCGGACCCTTGTTCTTGCATTCTGGCCACTCGCACACCGCGGCTGCTTCGCGCGCCTGCGCCTGCTGCTTCGCGCTCAGCTTGTTGGGCTTGATGCGAATGGAGTCGAAGAACTTCGATGAATCAATCGGCATGGCTGACTATGACAACGCAATGCGAAAAGCTTCAAGTCTTGACATTGCGAATACCTCTCCTTCGATGCGCCATTGACGAAATGCGGTCATGGACGTATTGCCGCGGCCATGAGCGTCGAAAAAACTATCAAGCATACTATAACAAACAAGTTGCGCGAAGCTTTCTCGCCGGAAAGCCTCGAGGTGAGCGACGAATCACATCTGCATGAGGGCCATGCCGGCCACAGGCCGGGCGGCGAGACGCATTTCAGGGTGTATATTGTGTCCCAAGCCTTCCAGGGGAAGAGCCGGATCGAACGCCATCGCATGATTAATGCGGCGCTGGCGCGGGAACTGGCGGGCTCCGTGCATGCGCTCGCGATCCACGCGCAGGCGCCGGGCGAAGGCGGCTGAAGCTAAAACGCCGTCCCCGCCCGCTTCGGCTTTTTCTCCTCGACTTCGGCTTCGCCGCGCGGCACCGGGACGATCCGAAGCGCGGTGATGCGGTTGCGCTCGCGGCGCAGGACGCGGAAGCGGAAGCCGTGGAAAGTAAAGCTCTGGCCGCGATCCGGGATCGAACGGGCCTCGTGAATCACAAGCCCCGCCACCGTCGTCGCCTCTTCGTCCGGCAGGCGCCAGTCCATCGCGCGATTGAGATCGCGGATCGGCACCGAGCCATCGACCACGACCGAGCCGTCGGGCTGGGCGCGGACCCCCGCCACCACCACGTCGTGCTCGTCGGAGATATCGCCGACGATCTCCTCCAGAATGTCCTCCAGCGTCACCATGCCTTCGACTTCGCCATATTCGTCGACCACCAGGGCAAAGTGCGTCTTGCGGCGGCGGAACGCCTTGAGCTGCTCGGAGACCGGGCGCATCTCCGGCACGAACCACGGCGGCAGCGCGATGGTCGACACGTCGATGTGCGACGTATCGCCTTCGGAGGCGCGGATCGCGCGCAACAGGTCCTTGGCGTGCAACACGCCAATGATGTTTTCCGGTTTGTCACGCCACAGCGGAATGCGGGTGTATTCGGTCGCGAGCACCTCGCGCACCAGCTCCTCCGGCGGCAGGTCGGCGTTGATCATCACCATTTCGGTGCGATGAACCATGACATCGGACACCTGTAGCTCGCTCAGATCGAGTAGCCCGCCCAACATGTCGCGGTCCTGCTTCTCCACCTTGCCTTCGTGATGGAGAAGATCGACCGCGCCGCGCAGACGCTCGAACGGCGACAGGATCGACTGGTTGGCGCCGAGCTTGATGCCGAGCATCTTCATCAGCAACCGGACGATCGCCTCAACGACGGTGAGAAGCGGTCCCAGAAGGTACACCATCACCTTCATTGGACGCGCCACCAAGAGAGCGACCCGGTCCGGCGCATTGATGGCGATAGTCTTCGGCAGCACTTCCGAAAAGATCACGACCATCACCGTCATCACAGCGGTTGCGTAGAGCACGCCGACCTCGCCGAACCAGGCGGTGAAGATGCCGGTCGCCAATGCCGAAGCACCGATATTGGCGATGTTGTTGCCGAGCAGGAGCGCGCCGATCATCCGGTCGCGCATGGCAAGCAGGCTGGAGACCACGCCGGCTTCGCGATTACCCTGCTTGGACAGCCGCAGCATGCTGGCGCGCGAGGCGGCGGTCAGCGCGGTTTCACTGGCGGAGAAGAACGCCGAAACCAGCAGCAAGGCGATGAGGATGGATAGCGTAAACCAGTCCATGACCCTATTTCTTCTGCGCCAGCTTTTCCTTCAGAAAATCGCGAACCGGCGCAGGCTCGACATTGGGCGCGATCACCGCGCGGCCGATCGCCTCGAGCAGAATGAAGGTGAGCTTGCCGCGCTTGACCTTCTTGTCCTGCGCCATCAGCGTCATCAGGGCATCCGCGTCGGCTAGCCCTTCCTGGGCAAAGCCCGCGACATCCTGCAAATGGGTCGGCAGGCCCGCCTCGGCAAGATGACGTTCGATCCGCGCGGCGTCGGTTCCGGAAATCATGCCAAGCCGGGCTGAAAACTCCGCCGCCAGCACCATGCCGATGGCGACGCCTTCACCGTGGAACAGCCGATCGGAAAAGCCCGTCGCGGCCTCCAGCGCATGGCCGAAAGTGTGGCCGAGATTGAGCAGCGCGCGCTCGCCGGTCTCGCGCTCGTCGCGCGCCACGATCGCGGCCTTGGCGCGACAAGAGGTCGCAATCGCGTGTTCACGCGCGGCCCCGCCCTTGAAGATGTCGGCGTGATTTTTCTCCAGCCAGGCGAAAAACGCCTCGTCGCCGAGCGCGCCGTATTTGGCGACTTCGGCATAGCCGGCGCGGAACTGGCGCGGCGACAGCGTATCGAGCACGGCGGTGTCGGCGATCACCAGAAGCGGCTGGTGAAATGCGCCGAGCAGGTTCTTGCCCTGCGGCGAATTGATCCCGGTCTTGCCGCCGACGGAGGAATCAACCTGCGCCAACAGCGAGGTCGGCACCTGCGCGAAATCGACGCCGCGGCGCAGGATCGCCGCCGCAAAGCCGGCGAGATCGCCGACCACCCCACCGCCCAGCGCAATCACGAGATCGTTGCGCTCGATCTTGGCCGCAATCAGCGCTTCGGAGACCTGTTCGAGGCCGGCATAGCTCTTCGAGCCCTCGCCTTCGTCGACGATGATCCGAGAGCTCGCAATCCCGGCTGCCGCAAGCGAGGCCTCGGTTTTGTCCAGCCAGTGGCGGGCGACATTGCGGTCGGTGACGATCGCCGCGCGCATGCCGGGGCGAAGGACCGCGAGGCGCGCGCCCAGCGAGGCCAGCACGTCGCGGCCGATGACAATGTCATACGCGCGCTCGCCGAGTGCGACATCGACGGTGACGGCGTCCGCGTGTTTCAACGGCGCGGTCATCTTGAAGCGCTCTTGACGTCGGATGTTGGCTCGGCCTCGGCCTTGCCGCAGAGACGCGCGTGCAGCGCCTTGATGCATTCGTCGACGATCCTGTCGTGCGGCACGTCGCGCGACCAGATCGTCAAATCGGCATGCTGATAGACCGGCTCGCGTTCGCTGATCAGCCGCCCGACGGTCGCTTCGGGATCGGGGGTCTGCAACAAAGGACGGTCGGCGCGCCGCCTCACCCTGCGCATGATGATGTCGGCGTCGGCCTTGAGCCAGATCGAGACCGCCTTGACGCCGACCCGGTTGCGGGTGTCCTCGCGCATGAACGCGCCGCCGCCGGTCGCGAGCACGGCCGGACCGCTCTCGAGCAGCCGCGCGATCACCCGCGCCTCGCCATCCCTGAAATGCGGCTCGCCATGGGCTTCGAAAATGTCCGGGATCGACATGCCGGCCGCCGCCTCGATTTCGGAATCCGCGTCCCGGAACGGCACGTTAAGCCGCGCCGCGAGGCGGCGCCCGATCGTCGATTTGCCGGCGCCCATCATGCCGACAAGCACAATGAGCCGCGTTCCCAGCGCGGCCAGGATCTCGGCCTCGCGGGATCCGCCCAATTCGGCCGGTGTGGCTGTCCCAGGCATTTCGTTGCTCGATTGCCGCACAATGCGGACGTTTCTCTCGCCACCTATACTACCCCCGCCAATCCCCATGCCAGAGAGTCTTGCAACGGCGGGGCGAACATGTTGGATAATTTTCAATGGTTAATGAGGCCCCTACATGCCCAGCCTGTTCCGCTTTCTGACGGTGATCGCCGTGATCGTGGGCGTAGTCTATGGCGTGATTTTCGCACTGGCGAATTTCGTCAACCCAAAACCGCGGGAAATGACCGTCACCATCCAGCCGGATAAATTCCTCAAGAAATAGGCGGTAATCTCAGAGGATGCGTTCCAGGACCTCAGACGCGAAACTCATCGGCCTGTTCCTCGACATGCTCGCGGCGGAACAAGGCGCAGGCCCCAACACGCTGGACGCCTACCGCCGCGACCTCACCGATTTCTCGGAATTCCTCGCCCGCAAGGGGCTCGGCTTTGCCGGCGCGCAGACCCAGTCGCTGCGGGACTATCTCGCCGATCTCGATGTCCGCGGCTTCAAATCATCCAGCGTAGCGCGACGGCTGTCGGCGATGCGGCATCTGTTCCGCTTTCTGTTGAACGAACGGCTGCGCGGCGACGATCCGGCGGCGATCCTGTCCGGGCCGAAGCGCGGGCGGGGCTTGCCGAAGGTATTGTCGATCGCCGATGTCGATCGCATGCTGACGCGGGCCAAGGAACTGACGCAAGCGAGCGAAGCATCGAGCACGCAGCGGCTCCGCGCGATGCGGCTTTATTGCCTGCTCGAAGTGCTCTACGCCACAGGCCTTCGCGTCTCCGAACTGGTGGCGCTACCGCGCTCGGCGGCGCGCAACGACGCCCGCATGATCGTGGTGCGCGGCAAGGGCGACAGGGAGCGGCTGGTGCCGCTCAACGAGGCCTCACGGCAGGCGATGGCCGATTATCTCGCGGCAACCGAGGCGCTCAAGACCGACAAGAAGAAGAATGCCGGCAGTTCGAAATGGCTGTTTCCCTCCTTTGGCGAGAGCGGACATCTGACGCGGCAGCATTTTGCCCGCGACTTGAAGGAGCTCGCGGCCGCATCAGGCCTCGCGCCGCGGCTGGTCTCGCCGCATGTGCTGCGCCACGCCTTTGCGAGCCACCTGCTGCACAACGGCGCTGATTTGCGGATCGTGCAGACGCTGCTTGGACACACCGATATTTCGACCACGCAGATCTACACCCATGTGGTGGAAGAGCGGCTCAAGAGCCTGGTGCGCGACCTGCATCCGCTTGCGGAAAAATAGGCGGAAACAACTCGCGCCTTGACTTGCGCCGCGATCTTACGTGAAAGAGCCAAATCCCGCCCGCGAGCCTTTTTCGCCCACGCCTGCCTCTCGCCTTGAGCTACGCACTAAGCCATTGAACATGCGCGCTTTCTGCAAGCAGACCGAAACCGTTTCGCCTCACACCACGTTCTTACCTATATTGCCCTGATGCCGGACCAGATGCGCTCTTATCTCGATTTCGAAAAGCCCGTTGCCGAACTCGACTCCAAAGTCGACGAGCTGCGCGCGCTGGCGGCGTCCGGCAGCGACATCGGCGAGGAGATTTTGCGGCTCGAGGACAAGGCTGGCCTGGCGCTTGCCGAACTCTACGCCAATCTCACGCCGTGGCAGAAGACGCTGGTCGCGCGGCACCCGCAGCGGCCGCATTTCACCGATTTCGTCAACGCGCTGATATCAGAATTCACGCCGCTCGCCGGCGACCGCAAGTTCGGCGAGGACGAAGCGCTGCTCGGCGGCTTCGGCCGCTTTCGCGGCGAGAGCATCTGCGTGATGGGCCAGGAAAAAGGCGCCTCCACCGAATCGCGCATCAAGCATAATTTCGGCATGGCGCGCCCCGAAGGTTATCGCAAGGCGGTGCGGTTGATGGAAATGGCCGAGCGATTCGGCATTCCGGTGCTGTCGATCGTCGATTCGGCCGGCGCCTATCCCGGCATCGGCGCCGAAGAACGCGGCCAGGCCGAGGCGATCGCGCGCTCCACCGATGCCTGCCTGTCGCTTGGCGTGCCCAATGTCGCGATCGTCACCGGCGAAGGCATGTCGGGCGGCGCGATCGCGATCACCACCGCCAACCGCGTCCTGATGCTGGAACATGCGATCTACAGCGTGATTTCGCCGGAAGCGGCGTCCTCGATCCTGTGGCGCGACGGCACCAAGGCCCAGGAAGCAGCCACCAGCATGAAGATCACCGCGCAGGACATGCTGCGATTCGGCGTGATCGATACCATCCTGAAGGAGCCGGTCGGCGGTGCGCACCGCGACTCAGCCGCCATGATCGCAACCACCGGGGAGGCGATCGCGCAGGCCTTCGACGAGTTGCGCAATCTCGATGCCGACATGATCAGAAAGCAGCGCCGGCAGAAATTCCTCGATATCGGCCGAAAACTGGGCTGAATCGCCCAAATTCCGTGGAAAAACCGTAAAGCTGACAGGTTAATGCGCTTTTTTTGACGGAATTAGCCATTTTGGCCGCAATTAGGCCCAGACCGCGCGATTTAACCTCTGTTGACCATGGCTTTAGGGAGCCCGCTGCGCCGCGCTGTTCAGGTTGCGAGCAGGGCCTTCTTAAGGGTAATATTTTGGTCGACGGCTTCAGGGCATGGACGCTTAGTTGGGGTTGCGGACATTGCCCGGTGGGTGTGGAGCTTTGCATTGAACTATCGCACGCTGGTTCGCGCGCTAATCGCATCCGCCGCACTTGCGGCCGGTGCGCTTTTGGCCGGCTGCGACAGCGATGAGATATCACTCGCCACCAACGCCAAGGCGAACCAGCCGGTGCCGCCGAAGCTGATCGCGGCGATGGTCGAAAAGGACATGGATCTGCAATCGCCGATCCTGGTCCGGCTGTTCAAGCAGGAAGCCGAGCTTGAGGTGTGGAAGCAGGATCGCTCCGGCCGCTTCGCGCTGCTCAAGACCTATCCGATCTGCCGCTGGTCGGGCGACCTCGGACCCAAGGTGCGCGAAGGCGATCGCCAGGCGCCGGAAGGTTTCTATTCGATCAGCCCGGGACAGATGAATCCGCAGTCGGCGTATTACCTGTCGTTCAACACCGGCTATCCCAACGCCTACGACCAGTCGCTCGGACACAGCGGCTCGCAGCTGATGGTGCATGGCGATTGCTCCTCGCGCGGCTGCTACGCGATGACCGACGAGCAGATCATGGAAATCTATGCGTTGGGTCGCGAATCCTTCTTCGGCGGCCAGAAGGCGTTTCAGTTCCAGGCCTATCCGTTCCGGATGACGCCGATCAACATGGCGAAACACCGCAACAACCCGAACATGGCGTTCTGGAAAATGATCAAGGAAGGCTACGATCATTTCGAGGTCACGCGGCAGGAACCGAAGGTCAATTTCTGCGAGAAGAAATACGTGTTCGATGCCGTCAGGGCACCGGATGCCAAGCAGGATCCGGTTTTCCAGGCTTCCGCGAAGTGCCCGGCCTATGTGATCCCCGACGAGATCGCCGACGGCGTCCGCGAGAAACAGGAGCAGGATCAAGCCGAATACGCCAAGCTGGTTGCGAAGGGCACACCGGTCGCCAAGCTCAATACCGGCATCGATGGCGGCATGAACCAGGTGTTCGCCGCGCGCGTGCCCGGCGGCAATACCGGGCTGTCGGAAGGCGGCGAAGGCCAGAGCCTGTCGCTGCTGGCGCTTTCCCGCGCGCCCGGCTCGATCCCCTCGACCGTCAACCCGCCGCATGCGCCGGATGAACCGGTCGTGACGGCCGCAGCGCCTGCATCCGCTCCGGCATCGGCAGCACCGACACGGGTGGCGTCCGCCGCACCAACGACACAGTCGACGCAGTCAACGACCCAGTCTGACGGCTTCTTCAGCAACCTTGCCCGCAAGATCGGATTCAGCGGCGCTGCAACTGACACCGCCAGCGCGCCGCCGCCCACGCCGGCCAAGCCGAAAACGGCCGAAGCCAAGCGCGTCGAACAACCGCCGAAGGCTGCGGCTTCGAAGCCGGCCGAGACCAAGCAGGCCGCTACTACGCGCCCGCCGTTCAAACCCGCGGTGACGGATAGCCCGCCGGCCACCGCCGAGGCGCCCGCGCCAAAAGACACGCAGGTCGCGGGTTCGGCGCCGATCGTGCCGCCGAACTCGTTCGACAGCCGCTTCGGGGCGATGAAGTAATTCCCCGTCGTCCCGGCGGACGCCGGGGCCCATAACCACGGGCAAAGGCGCTCTTCGCGCCGTGCCCGCCATAAAAGAAAACTGCGAGATCAGCGTCGTGAAATGGTGGGCTCGCTTCGCTTAGCCCACCCTACGCATCCGGACGCTCACGCGTACTTGCCGTGGCAGTGCTTGAATTTCTTGCCGGAGCCGCACGGACAATCCTCGTTGCGGCCGACCTTGCCCCAGCTCGCCTGATTCTTCGGATCGCGGTCGGCGGAGGCCTGCGGCACCAGCGAGGCAGAGGCGAACGCCAATTCGTCCTCGCCGGTGTTGGGGTCGAATTTGTGCGCTTCCATCTGCGGCAAAGCCGGCTGCTGCTCTTCCGGCGGCACGATCTCGACGCGCATCAACTGCGCTGTCACCGCCTCGCGCAAATGCGCGATCATCGCCTCGAACAGGCTGAAGGCTTCCGACTTGTATTCCTGCAACGGATCGCGCTGGCCGTAACCGCGCAAGCCGATCACCTGGCGCAGATGGTCGAGCATGATCAAATGTTCGCGCCACAGATGGTCGAGCGTCTGTAGCAGAATGGTCTTCTCGATGTAGCGCATCACATCGGGGCCCCATTGTGCGACCTTGGCCGCCATGTGCTCGTCGACCCGCTGCTCGATGCGCGAGAGCAATTCCTCGTCGGCGATGCCCTCTTCCTTGGCCCATGCATCGACCGGCAGATCGATGTCGAGCACACGCTTCAGCTCTTCCTTCAGGCCGGCGACATCCCACTGCTCCGCATAGGCGTGTTCAGGCACGTGCTTGGTGACGACGTCCTCGACGAAGGCGTGGCGCATGTCGGCCACCGTCTCGGCGACGCTTTCGTCCTTCATCAGGTCGACGCGCTGGTCGAAGATCACCTTGCGCTGGTCGTTCTGGACGTTGTCGAACTTCAGCAGGTTCTTGCGGATGTCGAAGTTGCGCGCTTCGACCTTCTGCTGCGCCTTTTCCAGCGCCTTGTTGATCCAGGGATGGATGATGGCCTCGCCCTCTTTCAGGCCAAGCCGCGTCAGCATGGTATCAAGCCGATCGGAGCCGAAGATCCGCATCAGATCGTCTTCCAGCGACAGAAAGAACTTTGAGCGGCCGGGATCGCCCTGGCGGCCGGAGCGGCCGCGCAACTGATTGTCGATGCGGCGGGATTCGTGGCGTTCGGAGCCGATGATGTAGAGCCCGCCGGGCCTGCTCGAAATCTTCGCCGGCTTGCTGCCCTTGGCCGGTTCGACTTCGATCTGATCCTCGGCCTTCAGCACGATGTCGCGGAACCGCTCGACGTCGGCCTTGATGCGCTCGATCCTGGCGGCCTTCTCGGCCTTTTCGGCCTCATCGGTAATCCCGGATGTTTCCTGCGCGATCCGCATCTCCAGCGAACCGCCGAGCTTGATGTCGGTGCCGCGGCCCGCCATGTTGGTCGCGATCGTGATCGCGCCGGGCACGCCGGCCTCCGCCACGATATAGGCCTCCTGTTCGTGGAAGCGCGCGTTCAAGACCGCAAACAGCTTGGCCGGCTTGCCGGCGCGCGCGGCGGCATAAAGCTTCTCCATCGCGTTTTCGTTGCCGAATTCGATCTGCTTGTAGCCGTGCTTCTTCAAATATTCGGCAAGCACCTCGGACTTTTCGATCGAGGCGGTGCCGACCAGCACCGGCTGGAGCCGCTTGTTGGCGCGCTCGATCTCGGCAAGAATCGCGGCATATTTCTCGTTCTGGGTGCGATAGACCTCGTCGTCCTCGTCAAGCCGCGCCACCGGCAGGTTGGTCGGGATTTCCACGACCTCGAGCTTGTAGATGTCGAACAATTCGTCGGCTTCGGTCAGCGCCGTGCCGGTCATGCCTGCGAGCTTTTCGTACATCCGGAAATAGTTCTGGAAGGTGATCGAGGCCAGCGTCTGGTTTTCCGGCTGAACCTGCACGTGCTCCTTCGCTTCCAGCGCCTGATGCAGGCCTTCGGAATAGCGACGGCCCTGCATCATCCGGCCGGTGAACTCGTCGATGATGATAACCTCATCGTCGCGAACGATGTAGTCTTTGTCGCGCTGGAACAGCGTGTGGGCGCGCAGCGCCTGGTTGATGTGGTGAACGACGGAGACGTTCTCGACGTCGTAGAGCGAATCGCCCTTGAGCTGGCCGGCGTCGCGCAGCAAGGTCTCGATCTTCTCCATGCCGGCTTCGGTCAGCGTCACCGTGCGCTGCTTCTCGTCGACCTCGTAATCGGTCTTGTCGAGTTTCGGGAAGAAGGTATCGATGGTGTTGTAGAAATCCGAGCGGTCGTCGAGCGGGCCGGAGATGATGAGCGGCGTGCGCGCCTCGTCGATCAGGATCGAGTCGACTTCGTCGACGATGGCGTAGAAATGGCCGCGCTGGACCATGTCCTCCAGGCGGTATTTCATGTTGTCGCGCAGATAGTCGAAACCGTATTCGTTGTT
>Ga0210384_10001857_pt1 | contig 27168 bp, 25 predicted proteins | sample IncBWH2MmetaG_FD_160574 | JGI IMG/M metagenome (GOLD analysis project Ga0210384, IMG submission 160574) | Forest soil microbial communities from Barre Woods Harvard Forest LTER site, Petersham, Massachusetts, United States - Inc-BW-H-2-M | ecosystem: Environmental > Terrestrial > Soil >...
CTCCTGGGAGGGCTCTACGCCCTCTTCGCCACCGGCCTCTCGCTCATCTTCGGGGTCATGCGCATCGTGAACCTGGCCCACGGCGATCTCAGCATCCTGGCCGCCTTCCTCGCGGTGGTGGCGGTGGAGTCGCTCGGCCTCCACCCGTTCGCGGCGCTCCTCCTGGTCGCCCCGCTGATGGCGGGGCTCGGCTACGGGCTGCAGCGCCTGCTCCTCAACCGGCTGCTGGGACGCGGCATCCTGCCGCCCATCCTCGTGACGTTCGGGCTCTCGATCATCATCCAGAACGTCCTGCTCGAGGTCTTCTCGGCCGATTCGCGCCGGCTGAACCCGGGCGGCATCGAGACCGCGAGCGTGGCGATCGGCGGGCAGCTCGCGGTCGGGTGGTTCCCTCTGATCACCCTCGCGGTCGCGGTGCTCGTGCTCCTCGGCCTGCAGGGGCTGATCGGGCGGCTCCCGGTCGGGCGGGCCCTGCGCGCGACCTCGGACGACCAGGAGACCGCCGAGCTGATGGGGATCGACAACCGGCGGCTCTATGGCCTCGCCATGGCCCTCTCCCTCGGCATCGTGGCGGTGGCCGGCGTATTCCTCGGCATCCGCACCACGTTCACCTTCGCGAGCGGCCCGGACCGGCTGCTCTTCGCCTTCGAGGCGGTGATCATCGGCGGCCTCGGCTCGCTCTGGGGCACTCTGGTGGGCGGCGCGGTCCTGGGCGTCGCCCAGACCGTCGGCGCGAAGCTGTCGCCGGGGTGGGGCATCCTGACCGGGCACCTGGTCTTCCTCGCGGTCCTGCTCTTCCGGCCCCAGGGTCTCTTCGCGAAGGCGCGGAGGATCGCCTGAGCCCTCCGGAGCCCGCGGGCGGTCTCCGGGTCGAGCGCACCACCCGCGCGAGCCGGGTGGGTCTCGTCGGCGCCGCGCTCGGGCTCATCGTGCTGGTCGGCCTGCCCGCCTGGGGGGACGCCAGCACGATGCGGATCCTCGTCGAGTTCATCGCGCTGCTCGGGCTCGCTCAGATGTGGAACCTGCTGGCCGGCTACGCGGGGCTCGTCTCGATCGGCCAGCAGGCCTACGTGGGCCTCGGCGGCTACGCCCTCGTGGTGCTGGCCGACGACCTCGGCGTGAATCCGTTCCTCGCGGTGCCGCTCGCCGGGCTGGTGACCGCCGCGCTCGCGGTGCCCATCGCGACGCTCGTCTTCCGGTTCCGGGGCGGATACTTCGCGGTGGGCACGTGGGCCATCGCCGAGGTCTGCCGGCTGCTGATCGCCAACACGCCGGCGCTGGGGCGCGGCTCCGGTCGCACCCTCAACGCGGTCTTTCCGCTCGCGCGCGAGAGCCGGGAGATCACGACGTACTTCCTCGCCCTGGTCCTGGGCGTAGCGACCCTGGTCGCGGTGTACCTGGTTCTCCGCTCGCAGTACGGGCTCGGTCTCATGGCCATCCGGGACAGCGAGCCCGGGTCGGAGACGCTCGGGATCGACGTCTTCCGGACCAAGCTGGCGGTCTACGTGGGGGTGGCCTTCGGCACCGGCGTCACTGGCGCCCTCATCTACCTCAACCTGCTCCGCATCTCACCCGACGCGGCCTTCAGCATCAACTGGACGGCGTACCCGATCTTCATCGTGGTGATCGGCGGCCTCGGGACCCTGGAAGGCCCGCTGGTGGGCACCGCCCTCTTCTTCCTCGTGCGCGAGGGACTCTCCGATCACGGGGCCTGGTACATGATCCTGCTCGGCGGGCTGGCGGTCGGCGTGATGCTCGCCTACCCGCACGGGCTCTGGGGCCTCGTGGCCTCCCGCTGGGACGTCCACTTCTTCCCGGTCCAGCGGCGCGTGCGCCCGGACGCCTGATTTCGGTCCCGGAAGGCGGGCGGGGTCGTATATTGACCGCAGAGGATTGACCCGATGAGCGAGACGACAACCGGGCCGGTCCCGGCCTCGGCCGATGCGTCCGCCCACGCGTTCCGGCGGGACGGATTCGTAGTGGTGCCCGGCCTCTTCGACCGGGAGGAGATGCAGCGCATCTCGGCCTGGACCGATGAGCTGCAGGCGCTGCCCGAGCGGCCCGGCCACCGCATGATGTACTTCGAGCCGAGCCTGCTCCATCCCGGCGATCGCGTGTTGCAGCGGATCGAGAACTTCTGTCCCTTCCACGCGGGCTTCGCCGCGCTCTGCGACGGCGACAAGCTCTGCGGCTTCTCGTCCCGTCTCTTCGGCGAGCCCGCGGTCCTGTTCAAGGACAAGATCAACTTCAAGCTGCCCGGCGGAGACGGCTTCAAGCCCCACCAGGACCAGCAGGCCGGCTGGAGCACCTACGCGGATCTCTTCATCACCGCGATGGTGAGCATCGACGACACCACCGAGGAGAACGGCTGCCTGGAGCTGGTGGCCGGGCACCACACCCGCGGGCTCATCGGAGACGAGTGGAAGCCGCTCAGCGAGGAGGACATGCGCCGCATGAACGCTCGCGCGGTGCCGACGCGGGCGGGGGACGTGGTCTTCTTCGACTCGTACACGCCTCACGCGTCGGGCCCGAACCTGACCCCGGAACGCCGCCGCGTCCTCTATATCACCTACAATCGCCGCTCGGCGGGGGACCATCGGGTCCGCTACTTCGCGGACAAGCGGAAAAGCTTTCCCCCCGACATCGAGCGCGACCCCAACCGGACCTACACGTTTCGAGTCTGAGCGCGTCGCCGGCGCGCCTTTTGTTGCGTTCCGGACGTCGATTGTGTTACTCGAATACTCGTGACCCCCAACACAGGCCTCTGCCGCCTCGTTCCGATCGCGTGCGTGGGCGCGGCGTGCCTCGCGGTCGCGTCGCCCGCCGAGGCCTATCTCGATCCGGGTACCGGCAGCATGCTGCTGTCCGCGATCATCGGGGTGGGGGCGGCGGTCGGCCTCGCGGTCAAGATGTTCTGGTACCGGCTCCTCGGGTTGATTCGCGGCAGGCCGCGCGGCTCCCGGCCGGGACTGGTGAACGGCGCCCCCTCCGCGGACGAATAGCCCGTCCTGCCGGTGGGGATCTGGCCGGACTGGACCAGCTACCGTCGTTTCCGGAAGCTTCCGGCTCCCGACCGCAACCTGGTCTTCTACTCCGAGACCCATCAGGACTGGCATCATCTCCAGCCGCTCATCGACGTCCTGATCGGCCCGCTCGGCCGCACCGTCTGCCACGTCACCTCCGAGCCCACGGTGGCCCTGCCGCCGCCCGCGCCGGGCCTGCACACCTTCCGCGTCCGATCGCCCGTGCTATGCACGTGGCTCTTCCAGACGCTGCAGGCCGACGTCATGGTGCTCACCATGCTCGACCTGCAGAACTTCCAGCTGAAGCGCTCGCTCCATCGGGTGCACTACTGCTACGTGTTCCACAGCATGGGGAGCACCCACATGGTGGACCACGCGAACTCCTACGATCACTACGAGAGCCTGCTCTGCGCGGGCCCGCATCACGTGGCGGAGATCCGGCGGCGCGAGGCGCTCGCCCGTCTGCCCGCCAAGCACCTCTTCCCCTACGGCTATCCGCGGCTCGAGCGGCTGGTGGCCGCCGCGGCGGCCCGGACGCCGCGGCCTCCCGCCGGCGGGCCCCGCGTGCTGCTCGCTCCCACGTGGGGCGCACAGTCGACCCTGCACGTCTGCGGTGAGTCGCTGATCGCGGCCCTCCTCGGTGCGGGCATCCGCGTCGTCCTCCGCCCGCACTACCAGACCGCCCGGCTCGCCCCGCGGCTGGTGGAGGGCCTGGTCGCGCGCTTCGGGGCCGACGCCAACTTCCGTCACGTGGGCCGGATGGAGGAGAGCGACTCGCTGCTCGACTCCGATCTGCTGATCAGCGACTGGTCCGCGATGGCGATCGAGTACGCGCTCGGCCTGGGCAAGCCGGTGCTCTTCGTCGACGTGCCGCCCCGGGTGCGCAACCCCCGGTACGCCGAGCTCGGCCTCGAGCCCATGGAGATGCGCATCCGCAGCGAGCTGGGAGCGATCCTGCCGCTCGACCGGCTCGGCGAGGCGCCGCGCCACGTGGCCGAGCTCCTCCGGGAGGCCGAGACTTTCCGCAAGCGCAGCGTGGCGCTCCGCGAGGAGTGGGCGTTCAACTTCGGCCACAGCGTGGAGGAGGGCGCGCGGGAGATCGCACGCCTCGCCGAGCAGCAGCGCGGACGCGGAAGCACGGGCCGCCCGCGATGACCTCGCGGCGTCGGCTGCTGCGATGGGCGCACTGGTTCGCCGCCGCGCACGCGGGCCTGCTCGCCCTCATCGGCCTCAGCTACCTGTGGCTCTACGTGCGGCTCTCCCCGACGGTGGCCTTGGTCTACGCGCCACTCGCGTACCTGGGCCACATCGCGGTGCTCGCCTACCTGCCGATCTTCCTCTTCGTGCTTCCGCTCATCCTGCTGCTCCCGCGGCCGCGCGTGGTGGTGCCCCTCGGGGTGGGGCTGGCCAGCGTGGCGGCCGGTTTCCTGATGCTCGACAGCCTCGTCTTCGCGGAGAACCGGTACCACCTCAACATCCTGACCGCGACCCTGCTCGGCTCGCACACGTGGCTCTTCCTCGGGATCTACTTCGGGCTCGCCCTCGTCATCGAGGGCATGCTCGCGCGCGCGGTGTGGCAGCGCACCGCGACCGCTCCCACCCGGCACGTCGGCCGCTACCTGGCCCTCGGCCTCGTGCTGTGCTTCGCGGCCGCGAACCTCATGCACGCGTGGTTCGAGGCCCGCTACGACGTGTCGGTGACCTCGCTCACCCGCTACCTCCCGCTCTACTTCCCGCTGCGCGACGCGCGAATACAGGTGCGCCTCGGCCTCGTCGATCGCCGCGTCGCCCGCGAGCGCGGGGTCATGGCCGCGCTCGGCCGCCGCCCCCCAGCGGGGGAGCTCCGGTACCCGCTCCACCCCTTGACCTGCGCGCCGCCCCGGCGGACGCCCAACGTCCTGCTGATCGTCGTCGACGCCATGCGGGCGGACGTCCTCACGCCCCGGCACGCCCCGCGGATGAGCGAGTTCGCCCGCGGGGCGACCCGCTTCGCCTCCCACTACAGTGGGGGCAACTCGTCGCGGGCCGGGATGTTCTCCTTCTTCTACAGCCTGCCCGCGACCTACTGGGACGCCTTCGCCGGCTTCGCCCGGCCCCCGTTGCTGATGGACCTGTTCCGGCAGCACGACTACCAGATCGGGGTGTTCGCGAGCTCGCCGGTGTACGGGACCGTCGGCCTCGACCGCACCGCCCTGGCCCGGATCCCGAACCTGCGCCTCGAGACGAGCTCACCCTATCCGGGCTCGAGCGGACGCGACCGCACCCTGACGGAGGACTGGCTCCGGTGGCTCGATCAGCGCGACCCCGCGCGCCCCTTCCTCGGCTTCCTCTACTACAACGCGGTGGTGGCCAGCGAGCCGCCCGACGACTATCCCCACACGTTCCGGCCGCCCGCGGAGTCGACGCGCCTGCAGCGGGTGGCCGCGCTCTACCTGAGCGCGGTGCACTTCGTGGACGGCCTGGTCGGGCAGGTGCTCGACGACCTGCGCCGCCGTCAGCTGCTCGACGACCTGGTCGTGCTCATCACGTCGGATCACGGCATGGAGTTCGACGAGAACGGCCTCGGCTTCTCCGGGCACGGCACGTCCTACAGCGAGTACCAGATGCACACCCCGCTGGTGCTGCACTGGCCCGGCCGGCCCGGCGGGATCATCGAGCGCCGGACCTCGCACAACGACCTGGCGCCGACCTTCCTCTCCGGCCTGTTCGGGTGTACCAACCCGCCGTCCGACTACTCGAGCGGCCACGATCTCTACAGCGACGCGCCGTGGAGCTGGCTCATCGCCGCGAGCTACGCCGAGTTCGCCCTCATCGAGCCCGAGCGGGTGACCATCGTGTACCCGGCCTACTACGAGATCCGGGGCCGCGACTACGGCCTGATCCCGCGCGCCACGCCCCCGCGCGCCGCCCTGCTGGACGCGCAGAAGGAGATGGGCCGGTTCTACCGCTGATGCTCGCGGGAGTCCTGCTCGCGGCCGCGCCCATCTCCGGGATCGCGGCCGACGACGCGGGCGGGCGGGTGCGGGTCGCTGCCGAGCGCCTCGAGATCGTCCTCGCGCTCGACGGCGCGCGGCCGGTGACGTGGCGCGCCTGCCGCCCCTCCTGTCTCCGGGCCGACGCGGAGTCCGGGACCTTGATGCGTTTCACGGGCGAGGGCGACGCTCCGCAGCCGCGGCTGGTCCTGCACGGCCCCGGCGGACCGATCGACCTCGATCGTCTGCGCTTCATCGTCGACCGCGCCAGCGATGGGCCGACTCCCCGGGTCACCCTCCGTGCCGACCTGCCCGTCGACGGCGTCCGGCTGGAGGAGTCGTTCGCGGTGTCGGCGGACGGCTACGAGACGACGCTGACGGTGCGGTTGGTCGGCCCCGGCGCGGCGGCGTTCGCCGCGACCGCGCGTCCTGCGCTCGAGGTGGCCCCGGGGCGCGATCTCCCGCCGCCGCCGGCGGCCGGCTTCGCGGCGATGCTGGAGCGGGTCGGCCGCGTCACCATCGCGGGCGGCGCGGTCCACGCGTTGCCGGACCAGCCCGGGGCCGGCGCGGCACTCCGCGCCGGGGAGTGGGCCGGGGTGCGTGGGCGTTTCTGGGCGATGCTCGCGCGCCCGGACGGCGCGGGTGCCGCGGTCGAGCCGCGCCCGGGCCCCGGGGTCGCTCTGGTGGCGGCGCCCGCGCCCGCGGGAGCGTCGCCGACCGAGTGGCGCTACACGATCTATGCGGGCCCCGTGGAGCGGCCACCGCTCGGCCGCGTGGATCCGGAGCTCGAGCGCCTGCTTCTCTCCGGGCTCTGGTGGTGGCTGCGCGCGCTCGCCCTCGGCCTCCTCGCGCTGCTGCGCGCCCTGACCGCGTGGATCGGCCACCCGGGGGTGGCGATCATCGCGCTCGCGGTGTCGGTCAAGCTGCTGCTGCTGCCGCTGGCCGCGGTGGCCGACCGCCTGCAGGAGCGGGTCAACGCGACGCAGGCGCGGGTTCAGCCCGGGCTCGACGCGATCAACGCGGCCCACCGCGGCGAGGAGCGGACGCGGCGCACGCTCGCGCTCTACCGCGAGCTGGGCGTCCACCCGCTCTACACGCTCCAGAGCCTGGCTGGCTTCCTGATCCAGATCCCGGTATTCATCGCGGTCTTCGACATGCTCGCCGAGGACATCGATCTCTACCGCGCGCCGTTCCTCTGGATCCCGGACCTCTCGCGTCCGGACGCGCTCGCCGCGCTGCCCGCGTGCGTGCCCTTCTTCGGCTGCGCGGTCAACCTGCTCCCGTTCCTGATGAGCGGGGTCTCGCTGGCGACCCTGCTGCGGTTCCGCTCTCCCGTCCTGACCCCGGCGCTGGTCCGCCGTCAGCGTCGCAACCTCGCGGCCATGACCGGGCTCTTCTACCTCCTCTTCTACACGTTCCCCGCCGGCATGGTCCTCTACTGGACGTCCACCAACGCGTTCCAGCTCCTGAGCCAGGAGACGCGTCGGTGGCGGCGGACGCGCGGGGCCGCGACCTAGCGCGCGGGGCCGCCGAGCGCGCGGTCCACCTCGGCGACCAGGCGGATCAGGCCGCGGATGTCGAAGGTCTCCCAGTCCTGCGAGCGGCCCAGCCGCACCACCACGAGCCCGCGGGCGGGCGCGATCACGATGCGCTGGCCCTGGGTGCCCGAGGCGAAGAACGAGTCCGCGGGCATCCCGCCGCGCACGCGGAGCCGGCCGAACTCGCTCTCGCCGCGGTTGGTGAAGAAGCCCGCGCCGTAGCCGTCGCGGGCGCCCGGGGTGGGGGAGGCCGAGTAGGCGACCCAGCCCTCGGGAAGGATCCGCCGCCCGCCCGCGACGCCGTCGCGGGCGTAGAGCAGGCCGAAGCGCGCCCAGTCCCGCGCGGTGGCGTACATGTAGCTGGAGCCCACCTGGGTGCCGGTCGAATCGAACTCGAGCGTCACGCCGCGCATGCCGAGGGGGCCGAACAGCTCGCGCCGCGCGAAGCGGATCACGTCCTCGGCGTGCCCGCCGACCGCGTCGCGCACGATGCGCGACAGGATCAGCGTGCTGGGGCTGCTGTAGTGATAGCGGGTACCCGGCGGGACGGTGAGCGCGGCCGACTGGACGAAGCCCGCCATGTCCGGCTCGATGTAGAGCATGCGAGAGGACGGGTCGAAGCCGCTGTTGGTCTCGTCGAGGGCGAGCCCGCTCGTCATGCGCATCAGCTGCTCGATCGTGATCGCGTGGCGCGGATCGGCGGGATCGCGCAAGGCCGGGACCGGCGCGGGCTCGCCGACCGCGAGCCGCCCCTGCCGGACGAGGATGCCGACCAGCGCGTTGACCACCGACTTGTTCATCGACCAGGAGAGCATCGGGGTGTCGAGGCCGTAGCCGCGCGCGTAGCGCTCCGCGACGATGCGGCCGTCGTGCACGACCACCACCGCCTTGGTGCCGCGCACCGGTCCGCCCGCGGGCTCGTCGAACGCGTGGTCGAGCGCGGCCCGCAGCGGCTCGCTGGCGGGCTCGACCACCATCGGCCCCGCGATGTCCGGGCCCGCGTCCGGCGCCACCGCGCCGCCGTCTCCCGGGGTGGCCGGCGCCGGCACGGGGGAGGGGGCCGGCGCGCTCGCCGCCGGCAGCGCCATCGTGCAGCCGACGCCGTCGTGATAGACCGCGCGCATCTCGAAGTGGCCGCCCAGCGTGGTGCTGACCTCCCGGCCGGTCCGGTCCACGCGGTAGTGGATCCACGGCACGAGCCGGCGGACGCCCGGCATGGTGCGGACCGTCTCGGCGAAGGTCTGATCGGGATCGAGCCCGGCCACGAACGTCTCGGAGCAGAGGGTGTGGCTGACGAGGCCGGTGGCGACCCGCACCGCCTTGCCGGGGCGGAGCGCGAGCCCCGCCGCCACCAGCCCGGCGACCGCGAGGAGCACGAGCGCCAGGGCCAACTTGCGCATCCGTGGACGCCCGTGCCCCCGGTCGCGGGCGGCTAGCCGCGGGCGGGCGCCGCGCCCTTCTGCAGCAGGTCGTCGTAGAAGCCGGCCAGCGACTCGAGCACCGGCGCCGCCGGCCCGGAGAACGACGACCCGTGCATCACCCCGAGCGTGCGCGGCTCGAGCTTCGCGAGCCGCCGGATGGTGGCGCCGGTCGCGGGGGTGACGCCGGTGAACCCGAACTGCTTCTCGGCGGCGAGGGCGGGCCCGACGATGTCGCCGCCGGTCACCGGCGCGGGGTCGCCCACGTGGGTGAAGAGGGTCCCGGTGGTCTCCTCGTGCAGCAGCCCCGCGTCCCAGCAGTGCGGCACGTGCGGGGTGTCGAGGCGCCGCACGCGCCGGCCGCCCAGGTCGAGGACCTCGTCGTTGCCGAGGACGCGCGGGGGCCGCGGGGACTGGTCGTTGAGCCAGATCGCGCAGCCGATGGCCCCGTGGGCGACGGTGCTGGCGGGCGCGGCGTCGAGCCACTCCGCGAGGGCGCCGCACTCGTCGGCCTCGACGTGGCTGAAGGTGATCCAGCGCAGCCGTCGCAGGTCCATGACGCGGGCGGCGGCCCGCGACACCGCCGGGTAGAGCGCGCGCTGGCCGCAGTGGAAGAGCAAGGGCTCCTCCGCGTCGATCAGGAACTGGTTGAAGGTGAAGCCCTTCGGCCCCACCGCGGGCAGGAAGGTCGAGAGGCGGTAGATCCGCTCCGCGATCTCGTCGATACGTGTCTCCATCGGCTCCTCCGCCACGCATACTGCTCGGGCCTCGCGGAGGTGTCAAGGCACGCTATAATCACCGGACCGATGCGCTTCGGGACCTTCTACTTCTTCCAGGCCGCTCCCGGGTTGAGCCACGCCGAGGTGGTGCACCGCGAGCTCGAGCAGATGGAGTGGACGGAGGAGCTCGGCTTCGACGAGATCTGGCTCACCGAGCATCACTTCATCGACTACGGCCTCGCGGTCGATCCGGCGAGCCTCGCCGCCACCGCGGCCGCGCGCACGCGCCGGGTTCGGATCGGGCTCGCCGCCGCGATCCTGCCGTTCCACCATCCGCTGCGGCTGGCCGAGCAGATGGCGCTGATCGACATCATCTCCAAGGGGCGGCTCGACGTCGGCGTCGGGCGCGGCAACCGCCCGGCCGAGTTCCGGGGCTACCACGTGCCCCAGCAGGAGAACCGCGAGCGCTTCGACGAGGCGGTCGACATCCTCCTGAAGGCGTGGACCCAGGAGCGGTTCTCGCACGACGGGCGATTCTTCACGATCGGTGAGGCCCGCGTGATCCCCAAGCCCTGGCAGCGGCCCCATCCGCCCATCTATCAGGTGTGCGGCAGCGACGACGGCATCGAGAGCTCGGCCTCGCGCGGCTGGCCGATGCTCAACTCGATCCTCACCGGGCCGGTGGACCAGCTGATCAAGCGGCGCGACAGTTACCTGACCGCGCTGCGCAAGCACGGCCGCACCGAGGCCGAGATCGCCGCGCTCATGACGAACTGGGGCGTGTCCCGGCAGATCTACGTGGCGCCGACCGACGCGCAGGCCCTGGCCGAGGCCAAGGACGCCGAGATGTGGTACCAGGACTCGCTGCGGCGCTTCCAGGTGCCCGAGCGCATCGAGGACGCGCACCCGAGTCTGCAGCCCGGGTTCCGGGCCGCCGCCGAGCGCTTCAAGAAGGTGACGTGGGACGGCCTGGTGGCCGAGACGCTGGCCTTCGGCTCGCCCGACACGGTGGCCCGGCACATCCAGACCATGCGCGACATGGGCGTGGGGCACGTGCTCTGCTGGATGAACTTCGGCGGGCTGCCCCAGGACAAGATCCGCCGCTCCATGGAGCTGTTCGCGCGCGAAGTCATGCCGCGCTTCCGCGCCCGGGCCTGACTGACGACGCGCGCGGGCGGGGCTATACTGGCCGGGATGGCGTACAACGCGTGGTTCCAGTGCATCAACGGCTGCCCGGGGGAGTTCGACCTCCGGGAGGTCATCTACCGCTGCCCCACCTGCGGGGACCTCCTCGAGGTCCAGCACGACATGGACGCGCTGCGGTCGCGCTCGGCGGCCGCGTGGATCCAGCTCTTCGACGACCGGTACCGGCGCAACATCTACCCGTACGGCTCCGGGGTGTGGGGCAAGAAGGAGTGGGTGGTGCCCTTCATCGACAACCAGAACATCGTGTCGATGTACGAGGGCAACTCGAATCTCCTGTGGGCCGATCGGTACGGCAAGCAGCTCCGGGTCGAGGACCTGTGGATCAAGCAGTGCGGCAACTCGCACAGCGGATCGTTCAAGGACCTCGGCATGACGGTGCTGGTCTCGGTGGTCAAGGAGATGATGGCGACCGGCGTGCCCATCGACGCGGTGGCCTGCGCCTCCACCGGCGACACGTCGGCGGCGGTCGGGGCCTACTGCGCGGCCGCCGGGATCCCGTCGGTGGTGCTGCTACCCAAGGACAAGGTCTCGATCGCCCAGCTCGTGCAGCCGCTCGCCAACGGGGCCCTCGTCCTCTCGCTCGACACCGACTTCGACGGCTGCATGGCGGTGGTCCAGGAGATCACCAAGGAGAAGCGCATCTACCTCGCGAACTCGATGAACAGTTTGCGCATCGAGGGGCAGAAGACGGTGGCCATCGAGATCGTGCAGCAGTTCGACTGGGAGGTGCCGGACTGGATCGTGATCCCGGGCGGCAACCTGGGCAACGTGCACGCGCTCGGGCAGGGCTTCCTCATGATGCAGGAGCTCGGGCTGGTGAATCGCCTGCCGCGCATCTGTCTCGCCCAGGCGGAGCGGGCCAACCCGCTCTACCGCTCGTTCCTCGACGACTTCAAGACGTTCGAGCCGATCACCGCCCAGCCCACGCTGGCCATGGCCATCCAAATCGGGAACCCGGTGAGCGTCAAGCGCGCGATCCGGACGCTCCAGCGCTTCAACGGCGTGGTCGAGCAGGCCACCGAGCAGGAGCTGGCCGACGAGGCGGCGCGCGCCGACCGCACCGGCATGTTCAACTGCCCGCACACCGGGGTGGCTCTCGCCGCGCTCCGCAAGCTGGTCGACCGCAAGGTCGTCCGCTCCGGCGAGCGCGTCGTCGTGCTCTCCACCGCGAACGGGCTCAAGTTCGCCGATCAGAAGGCGGCCTATCACATGGGCGCGCTCGAGGGCATCAAGCCCACCTTCCGGAACAAGCCGGTCGAGCTGCCCGCGGACGCCAAGCGCGTCGCCCGGACCATCGCGCGCCACGTCGAGAAGGCGCGCGCGCTGGTGTCGTGATGGACGAGCACGGCAGGATGCGCGGGGAGCCCGGAGGCGTGGACCCACCGAAGAAGCCGGTCGGCCCCAGCACGCTGTCCGTGCACGGGGGCGAGCCGCGCCCCAAGCCCGCCCACGCCCTCGCCACCCCGATCGTGCAGACCGCGACCTACACGTTCGCGAGCACCCAGGAGCTGAAGGACCACTTCGACGGCAAGATCGAGCGCGTCGAGTACGGGCGCTACGGCAATCCCACCCAGCGCATCGCGGAGGCCAAGCTGGCCGCGCTCGAGGGGGCCGGGGAGTGTCTCCTCTTCGGGAGCGGCATGGGCGCGATGACCACCACGCTCTTCGCGATGCTCTCGCGCGGCACCCACGTGGTGGTCACCGACGACAGCTACCGGCGCACCCGTCAGTTCCTGAACCAGACCCTCTCGCGCTACGGGATCGAGGTGTCCACCGTGCCCGCGGGCGACTACGAGGCCCTCGAGGACGCGATCCGGCCCACCACCCGGGTGCTGGTGAGCGAGTCGCCCACCAATCCGTACAACCGCATCCTCGATCTCGAGCGGTTCGCGGACATCGGCCGCCGACATCGGGTGAAGACGGTGATCGATGCTACCTTCGCCACCCCCTACAATCAACAGCCGCTCCAGTGGGGCGTGGACGTCGTCGTCCACTCCGCCACCAAGTACCTGGGCGGCCACAACGACCTCCTGGCCGGCGCGGTGCTCGGCTCCGCGGACCTGGTCGGCGCGATCCGGAGCCTGCAGGGCGTCACCGGCGCGGTGCTCGACCCGTTCGCGGCCTACCTGCTCGTGCGCGGGCTCAAGACCTTCGCGCTGCGCATGGAGCGCCAGAACACCAACGCCCAGCGGGTGGCCGAGTTCCTCGCCGGGGACCCGCGGATCGCCGCGGTGCACTACGCCGGCCTGCCGAGCCATCCCGAGCACGCGATCGCGCGCAAGCAGATGCGCGGGTTCGGCGGGGTCGTCTCGTTCGAGGTGGCGGGCGATCTCGAGACCGCGGCCCGCGTGGTCGACGCGTGCACGATCCCCTACATCGCGGCCTCGCTGGGCGGGGTGGAGAGCCTGATCGAGCAGCCCGCGATCATGAGCTTCTACGAGCTGACGAGCGAGGAGCGTCTCGAGGTCGGGATCAAGGACAACTTGATCCGCTTCGCGGTCGGCATCGAGGACGCCGACGACCTGATCGCCGACCTCGCCCAGGCCCTGGATCGGGCGTTCGCCGACGCCTAGCCCGGACGCGGCCCAGGCTCAGCAGTTGACGTACTTGGGGCTGACGAGCGGCTTCACGGTGCCGTCGGCGGCCCAGGTCTTGCGCGGGAGACCGTAGAGGTCGCGCCCGTAGACGTGGATCTCCACGGTGTCGCGCTCGGTCGGGTTGAACATGGCGTGCACCTCGTCGCCGGGCGGCACCAGGCGGGAGACCGCGCCCGGCCCGTGGCGGGTGACGCTCCGCACCTCCAGCGAGGTCTTGTCGCCGGCGGCCGGAACGACGCGGTAGCGCGTCTCCTCGATCTCGTTGTCCATTACGCCGATCACGCCCCACGTCTCATGATTGTGCGCGGCCGCGCGGTCGCCGGGCCGCCACACCACCGCGGTCACGTTGAAGCGTGGCGCCCGGTGCAGCATGAAGCGACCACGGGTGCCATCGGGGGCGCGCCCGCGGAAGCGGGGCGGGATCGCCTCGGGGTTGCCCACCAGCCGGCCGAGCAGCGGAGCGATCCGGGTCGTGATCGTCTCCGGCGCGCTCTCGCGGCTCGTGATCTGCTCCAGATCCACCACGAACTGCTCGAGGGTGTAGCGCTCCGCAGGCATCGGGGCCCTCCTGGCGCCGGGGCGATCAGGTGGCGACGGGCGTGTCGGCGCGCCCGCCCCACTCGGTCCACGAGCCGTCGTACACCGCGGCGTCCGGCCGACCCAGTCGATAGAGCCCGAGCGCGAGCACCGCGGCGCTGACGCCGGATCCGCAGGTGGCGACTACCGGGCGCCCCGGGTCGAGCCCCGCGCGCGCGAAAGCCGCGCGCACGTCGTCCGCGGACAGCATCGCGTCGTCGTCGGCGCGGAACAGCTCGGTGTACGGCAGGTTCACGCTACCCGGAATGTGGCCGCCACGCAGGCCGGGGCGGAGCTCGGGCTCGGTGGCGGTGAAGCGCCCGCGCGAGCGCGCGTCCACGATCTGGGCATCGCGCCGCTCCAGGATCGCGAGCATCCGGCCGAGGTCGGCGACCAGCTCCTTGTGGAGCGATGCGCCGAAGCGCTTCGGGGACGGCGAGGGGAGGCCCGCCTCCACCGGTCGCCCTTCGTTCTTCCACTTGCCGAGGCCCCCGTCCAGCACCATCGCGCGCTCGTGGCCGAACGCGCGGAACGTCCACCACACCCGCGCGGAGGCGATGAGCCCGCGGCCTCCGTAGGCCACCACGCGGTCGTCGGCGGCGATGCCGAGCGCGCCCACCGCGGCGGCGAAGGCGGCCGCATCCGGCAGCATGTGCGGGAGCGGGATCGAGTGATCGGCGACCGCGTCGATGTCGAAGAAGACCGCGCCGGGGATGTGGGCTTGCTCGAACTCGGCGCGCGCGTCCCGTCTGAGATGCGGCAGGTAGAACGTGGCGTCCACCACCTTCAGATCCGGCTCGCCCAGGTGCGCGGACAGCCAGTCGGTGGAGACGAGCGGATCGGCCACCGAGCCGGCCATCAGCCGCTCCGCGGCGCGCGCGTCCGATCGACCGGCCGCTCCGGCAGCAGCGCGTGCGGGCTCACACCCTGGGGATCGAGCGCCTCCTCCCAGCGCAGGTAGGCCTCCATCGCGGCGCGCCCGCGCTCGTAGGGCTTCTGCACGACGTCGTCGGTCTCGTCGAGCAGGGTGCCGAGCCCGGTCTCGACCTCGCGGCCCGCCGCCTTCCACGCCGCGACCCCGCCGTCGAGGACGCGCGCGGCCGCGTAGCCCATGCGTCGGAGCGTCGCCGCGGCCAGGGTGGATTGCACCCCGTCGGCGCAGGTGACCAGCAGGGGCCGGGTCCGGTCGGGCGCGGCGCGCTCGATCTGCAGCTCGAGACGACCGCGCCCGATCCACCGGGCACCGGGCAGGTGCGCGCGCTGGTAGACGTCGCTCGGATCCACGCTCACGATCACGTCGTCCCCGGTCGGCCCGGGCGGCACGCGCTCCACCACGCGTTGCGCGGCCTCGAAGCCGAGCGGCATCGGGGCCGGCTGGCCGGTCTCGAGCGGGCGACCCGAGCGCGCCCAGGCGGACACGCCGCCCTCCATCACCGCCACGTGGGCGAAGCCCATGCGCTTGAGCCAGCCCGCGGTCATGATCGAGCGGCCGAAGCCGTCGCAGATCAGCACCAGCCACCCGCCGCGCACCGCCACGTACTCGTCGGTGGCCTGCACCGCCTGCCCGCCCGGCGCCCAGATCGAGCCCGGCACGTGGCCGGCCTCGTACTCTTCCTTCGTGCGCACGTCGAGCAGCGAGACGTTCTCGCGATCCCGGTGGCTCCACCGCTCGGCCACCGCGTCGGGCGAGACCAGCGGGGTGCCGTCCTCGGCCGCGACGCGCGCGGCCACCTCGATCGCGCGCGCCCGGCTCGCGTCGGAGGGCGCGGGCGCCCAGCGGCTCGCCCCGCGCTCGAGCTCGAGCCCGTCGAGCAGCCACCCCATGGTGCCGTTCTTCACCGCCACGATCGGATTCGGCAGCCCCATCCGCCGCAGCGACTCGGCGCCCAGGTACGATCGGGTGCGCCCGCCGCAGTGCACCACGATGGTCTGCTCCGGTCGCTGCACCAGCTCGCCGATGCGCAGCACCAGCTCGCCGCCCGGCATGCTCCACGCTCCGGGCAGGCAGCCGCGGTGATATTCCTCGGGGGTGCGCGTGTCCACGATGACCATGTCGCGGCCCTCCGCCATCTGGGCGGACAACTCGAGGCAGGTGATCTCGGGCGTCTTGCGCTCGTGGAGCACGTGCTCGCCGAAGACCTTGCTGGGCACGTTGAGACCCTGCACCACCGGGCGCCCGGCCCGGCGCCAGGCCTCGAGACCGCCGGTCAGGACGAACACCTCGGTGTAGCCCATCTCGGCGAGGGTGGGCGCGGCCAGCGTCCCCTGGCGGCCGTCGTCGTCGCAGAGGACGATCAAGGTGGCGGGCGCGGTGACCAGCGTGGGCAGCCGCACCTCCAGGAGGCGCCGGGGCAGCGGCGTCGCGCGGTAGATGTGCCCGCGCTCGAAGGCGGCGCGCTCGCGCACGTCCAGGAGCGCGTGCGGCGCCGGCTGTTTCAGCAGCGCGGCGAGCTGCTCGGGCGAGATCGATCCGTCCGTCATCCCTCCGGACGCTAGCCGGGGTCGAGCCACCCTGTCAAGGGAGGGGTGCCGCCGCGTGCGGCCTCAGGCCAGGGCGGGGGCGCCGACCAGCGCGCCGGGCATCGCCCCGCGTGCCCACACCGAGCCGAGCCCGTGTCGCGTCACGTCGTCCGATGAGAGCCAGATCTCCGAGAGCACGTAGCAGCCGTGGCGATCCAGCGCCACGAGGGCGGCCAGGATCTCGCGGCGCGCCACCTGCAGCGGGCCGGCCAGGAACTGCTCGAGTTCGCGCGAGCGATCGAAGCGCCGCGCCGGGCGCTCGCCGGGGTCTGTCCCGAACGGGGCGTATACCAGGGCGTAGCTCTGATCGTGATTCCGGGTGATCTGTACCGAGCCGTTGAGTCTCATGTGATGCCTCCTGAGGGTGCAGACGGCCCCGGCGCCGGCCCCGTTTACCGTAAACACCCGCCGCGCCAGCCTCGTCAGAGAGGTATATGGACCGTCTGCCCCCGCTCAACGCGCTGCTGCTGTGGGGCGCCAGCTTCTACCTGGTCACCCACGGGGTGCTCCCACCCGCCTCCACCGAGGCCGAGGCCCGGGAGCTGGCGGAGGCGCTCCGCGAGGCGGCCGTCGCGTGGGTGGAAGCCCACGTGCGGGCCGCCCGCGCCTGGGCCGCCGGGCTCCTCAGCGCTTGGTGAGCACGCGCGCGAACGCCTCGACCGCCGCGTCGATCTGCTTGCGCGAGACGTCGAGGTGGGTGACGGCCCGCAGGCGGCTCTCCCCCATCACGCTGAGCCGTACCTGAGCCTCCGCGAAGAGCCGGTCGGCCAGGGTCTGGGCGGTGAGCCCGGTGCCGGCCACGTCGAGGATCACGATGTTGGTCTCGACGTGGGTCGGATCGAGCGCGATGCCGGGAAGGCCCGCGATCCCCCGCGCGAGAATCCGGGCGTGCTCGTGATCCAGGGCGAGCCGGTCCACGTGATGGCGGAGCGCGTAGACCCCGCCCGCCGCGATGATGCCGGCCTGGCGCATGGCGCCGCCCAGGGCCTGCTTGTAGCGCCACGCCTCCTCGATGAACGCGCGCGTACCGGCGAGGCAGGCGCCCACCGGCGCGCCCAGCCCCTTGCTGAAGTCGATCCACGCCGAATCCACCGCGGCCGCGTAGCTCCGCGCGGGCGTGCCCGATGCGACCACCGCGTTCAGGAGCCTAGCTCCGTCCATGTGGCTCGCGAGCCCGAGGGCCTTCGCGGCGGCCCCCACGTCCTGCACCGCGGCGAGCGGCCAGACCCGGCCGCCGCCCAGGTTGCTCGTGTTCTCCACCGAGACGAGGCGGGTCGGTGGCGCGTAGCGCGAGCGGTGATGCGTCGCCGCGCGCACCTGCGCTCCGGTGAAGACCCCGCGGTCGCCGTCGATCGAGCTCACGAGCACGCCGGAGAGCAGTCCGGGGCCGCCGCCCTCGAAGTGAGTGAGATGCGAGGTGCGGTCGGCCAGCACCTCGTCGCCCGGGCGGGTGTGGACCTTCACCGCGATCTCGTTGCACATCGTGCCGGAGGGCAGGTAGACCGCGGCCTCCTTGCCCAGGAGTTGGGCCACCATCTCCTGCAGGAGGTTCACGGTGGGGTCCTCGCTCTTCTGCTCGTCGCCCACCTCCGCCTCGCACATGAAGCGGCGCATCTCGAGGGTCGGCTTCGTCACGGTATCGCTGTAGAGATCGATCACGGGATCCTCCTCAGTGGGCGACCAGCTCGGGCCGCCCGGACCATTCCCAGGCGGCGGTGGAGCGCGAGACGCCGAGCAGCAGGCCGCCGAGCGCGCTCGGATGGATCCAGAGCCCGTCCCGCTCGACCAGCGGATCGCCGCCGCGTGGAGTGAAGCGCGCGTGCTTCCGGTCCAGTCGGCGTACGGTCGCGCCCACGTCGGGAGCCTCCAGATGGCTCACCAACCCCAGGCGGCGCGCGGCGGCGGCCGGGCCGATCACCGTCCGGATGCCGGCGGTCTCGACGGGCTCGAGATACGTCTGCTCGCCCTCCGGCCCCTCGCGGGGCGCACAGCTCGACCTCGCTGTCGCCCAAGGTGAGGATGGTCCGCCCGGCGTTCAGGTACTCGCTGTCCTCCTCCCGCGCCGGCTCCGCGCCCAGGAGGTCTCCGAACGTGCGGGCGGCCTCGGCCGTGTCGGCCACCGCCATCTGGATCCGATCCACCCGCTCGAGCATCGCGTCCTCTCTCCAGCCGCGCCGGTTGCGGCCTCCCGCGCCCGGTGCGATTCTACATCCGGACATGCGCATCCTCGTGGTCGAAGACGAGCGGAAGGTGGCCGCGTTCATCCGCCAGGGCCTGGTCGAGGAAGGCCACGCGGTCGAGGTGGTCCCCGACGGGGCGGAGGCGCTCGACGCGATCGCGGTGGGTCCCGCCTACGACTTGGTGGTCCTCGACGTCATGCTGCCCAAGCGCGACGGCTTCAGCGTGCTCAAGACCCTGCGCGATCAGCGGGTGCAGACGCCGGTGCTGCTCCTGACCGCGCGCGATACGGTGGCCGACAAGGTCACCGGGCTCGACCTCGGCGCCGACGACTATCTGGCCAAGCCCTTCGCCTTCGAGGAGTTCCTGGCGCGGGTGCGCGCGCTCCTCCGTCGGGGCCGCGCGCGGGGAGAGCCGGTGCTGCGGCTCGCGGATCTGTCGCTCGATCCGGCCACCCGCGCGGTCACCCGGGGCGGCCGGCGCATCGCCCTCACCTCGCGCGAGCACGCGCTGCTCGAGTACTTCCTGCGAAACCCGGGCCGCGTGCTGACCCGGCCCATGATCACCCAGCACGTCTGGGGCATGGACTTCGATCCCGAGAGCAACATCGTGGACGTGTACGTGGGCTACCTGCGCCGCAAGATCGACGGGGACGGCGAGGCCCGGCTGCTCCACACGGTGCGCGGGGCCGGCTACACCCTGAGCGCCGAGCCGTGACCGGGCCGCTCTCGATCTCGATCCGCACCCGGCTCACCCTCTGGTACAGCGGGGTGCTGCTCGCGATCCTGGTCACGATCGCCGCGCTCTCCTACTCGTGGCTGCGCATGAGCCTGATGCAGGATCTCGACGCCTCGCTGGTCACGGTGGGGCAGGTGATCCGGGACACCGGCTTCACCGGCGATCCCGACCCGCTGCTTCGGCAGCTCCTGGGGCCCGAGTTCTACGACCGGTTCCTGCGCCTGCTGGATCCGGAAGGGCGGCCGTACGTGGCCCCGGAGACCGGCCGCGGCGACGCGCTGCCGCTGTCGGCCGCGGCCCGGGACCGGGCCGCGCGTGGCCATCAGACCTTCGAGACCGTCGCGCTCGGCGACGCCGACGAGCCGGTCCGCGTGCTCACGATGCCGATCGTGCGCGGCGGCCGCGTGGTCGAGATCGTCCAGGTCGGCATGTCGCTGCGGCGCGCCCAGGCGATCCTGGATCGGTACCTCCACACGCTCTTCGTGCTGATCCCTCTGGGCGTGGGCCTGGCCGCGCTCGGCGGCGCCGTGATCGCCCGCGTCGCGCTGCGTCCGGTCGACCGGATGGCGAGGACCGCCCGGCGCATCACCGCCGAGGACCTGAGCCAGCGCGTGGAGCGGCAGGAGACCGGCGACGAGATGGACCGCCTGGCCGAGACCCTCAACGGCATGCTCGCGCGCCTCGACGAGGCGTTCACCCAGACGCGCCGCTTCGCGGCCGACGCCGCGCACGAGCTGCGGACGCCTCTGGCGGTGCTCCGCGGCGGCATCGAGGTGGCCCTGCGCGCGGATCGCCCGCCGGAGGAGTACCGGCGCGTGCTCGCCTCGAGCCTCGAGGAGGTCGAGCGGCTGATCCGGCTCGCCGAGGACCTCCTGCTGCTCTCGCGCGCGATCGCGGGGCCGGAGGAGGCCCGCGCCCAGGTGGATCTGGAGCCACTCCTGCTCGAGGTCTTCGACGCGGGGGCCCGGCTCGGTCAGGCCGCCGGGGTCACGGTGCGCATCGACACCGCGACGCCTGCCGTCGTGCGCGGGGAGGCGACCGCGCTTCGGCGCGCGCTCCTCAACCTGGTGGAGAACGCGATCAAGTACACGCCGCCGGGGGGCAAGGTCGAGCTCGGCCTGATGACCGGTGACGGCCTGGGGGTGTTCACGGTGGCCGACACCGGTATCGGGATCGAGCCGGCCGACACCGACCGGATCTTCGAGCCCTTCGTGCGCCTCGACGCTGCCCGGGCCCGCGACACCGGGGGCGCCGGGCTCGGCCTGGCCATCGCCCGCTCCATCGTGGTCGCCCACGGCGGCACCCTCACCGTGGAGAGCCGCCCCGGCTCGGGCAGCCGCTTCGTCGTTCGCCTGCCCCTCGTCTAAGTAAGCGGATTCTCATCCGGGCCTCACCCCCCTCTCATCTCCTCGGGCTACGGTCCAGAGGTGACGAGCAGTGGGCAGATCGACGCACGGACACGCCAACTTTCAATCCTCGAAGAGGAGACGGCTATGAATCGCTTCACGACCAGATATCGTGCCGCCTGGGTCGCAGTCGTGGCGCTCGCCATCGTGGGGCTGGTGGCTCTGGCCCCGCACCTGGGCTTCACCAGCACCAATGCGGCGCTCTGGAGCGAACACCCGGTGACGGTGGCGCCCGGGGCCGTCGTGCCGGCGCCCAACTGGGTCGAGCTGACCCGGGTGCTCAAGCCCGCGGTGGTCAACATCAGCACCAAGCGGGTCGAGCAGCAGGCGCAGCTCCAGAATCCGTTCGGCAACAACAGCCCCTTCGGCGACAACGATCCCTTCCAGCAGTTCTTCCGGCAGTTCGGTGAGCGGCAACCGCGCCGCACCGTCCGCAGCATGGGCTCGGGCTTCATCATCAACCCCAGCGGCTACATCGTGACCAACAACCACGTGGTGGACGGCGCCACCGAGATCCGGGTCAAGATCGGCGACGGTCGGGAGATGTCCGGCAAGGTGGTGGGGCGCGATCCCAAGACCGACCTCGCGCTCCTCAAGATCGAGGCCACCGGCCTGCCGACGATCGCGCTCGGCGATTCGTCGCAGCTCCAGGTGGGCGAGCCGGTGATGGCCATCGGCAATCCGTTCGGGCTCGAGCAGACCGTGACCACCGGCATCGTCAGCGCCACCGGCCGGGTCATCGGCCAGGGGCCCTACGATGACTTCATCCAGACCGACGCGTCCATCAACCCCGGCAACAGCGGTGGGCCGCTCATCAATTCGCGCGGTCAGGCGGTGGGGATCAACGCCGCCATCTTCAGCCAGTCCGGCGGCTCGGTGGGCATCGGCTTCGCCATTCCGATCAACCAGGCCAAGAGCGTCGTGACCCAGCTCGCCTCGTCCGGCAAGGTGACGCGCGGCTGGCTCGGCGTGACCATCCAGCCGCTGACGCCGGAGCTCGCCAAGGGCTTCAAGCTGGCGGAGGACACCGGCGCGCTCGTCGCCGCGGTGCAGGACAGCTCGCCGGCGGCCGCCGCGGGCGTCAAGGCCGGGGACGTGATCATCGAGTTCGACGGCCACAAGGTCGCGCAGTCCGGTGACCTTCCCAAGCTGGTGGCCGCCACCCCGGTGGGGCGCCAGGTGCCGGTCAGCGTCGTTCGTGAGGGCAAGACGGTGGCGCTCAACATCAAGGTGGCGCGGATGGACGAGCCCGGAGAGAACGCCGTCGCCCAGAACGACGACGGCAAGGGCGCGCTCGGCCTGGCCGTCGAGACGGTGACCCCGAGCCTCGCCAAGCAGCTGGGGCTGGCCGACGCGCGCGGCGTGGTCGTGCGCGACGTGCGCAGCCCGAGCCCGGCCGAGAACGCGGGGGTTCGCCCGGTGACGTCATCACCGAGGTGGATCACCAGGCGGTGACCGACGCGGCCCAGATGAAGCGGGTACTGGACCGTCATCCCAAGGGTGCGCCGGTGGTGATGATGCTCCACCGGGACGGCAACAATCTCTACGTGGCGATGGCCGCGTAGGGTGACCTTCCGTGCGACGGCCGGGCACGGGGACGGATCCTCTCGTGCCCGGCCGTTTCGCTTCGCGGCTCCCGCCGCTCGCGCGCTATCTCAACGAGATCGGCGCAATCGAGCGCCTCACCCCCGCCCAGGAGATCGAGCTTGGCCAGCGCATCGAGGGCGGCCGGGCTCTGCTCCGCCGGTCGCTGGCCGGACTCCCGGCCGGGGTCGACGCGCTGCTCGAGCTCTTTCGCGACGTCTGCGCGTCGCGCCGTCCCCTCGAGTCGATCCTGATCGTGCCGGGAGGCGGCCCGCTCACCCGCGCCGACCGGGGCCGGGTCCTGAGCGATCTCGCGTGCCTCGAGCACCTGCGCCCGCGTCTCCGTCGCTCCCGCCGGGCGCGCCTCACCGCGCAATGCCTCGCCGAGTCGCTGCCCCTCAAGCCCGAGGCGCTCGCCGCCCTCGTGGCGCGCGTGCTCGTCCGGCGCGACGCCCTGAGCGCATCCCGGTGGCGCGACGCGCTCGCCCTGCTCGAGGAGAGCGAGCGTGCGCTGCGAGAGGCCACCGGCGCGATGCTCGAGGCCAACCTCCGCCTGGTGGTGTCTGTCGCCAAGCGGTATCAGGGCAGCCCGCTGTCGCTGCTCGACCTGGTGCAGGAGGGCAACGTGGGGCTGATGAAGGCGGTCGAGCGCTTCGACCACCACCGCGGGTTCAAGTTCTCCACCTACGCGACCTGGTGGATCCGCCAGGCGATCGGGCGTGCGCTCGCCGATCAGGCGCGGCTGATCCGCCTGCCGGTCCACGCGGTCGAGACCCTGCAGCGGCTGATGCGGCTTCGCCGGCGATTTCGCGACGAGCGGCAGCGGGAGCCAACCGTGGAGGAGCTGGCCCGTCAGGCCGGTCTCCCCGTCGACACGGTGCGGCTCGTCGATGGAGTCACGCACCCGCCGATCTCCCTCGACGCCCCGGTGAGCGAGCACGCGACCCTGGGCGAGTTCGTGGAGGATCGCGGGACGCCGTGGCCCGACGAGGTGGTGATCCGCGCCGATCTGCGCGGCCGCGTGCAACGGGCGCTCCGGCGGTTACCGCCCCGCGATCGGGAGGTGCTCCGGCTCCGGTTCGGCTTCGACGGCGAAGAGGAGCATACCCTCGAGGAGGTGGGAGCGCGGCTCAGTGTCTCCCGTGAACGGATCCGGCAGATCGAGGAGCGTGCGCTCCATCGGCTGGATCGCTCGCTCGGCCGTCGGCCGCGCGAGCTGCTGGGGTAGCCTCTAGCGCCCCGGCGCGGCCGGGCCGGGTGGCCGGGCGGGCCGGGGCGCGGGTGCCGGGCGCGGATGGGCCAACGGCCGCGCCTCCGGTCCGCGCGGGGTAGACCGCTCGACGTGGCCGGGGTAGAGGCGGTTCGCGGGCTCACCCGGGAGCTGGCGCGGTTGGGCGCGGGGCGGCTCGACCCGCGGCGTGGGCGTGGCCACGTGCGGCGCGGGTGCGGCCGCCGGCGGACGCTGGATCACCGGCGGCGCCGTGGGCCGGTTGGTCGCGCGTGCGCTCGGCTCGGCCGCGCGCGCGGTTGGCTCAGGTGCGCGGGCCGGCGGCGCCGCGGTCTCGGGGCGCGGGCGCGCGGCCTCGACGGGCAGCCGCTGGGGGGCGGGCGTCGCCGGGCCGCGCGGCTCGGCTTGACGCGCCTCGGGCGCGCGAGGCTCCGGACCGCGGGCCGGCGCGGCTGGACGGGCGGGCACGGGCGCCGGGCCCTCCTGGCTGCGCGCGGTCGGAGGCGTGGTCGCCGGGCGCCGGCTGGTGTCGAAGCTCGGCGCCTGTGGCCGGCGTGGCCGCTCGGCGCCGCTCTGGCCGAAGGGAGGCCGCGCGTGGGTGGCACCCGGATCGGCCGGCTGCGGCGCCGCCACGATGCGCGGCGCGGGCCGCTGGTTCTGAGTCTCGTGCGGCAGCTCGCGCGTCACCGGCGCGCGGGTGGCGACCACGGGGCGCGAGAGCACGCTCTCGGGCGGGCGCACCGCGCGGCCGCTGGCCGCGGCGAAGCTGGCCCGGTCCGGCGCGATCGGCAGCGCGCCACGCACCGGCTCGAGGCGCTGCGTGTCCACCTGCCGGATGCGTCCGTCGCTGACCGGGCCACGCCCGAAGCGGTCCGGCCGCACCGCGACGACCGCGTTCCGCACCGCGACGTTCCGGTACGTCGTGATCGTGCTCACGTTGACCACGGTGGTGCGATTGACCACCACGTTGTTCACCACGCGCGGGCCGCCCCAGCCGCCCCACCACGGGCGTCCGACGAAGCCGGCGTGACCCCACCACGGCACGCAGGGCTCACCCCAGCCCAGCGCGACCCAGCTCACGAAGGGCGCGCCCACCGCCACCTGCACGCCCGGCGCGCCGAAGAAGGCCACCAGCGCCGGCGCGTAGGGAGGCCGCACCACGATCGGGCCCGGCGCCCACGCCCACACGCGACCGAGATAGACCCAACGGCCGTAGTGATAGGGCGCCCAGCCCCACGGCGCGGTGTCCACCCAGCTCCAGCCGTAGCGAGGGTCCATGATCCAGCGGCCGGTGGTGTAGGGGGTCCAGTCGGCGGCCACGTTGTCCGGCACCCAGACCGAGCCGTACTCCGGCACCACGCGCCAGGTGCCGGCGTGGTCGAGGTCGTCGACGCCCGAGATGTCGGCGGGCAGGTAGCGGGCGCTGACCGCGTCGATCAGAGCGTCGGTCCGCGCGTAGTTCCAGCGGTCCCACGTGTCCAGATCGGGCGCGACGAAGGTCTGGACCGCGCCCGCGTCGCCGCCCGCCAGCACCACCTGCTCGCTCGCCGCGATGACCACCGCCTGGCCGCCCGCCGGCGTCATGGTGGCGGTGCCGCCGCGCCGGGTGATGAAGGAGGTACGGTCGGCCGCGACGTCCACACGGTAGTAGCCGGGCCGGTCGATCGTGAACGCGGCGGCCGGGGTGTCGAGCTCGACCGTGCGGCCCGCGGGCTGCGAGCGCAGATCGAGCGACACGTGGCCGGCCGCGACCTTGACCTGCACGAAGTCGGCGGTGTGATTCTCGAGGCCGAGCTGGCTGTCGCCCCATGCGCGCACGAACGTGCGTGAGTCGATCTGCATCTCGACGTTCCCGCGGTTGCCGGTGTAGAGCTGATCGCCCGGAGCCAGCGGCGTGTTGACCTGCGCGGGCGCCCAGTCATCGCCGCCCGGCCGCCAGAACGACGCGTCGCCGTCGGCGTAGCTGAGCCGCGGCGGCGTGAGCGCGGCGTCCTCGTTCTGACCGTCGGCCGGCGCGCCCGCCGGCGGAGGGGGAACCGGCGGGGCCGGCGGATCGGCGGCCTGCGCCCAGGGCGCGCCGCCCACCAGCACGAGCAGCGCCAGCAGCATCGCGAGCGATCGGGTCCGTATCGATCTCATGGCGTGGACCTCCGGGGTCTCGAGCTCACCGAGTCGGGGCCGGCGGTGGGGGTGGCGGCGGGGTTCCCGCCGGGGGTGTCGGCGAGGCGGCCGGCGTGGCCGGGGCGCGTCCTGGCACCTGGTTCCCCTTGGCGTACATGCACTGCACGTAGGCGTTGTCGTAGCGCCGCTGCACCTCGTACGTGGGCGCATCCATGTAGGCGCCCTTCGTCTGCTGCGCGGCCCAGCTCCGGCAGACATCGACGTCGGCTTGGAATTGCTCGAACGGCTTGCCGGTGGCCGGCAGGACCAGCACCGTCGGGCCCGACGGTGACGACAAGCAGCCAGCGCAGAGGCCGGCGCCGAGGATCGTTGCCGCCACCGCCGTCATGCTCCATCGTGTGTGCAAGGTAGCCCTCCTGTGAGATTCAATCGGTCTGACGAATGCCGTCCGGGCGACATTCGGGGAAACGAGCGTCCGGCGGGGAAACAAACGGTGTAGACGTCGCCGGAACCGGCCGAGTCTAATCGGCGCGGATCAGCCCGCGAGGGCGCGCCGCATCCGCTCGAGCCCCTCGGTCAGCAGCGAGCGCGGTGAGCCGAAGTTGAGGCGAACGAAGCCCTGGCCCCCTCGGCCGAACAGCGCGCCGTCGTTCAGGGCTACCTTCGCCCGCTCCAGGAAGAACGTGTACGGATCGCCGGCCGCGGCGACGGCGCGCCGGCAGTCGAGCCAGGCGAGGTAGGTCCCCTCGGGCCGGGCCATCGCGACGCCCGGCAGGTGGCGGCGTACGTAGTCGGCCAGGTAGTCCCGGTTGGCCTCGAGGTAGCGCAGCAGCTCGTCGAGCCACGGCTGGCCGTCGCGGTACGCGGCCAGGGCCGCCGTGTAGCCCAGGATGTTCACCGAGGCCTGCACGTAGTCGCCGCGCGCGGCCATGAACCGCTCGCGCAGCGTCGCGTTCGGGATCACCGCCACCGAGAACTTCAGACCGGCCAGGTTGAAGGTCTTGCTGGGCGCCATCAGGGTGATCGTGCGCCGCTCGACTTCGGGATCGAGGGACGCGATGGGAACGTGACGCGGTCCCGGGTAGAGCAGATCACAGTGGATCTCGTCGGCGATGATCGGCAGATCGCGCTCGAGGCAGATCCGGGCCATGCCCGCGAGCTCTTCTCGAGTGAAGACGCGGCCGACCGGGTTGTGCGGGTTGCAGAGCAGGAACGCGCGCGTGCGCGCGTGGATGGCGGCGCGGAACGCGTCCAGATCGACCCCGTAGCGGCCGTCCGGCTCGCGACCGAGCGGCACCTCGTCGCGGGTGAGGCCGTGGTTGCCGGGGCAGCGGTGGATCGGGG
>Ga0210384_10001858_pt1 | contig 27167 bp, 22 predicted proteins | sample IncBWH2MmetaG_FD_160574 | JGI IMG/M metagenome (GOLD analysis project Ga0210384, IMG submission 160574) | Forest soil microbial communities from Barre Woods Harvard Forest LTER site, Petersham, Massachusetts, United States - Inc-BW-H-2-M | ecosystem: Environmental > Terrestrial > Soil >...
GCTGAGCGGCACTTTGCTCCACTCACGTCCCTTGCCACCGAGTAACTCCACATCAATGAAGCTACGCTGGCAATTTACTGGACACCAGTGGCAAACCGTATCGGTGGAAGTCGCCGTTTTGTAGGTAAGGTTCTCGATCGAGTCGAAACCGCGAAATGCGGTGCGTCCGCCTTTTTCGGCCCAGTCCAAAGCAACTATCGCAGCGCCGATCGCCCCTGCCTCACCGGAGTAGGGATGTACAACCACTTCGGCCTCGGGAATCTTGGACAGAATGAAATCCACCTGGGTCTTCACCACCGCCAGATTCTTGTGGGTTCCGCCTTGCAGGATGTACTTCCTGCCGACCGATTTAAGATTGTTCAAGCCGCCGGCGTAGATCCAGACGTTAAGCGGCAAAATGGCGCAAAGAGCAGCAAGAATTTCATCCGCTTGCCAACCCTTGCGTTGCTGATTCACGATATCGCTTTGCAGGAAGACACCGCACCCCATCGAAAGCTGCGGCATGGCAGTGGCTCGAAACGCACCGTCGGCCATTTCGTTCATGGGAATATTGAAGCGCTCGGCCACGCCCTGAAGGAAAGCTCCGTTTCCCGAAGAGCATTGAGAATTCAGCCGGAAGTCGGTCACTGCGCCGTTATTCAGGATCATGATCTTGACGTCCACGCCGCCGACGTCACAGATGCAATCCGCGTCCGGAAAATAGTGCAGTCCGGCAGTGGCGTGTGCAATGGTTTCAACCACGGGACAATCAGCGCCGAGAATGTCTCTCAGCAAGTCTTTGCCGTATCCCGTGATCGCCAGTCCCAGGATTTCCCCATTTCCCACTGCGGTTCGAATCTGCCGAAACAGCGACTTGGCATCCTCGATGGGATTCCCTTTGCTGAGGGCGTAACAGGAGAACAGCAGCTCTTTGTCGGGCGAGAGGCAAACTGCTTTGGCGGTGGTAGATCCAAAATCGCAACCTACGGATACGGGGCCGAGATTCCCAGGTGTACGAACTTCAAGCTGCGTCGTCGGGGTATGGTGCCCATTGCCCTTGCCGTTGCCGTTACTGTGGCCGTGGCCATTGCCATTCCCGTGGCCGTTGCCATTTCCGCCATAGCGCGCCTTGAACGACTCGAGTTCCTCGATATCCTTCCACAAACCGCCGCGCCCGGCCTTCTTTTTCTCTTCGTGTTGGCCTTCTTCGATCCACCAACGCAGCTTCTTAGCGCCCAGGTAGATGCCGGTGGAAGGTGGTTCTCCCAAAGCCACTTCTACGCATCCCTGCGCCGCGTAGTAGAGGGCATTGTCGGGCACGCAGATCAGCGATTCAGGGTCTTTACCCTCCGGCATCTCCACCTTGCGCTCCTTCCAGAGCTTGGTGAGGTGATGACGCCACGCTTCCTGCAAGCCGGTGAAGAAAAGATTAGGGCCACCCAGAAGCAAGATCTCTGGAATTGGAGTGTTACCGCGGGTAAGAGTGGCCAGGTTTTGATAGACCACGGCTTCAAACAAAGAGGCGATGATCTCATCCACCGTTACTCCGGCTTTCAGCAGCGTGTTGGCGTCAGCTTCGGCGAAAATGCCGCACTTGCTGCTGATCTTATGTAGCGTGTGCCCGGTGTAACGCATTTTCGCCAGCTGCTCGGTCGCTATTTCCAGCTTGCGCGCAGTCTTTTCGATGAACGTGCCTGTGCCCCCGGAGCACGCGCTCTGCATCAGGACTTGCTTGCTTTTGCTCCCAGAATTTCCGGTGAAGAAGATCGTCTTCATGTCTTCGCCACCGATTTCGCTGACGAAGTGTACTGAGGGGTGGAGTTTTTCGACGGAGGCAGCTACAGCCACAACTTCCTGAATGACTTTCCCTCCGACCAGTGGCGCGATCAGTCCCGCTCCTGACCCGGTGAAAAAGATGCGGTCACGCTCCGGAGTAAGACCATGCTCGCTTTCCAGGCGTCCCAGAAAGTCCAGGATTTTTTCCGCCTGTTTGGTGTTGTGGCGCTCATAGGCCTTCGCCAACACCTCGCCGCTTGCGGAAGCAATCACATATTTGCACGTGGTGCTACCCACATCGATGCCGCAAAGTTTTGCGCCGCTCGCCTCGACAGACGTTTCCCGCGTGGCATGCGATTGCACAGAGAAGGAGCCGTCCAGCGGCTGAATCTGGACCAGACCGTCAGTGGCCATATATGAGTTAGCCTCTTTCCGATTTTGGGTTCGTTTACCTTCGCTGTTAAGCTCTTGCCACGCCGCAGTTGCGGGCCAAGTGCGTGACGTAGTTCGAAGCCATACCAGCGTAGCCGAGATGCGGCACCTTATACGTTGCGCGCCTTACCTCAGGATGATTGGCTTCGTATTTTCGAATGGCTTCGACTGTAAGTCCGGTCTTGTTCATCACATCTTCGAACTCCGCATGCGCCCTTTTTTTTGCCTCGGTCAGGATCATCTGGCAGCGGGACAAAGCATGAACCTCGGCGTCGCCCTTCACTTCGATTGGCGCATAGAGCAAGTCGGGATACTTCCCCAGAACGTTCGCCATTGAACCAATCGACATGGTGTTGGGCATGCACGAATACGGTGAAAGCTCGCAAATCATGTGCGCTTTTTTATGGTGATAGGCGTGCAGTGCCTTTCCAATCAGCATGTGGCCTTCGCCGCCACGCAGCTCGAAGTGATAGAACGGTTCCGCCAGTTCCTTCAGTTCTACCTGATCCGGCAATTCGTTTGGAAGATTCGCCAAAGCCTTGCGGAAGCGGTTGTAAGTCCCGCGATAGATCTTCTCCAGTCCTTGCAGAGCCATGTGCTGCAACTGCGGATGCTTCGACTTCGAGTTCCGGTGCTCCAGTTTGCGGATCTCGGGATGCAATAGGTAATGCAGCCACACCGCGACCGGCGGAGGCACAACTTCTGACTGCTCCTGTTCTAACCAGCGCTTAATGTTGTAATTACCGTCTCCTTCATGGGTTTGAAGCCAAAATTCCCCGGTCACTTTGACCTTGGCTTTAACCCGGAGATGGTCGACTTCAATAGCATCCCACTTCTTGCGAACCTCGCGCAGCGCTTTAGTGAAGTAGTTGCTCATCAGATGCCAGGCGAGGGTGCCGTACTTTTTGCCCCGATCAGGGCGATGGAGGAAAACCTCGTACAGATACTCGACACTGTCTTTCAGAACCGCGTCGGTTTGACCTGGATTCACCTCGTAGGGCCGAGTCAGGTACTCCAGATCGACCAGCAGGTCTCCGCAGAGAATCGACCAAATCAAACCCAGGCTCATGGGCAGGTTGATCTCCAGGCCGCCGCCATCCGCTGAACCCTGGTCCAACTCATCCTGCGCAAGGAGGAAGAGGCGGAAATCGCGCAAACCTAGGCCATCTAAGGCCATGGTGTAAGACTCGTGATATTGGCCAAAGCGGCATGGACCACAGGCGCCAGCCGTGAGGTAGACAAATTTTTCGTTCACCTCCTCCTTACCGTGCGCTGCGACTTCCTTCTTAAGGAAGTTGACTAGGCTGCCAGTCGTGAAGATGGTTGGGCAGCACGCGCCGGTATCAATCAGTTCCTTGCCCGCATCCAAGTCATCGCGCGCAATATTGGGCAGCGGCTCAGCGTTATATTTCAGATTGCGCAGCACCCCCTGCATCAGACGCTCGTGCTTCCACGTAAGCCCGCCGTAGAGGATTGTTGTCTTATCCCGCTGGGCGCGAGTAAAGGGCCGTGGCTTATAGGCGGTGTAAGGGGCAATAGTGGCCAACTGTGCCATGTCGTTTCTCCTTCTCAGAACCTGGTCTGAGCGAACGTTAAGGAATCGTGTGAACTGCCGAGCGCCTCGAACGACAACCCGTCCTCGCGGACAAGGATTTCGGTTCTAGGCACCGGAAACCTCCACAGTCATTTCAACCACGGGTACGAGTGGACGCGGATGTTCCTGTTCCCAGTGACGGGCAAGCGAAGGGTGATGTAGCCCATGGCGGCGAATGCACTGAATTACCACCACAAAAGATGCAGCGCCAATCAATTGGGCAAGAATCGGGATGTGCAAGGCTGTGATCAGACCGTAACGGTCTGCCACGCGGCCGATCACGATCGGAGCGATAGCCATAGACAAGAGATTCACAAACAGATAATAAAATCCCAGCGCGGTCGCATGTCCGCGCGATGGTACCAAATCATGAATCGTGGCTGTAAGGGGGCCATGATACCAGCTTAGGAAGAATGCGCCCAGCCCAAATGCAAGCAGAAAATGGACCTTGCCGGTCGAGTGTAAAGCATAGAAGATTGCGGGCGCGCCGAGCACGAATCCTATAGGAATGATCACTGCGCGTCCCCAAGGGCGAATGCGGGCCATGTGATCGGATAGATAGGCTCCTGTTGCGATGCCCACGGCCCCTCCCACAACAATGACGGAACCCAGAGCCAATCCCGCTTCCCGCGCGCTGAAGCCTTTGTATTCCTGGACTAAATCCGGACCCCAAACAATGTAGGCGTAACCGGCAAAACTGCCAAACCAGCCGCTTACTAAGAGAGCCACGAACGCGGGGACCCGCAATAGTTCTCCGATTGACATCTTCTTGCCGTGCGACGGCGGTAGTGTGACGCTCTTCGGGAGAGTCAGAGCAGTTAACCCCAGGATCAGCCCAGGCACGCCGACCAGGAAGAAAGCCGGCCGCCAACCAAACGATTGCGCCATAACTCCACCCAGTGCAATACCGGTCGCTCCACCAATAAACATTCCGGTGTCGAAGGCTCCCTGAACACGTGCCCGAACCTCCCGCGGGAAAGTAGCACTGATTACGGCCGCACCAGCAGGGGTATAAGCGGCTTCGCCCACTCCCACCAATGCCCGTGCCGCCAGCAAGGAGCGGAACGACCCAGCCAGCCCACTAAAGAAAGTGGCGCTGCTCCAAAACAGCACCCCCGCGCTGATTACGGCGCGACGGGAAATGCGGTCGGCCAGCATTCCCAAAGGGAAGCTGGCTAGCGAAAGCACTACTGTAAAAGCAGTAGCCAAGTACCCAAGCTGCACAAAAGAAAGCGGAAAGTCGCGACGAATGGCTGGGAACAAGGAAAAAATGATTTGCCGGTCAACATAGTTCACAAAGTTGACCAGCATCAGGATCAACAGCACCCGCCACTGCGTCCGGCTGAAGTTGCTGATTTTCATTGAGTATCTACCGCCCCTGGTGCTTGTGGAATCGCGCAGCCGCACGAATGCCCGTGGCAGGATTCCCGCGACGCAGGCGATTAAAGACCGCGCGCGCCCCAATGGCAAGCGACAAAGACCGACATTGTACGTCAGTCTGGCGCAATCCGGTTAGTTCACCGCCTCTGCTCATTGCTTCCATGGTGTAACCAGAGTAGACTCTGCGCCAAACTCGGGCTCTTAGCCAGGAGATTGGGGATGGTGGGGGAAGGTCCACAACTGCGTGCAGAGACCGAGGTTCCCCGAGCCGATGTGCTCGATTCCTGGAAAGAGATCGCGGTCTACCTGAAGCGAGAAGTGCGTACTGTTCAGCGCTGGGAGAAGAACTTAGGCCTGCCCGTTCGCCGGCTCTCGCGGGACAAGCAGGGAGCGGTTTTCGCCTACAGGTCGGAGATCGATGCCTGGTGGCGGGAGCGCGAAACCCAGATCGGCGACGCGAAGACCGAAGACAACGAAGGCGAGGAGGCCCTGGCCCCCTCTCTTTCGCTGCCTGAGCTTGACTCCGCAGTCGCTAAATTGCGGGACGCTCGCTCAACTGCCCGGCGACCCTTAGTGATAGTTCTCGTGGCCGCTCTGGCAGTGACTGTTACAGTCGCCATCCCATTCGCCTGGCGTTATGCGCGAGAATTGTTTTGGCCGTCTCCACTCAGGTTAGTGGTATTGCCCTTCAAGAACTTGAGCGGTGGTCCCGAGACCCAACGCGTCGCTGACGGACTAACCGAGGAGATGTTTACCCGCCTGAGCCAGCTGCATCCCGAACGGCTGGCGGTGGTCGAGTTGGCCCCTGCCGATGCCGCTTTATCCTTTGACCAGATCGGTAAGAAATTCAAGGCACACTACATCCTGGAAGGGAGCGCGCGGAGCGAGGGGCAACGATTGGTGATTACCTATCAGCTTGCTTTGGTGAAAGACCGAAGCAGCGTGGGTGGCGGCCGATATGAGCCCGACCTGCAGGATCCACAACAAATCATTCCGGTCCAGATTCAAGTGGCCGGTGACATCGTAAACAACGTACTCAGCGAGTTGCCGCAACATTTGGGCTCGGCGCACCAGGTAAACCAGGCGGCTGACGAGGCTTACCTGACTGGGCGTTATCTCTGGAACCGGCGCACGACGGAAAGTCTCACAAACGCCCTAACATACTTTCAGGAGGCAATTCAGGCAGATCCCAGTTATGCCCCATCGTATGCGGGCCTGGCGGATTGCTATTCCTTGCTGGGCTCCGCACCCTACACTGCTTTGCCTCCGCTCGAGGCCTTCCCGAAAGCCGAAGCCGCAGCTCGGAAAGCACTCGAAATTGACGAGACTCTGGCCGAAGCGCATGTCTCGCTCGGGTATTCCGAGTTGGTATATGACCGGAATTTTCCGCAGGCGGAAAAGGAGTTCCAGCGCGCCTTGCAACTGCGGCCAACCTATGCCACTGCCCACCAATATTACGGCTACTATTTGACTGCCATGGGCCGACTCGACGAAGCCATCGCGGAGCGAAAACAGGCCCAGGAGTTGGAGCCGACTTCTCCGCTGCTCAACTCAGCGCTGGGCGAGGCTTACTACCAGGCCAGAAAATTCGACCTAACCATCGTTCAGAACCAGAAGTCACTCGTTTTGGATAAGAGTTACGCCATAGCGCTGATCAACCTGGGTCGTGCCTTCGAGCAAAAGAAGATGTATCCAGAAGCAACACAGGCATTTCAAAAAATCCTGGCCTTCGTTCCCGATGACCCTGTTCTTCTCGCTCTGATCGCTCATGACTATGCTGTTTCCGGGCGGAAGGCAGAAGCACGCACCATGGTTGTCAAGCTCCAACAAATGAGCGCAGCGAGATACGTGCCAAGCGTTTATATTGCGTTGATTTACACCGGCCTCAATGACAACGATGAAGCCTTCCGCTGGCTCGATAAAGCCTTCGATGAACGGTGCGAATATCTGGTGTACTTGCCAACCGAACCGCTAGCCGATCCTCTTCGCAGCGATCCAAGATTTGCCCAGCTCCTGCATCGCCTGGGGCTTAAGGCGTAGGAGCCGAAGCTCCGAGAAGCCTCTCGATTACTCCGGGAACCTGTCCTAACGGACGGGTAACCAGGGTCTGGTTACGTGGCCGACTGCGCCCGGCATTCCGGCAGTTCGTAACTTGTCGTCCCTTCGACCCGGGACTAGCCTCATTACTATGTCGGCGCTGTCTCTCTTGTTCTCCTCCGACGAGGAGACCTCGCGCGCTCTGATCCAAACGCTCAAAGAGCTTGAGCTGGAAGTCGAGCACTGCCCGGAGATCTTTGCGGCAGTGGAAAAGATCACCAGCCGAAGCTTCGACATTATTGTCTGCGACTGGCAGGAAGGACTTGAAGCCGCGTTCCTGCTTAAGTCGGCCCGAGAATTGAAAGCCAATAGCGGCGCGTTCACCATCGCTGTGGCCGACGCGGATTCCGCAAGTGCAGCCCACGAGGCGGGCGCAAATTTCGTTCTCCGCCTACCGATCGTTCCGGAAAAGGCCAAGTATGCCTTGCTAACTTGCGACGAGTTCCTTCGGCATATGCGAACCTGGTTGCCCAAACTGGGCTTCCCTACCACAGAAGAGACTGCCTCTCAGAGCGACAACAACTCGTGGCCGCCACAAGAGAAACACCCGCTGGGGTCGTTGCCAGCACGCCCTCCACAGCCCTCCCGTCCACTGCGTGACGTCACCAACACTGCGGCACTGGCTCCCACAAGCCCGATCTTCGAGGATCGACTTGCTTCCCACTTCGGCATTCAAACCCTGTTTGCCAGCCTGCCGGACCGTGAGTCTGACGAGCCAAAACCGCGAAGCAGACATAGCAGGTCTTTACTCGCCACAGCATTGGGTGTAGCTCTGCTCTCCGCCGGTTATGTTTTCAGCGAACCTCTGCGGAATCAATCCGTGACCATTGCAGTGGCCAAGATCTACGGGCGCGCTCTGGAGAAGACCCACGCCTGGTTAGACCGAAATGCAGATGAAACACCTGTGCCCTTCCAGGTCGCACAGAATGAAAGCCTCGTGTCACCCCATGCGGGGACTGGATCCCTGCATATCCGGATCACGCCAGTGCCCGAATCCTCTGCACCAGGCCAACCCACATCGAACGGCAGCCAGCCGCCGTTGTCATCGGCCGAGATCCAGCCGGCCCTTGTGGCGACTAACGTCACTCACATCCCGAACAGTCTGCAGGCGCCGATCCAGGCCAACCTGCGCGATGTTTCCTCCAGAGTTACCTCGTCCCTCCTGGGCTCACTGGAGCCCGTGACTCTGTCCGAAGAGCTTGCCCAAAAGCTGCTGCTACTAAAGGTTTCGCCCAGCTATCCCGAGCGGGCATTGAAGGCGGGATTGCAAGGGTCAGTGGTTCTCCAGGCGTGGATTGCTCGGGATGGCACCATCCGCGACTTGAAGCTGATTCGCGGCTCTTTTCTTCTGGGCCAGGCTGCTTATAAAGCTGTCAGACAATGGCGCTACCAGCCCTATCTGCTCAACGGCCAGGCAGTCGAAACCCAAACCTACGTAACAGTGGATTTCCGCCTGCCCTAGAATCCAACCGTATCCCACATCCATTAGCCCACCGCACAACGGAGGGGATTCAATTTTGCGCAGATTCAGGGATCAGGTCGGTAGCATCTACCAACAATGAAGCAGCCGCGCGGGTGGACCGATTCAGAACATCGCATAATGGGTAAGAGCATAAAGAACTATGCTCAATAACGAAAGAAAACAGCCGATCGCAAGGCCGGCGTCAATCCACAAATCCTTGCTCCCAACCTTTATCTTTCGCATCCACCAGCCTTCGAATCCAACATAGAGCGGTAGCAGCAAGGACATAGCTATAGTCCAAAACGTCAGAATCATACCTAGCCAACTATTGGCAAGCGCGTGGCAGTGTGTCGACGAATATCTTTCACAGGCCAGCGTCACTCCAAGGCCGATCAGTGTGATCATCGCAATTACCCGAACTAGTCGATGCGAAAGCCGGAGCGCGCGCTCAGTCATCCCTTACCCCCTGTCTACTTTCAGCTTGCGGCGCGTGGGCTTCCCAGCGCAGCGGTTCTCGCCCGTCGCCAGCTTACGTCGCCCGTATCTTGAGAATCAACCAGTTCACAATCTTTTACATCGTTTTACCCCCCATTGACACATGCCTTGTGCCGCTAAACTATGTTTCGTAGCGTCACTATGAAGCTGAAGCGCAACTGGAACGAGCGAACTCGACTGATACTGACGCTGGAGCTCGCCGTAGTTCTGCCCGCCGCCGCTCTTGTGATTCTGAGCGCATGGCACTTGAACCACATTCAGCGCGACCGGGCTGTCGAAGCTGCCATCCAGCGCGATTTCAGCCAGGTCTTGGCGATTTCGGAGAAGCACATCAATCACAAGGCGTACGATTTGGCGGACGATGTTCGAAACGAGTTCCCGTCTCTGGGGCAAGCCTGCAGCGTAAACCTCGACAAACTTCTCGCCGCTCATCCCTACATTGCCCACGTCTTCCTGTACGACCCCAAGAACGGGCTGATATTTCGCTCACAGCCCCACCGGCTGCAAGAGCCGGAATTCCGGGCCGAGGCCGATGAGTTCTCCAGAATGGCCGACATGTGGATGAAGATCGAGTTCGACGATTTCTCGAAGAAATTGGCAAGGATGGAGAAAAAGGGCACCCCTTACGTCTGCGAAGGGAATTGGGCATCCCGAGGGGACAAACATTTGTACCAGACCGCAGCGTATTTTCTGAAGACCGATGAGGCAAGCGGACGCAAGGTTATCGCCGGCATAGTTTTCGATGCCGAGTACCTTCGCGATCACTTCTTTCCGGAGATGCTCGAGGACGTGATAAATCACAACCTCAGCGAGGGCCAGAGCAATTCCAGCCATGCCGTGATGATGGTTCACGCCAAGAGCGATTCCGCTCCGATGGCAGCCTCGGTCGGATGGGACGGCGGGCTCCCGGAGGTGGAACGCAACATGGAAGGAGCGTTCCCGGGGCTGGCTCTCGCCATCAAGCTGCGGGGAACCACGCTGGAAGCCATCGGCCAACGCTTTGTGCGGACCAGCTTCCTGATCCTCGGGGGCCTGTCGCTGCTGTTAGCCGGTGGACTGGTACTGACCTACCGCAACGTCAGCAAAGAAATGGCGCTGGCGAGGGTGAAGTCGGATTTCGTCTCCAACGTTTCGCACGAGCTCAGGACTCCGCTCTCCTTGATCCGGTTGTACGCCGAAACTCTCGAAATGGGACGGCTCACCACCCCGGAGAAATATCAGGAGTATTACTGCATTATTCGCAAAGAGAGCGAACGTCTCACCGCGCTCATCAACAACATTCTCGATTTTTCACGGATCGAGGCTGGGCGGAAGGAATATGACTTCCGCGAGACTGACATGCGCGAGCTGGTGCATAACACACTCGATTCCTATCGCTACCAGATCGAGCAACACGGTTTCACCTTTGAAGAAAAGATCGACGAAGTGCCTTCTTTGCGTGTGGACCGCGAAGCGATGGCTCGGTCCCTGGTGAATCTGGTCAATAACGCGCTCAAGTACTCGCAGGATAGAAAATACATCGGCGTCAACCTATATCGAGAGAACGGATCGGTGAAGTTGGAAGTAATTGACCACGGGATCGGCATACCCCGCCAGGAACAGCAAAAGATATTCGAGAAGTTCTATCGCGTCGGGGACCCGCTGGTCCACAACACTAAGGGAAGTGGATTGGGTCTTTCCCTGGTGCGGCATATTGCTCAGGCCCACGGTGGCGAGGTTGTTGTCGACAGCGCGCCGGGACAGGGGAGCAAGTTCACCATCAGCCTGCCCGTCGCTCGGAGAGAGAACGGAAGCAAGGCAGCCTCGGCATGAACGCCGGCAAGGGAGAGCGGGCAGTGACAAACATCAAATCAACCGTCGAGTCTCCAGCAAAGGCAAAAACCGGTAGCGGAGAGCATGAGATGCCCAGAATCCTCATTGTCGAGGACGAGCCCAACATGGTGGCCGGTCTGCGCGACAACTTTGAATTCGAAGGCTACCACGTCATCACCGCGCCGGATGGCGTTGCCGGTCTGGAACGCGCCCTGAATGAGGCGCCCGACCTCGTCATCCTCGACGTCATGATGCCCCGCATGAGCGGTCTCGATGTCTGCAAGCAGCTTAAGAGCAAACGGCCCTCGATCCCTGTGATCATGCTCACCGCCCGAGGTCAGGAAATCGACAAAGTAGTGGGACTGGAACTGGGCGCGGACGACTATGTAACCAAGCCATTTTCCATCCGCGAGCTTTTGGCTCGGGTGAAAGCCGTTCTCCGTCGCGCACGCGCCGTTCCCAAAGAACAGGACCGCTATGCCTTCGGAGACGTTGAGGTGAACCTGCGCAGCTGCCAGGTGTCGCGTAGCGGCAAGGCCCTGGATTTCTCATCGAAGGAGTTCGAACTGCTCAAATACTTTCTCTGCCATCCTGGAGAGACGCTGACTCGCGATCGCTTGCTGGAAGAAGTCTGGGGCTACGATCGCTTTCCGACCACACGCACGGTGGACGCGCATATTGTCCGTTTGCGCCAGAAGATTGAGCTTAAACCCGAAGAACCTCGTTTCATTCTGACCGTGCACGGCACTGGTTATAAGTTCGTTGGATGAACGGTGAAATGATGATGTCCGACACTGGCAAAATTCGCATTGGGCCGGTTCTAAACAGTATCGGGATGGTTCCCTCTGACCAAGCGATACCTGGACGCTCCGCCCGCGTGGAAGATACCCGGCTCATCCGCGAGGCCCAACTGGGCAACACTGCCGCCTTCGAAGAATTAGTGCGGCAATACGACCGGGCCGTCCTCCGCTTGGCGGTTCATCTAACGGGCTCGCAAGAAGACGGTCAGGACATCTATCAGGAAGCGTTCCTACGCGCGTACATAAATTTGGCGCGATTTCGTTTTGAGTGCTCCTTCTATACCTGGATCTACCGCATCGTTACCAATCTCTGCCTCGATCACCTGCGCAAGAGGAATTCCCGCGGCCGCGACCTGACCACAACCATTTCTCCGGATGGCGAGGAAGAAGAACTGCTTGACCGAGTCCCCGATCACCGAGCCGACGCCAGTCCGGAACGCAGCCTGGTAGGCCGCGAGTTGCGGGGATGCATTGTTCGTGCTCTAGCTCGTCTCTCCGCCCGTGAGCGCATGGTATTCGAATTAAAGCACTATCACGGGATGAGATTGCGAACCGTCGCCGGCATCCTGAATACCACCGAGGGTACGATCAAGAACACTCTTTTTCGCGCCACCCACAAATTGCGTACTGAACTCGCCGAAGTGCGCTGAACCTCCGGTTTCGAATAGCCGCCCGAATAGCCGCCCCCTGTCATCCCGAGAGCAATCTCGACCCCCGGTTGCATGTCGGCTCAATCTAGCCGGTGAGGCCGGCGACCCGGCTACTCAAAAAACAAATTAAGATATTCTCCGATGTCTTCCCGACCTATCTCGTCTGCGGCTCCGCCATCCAGCTCCTGGGAACCGAGCTTGGTCCGAATTCCCGCCGGGTGGTTCTGGATGGGCTCGGAAATCGGCCAGGACAATGAACGGCCCGTGCACCGCTTGTGGGTCGACGAATTCTTATTGGCCGCCTGCCAGGTGACGAACACTGAATACGCTCGTTTTCTCGACGCCACCGGAACAGAAGCCCCGCCCTTCTGGCATGACCCCAACTTCAATCATCCTCGACAGCCGGTAGTGGCAGTCGCCTGGTTCGAAGCGGGGAAGTATTGCGAGTGGCTTAGCCGTGCGAGCGGCCGGCACTATCGCTTACCAACGGAAGCTGAATGGGAACGCGCCGCGCGTGGCGGTACCGAAAGCAAAATTTTTCCCTGGGGCGATGCCCCACCCGAATCCTTACCCGATTATGAACGCCGCTGGAAGACAGGCCCGGAACCGGTGGCGCGGTATGCGCCCAATGCCTTCGGCCTCTACGACATTTGCGAGAACGTACATGAGTGGTGCAGCGATTGGTACCGAGCGGACTATTATTCCATTTCTCCCGAGCGCAACCCGCCCGGCCCCGAAACCGGTCAGCGCCGGGCGTCCCGCGGAGGCTCCTGGCGCCATCACATCAAAGTGACACGCTGCGCCGCGCGTTCGAGCATCTCTCCAGAATTCCACTATGCAGACTACGGCTTTCGCGTGGCGTGCACACCGTAGCCCTACGGGTCTGCTTTTTCTCTGCCACTCCAATCCCACAACCCTAACTCTGCACTACAATCACAACCTCGTTCCAACGTTCGCCACCGGGGACCATAATGTTTCAACCTGACCTGCTGCAGGGCAAACGCATCCTCATCACCGGCGGCGGCACCGGATTAGGCAAGGGCATGGCTCGTCGTTTCCTCGAGCTCGGAGCCACGGTCTATATCTGCGGCCGGCGCAAAGAGGTACTGGCTGAGACCGAAGCCGAATTACGCGTGGCCACGAAAGCTAAAATCCATTCTTTCCCGTGCGACGTGCGAAACCTGCAAGCTGTCGAGGAAATGATCGAGACCATCTGGAAAGATGGCGGCTTGGACGTGGTAGTGAACAATGCCGCAGGAAATTTTCTGGCGCGAACGGAAGAGCTCTCCTCAGGCGCTTTCGATGCCATCATCGGAATCGTGCTCATGGGCACAATAAATGTCACGATGGCCTGTGGACGCCGCTGGTTAAAAGCTCAGCATCCCGGTGTAATGCTGAACATCGTGGCTAGCTATGCTTCGAGTGGGTCGGCCTATGTGGTTCCGTCTGCCATCTCGAAGTCGGGCGTGGTAGCTCTTACTAGGAGCCTCGCGGTGGAATGGGGAAATCGCGGCATCCGGATGAATGCTATTGCTCCTGGGCCGATTCCCACCGAAGGAGCATTCTCGCGTCTGTTGCCGCGGCCGGAACTTGAACAATTTGCCCGGGAACGCAATCCCATGAACCGCTTCGGCAGGGTCGAAGAACTGGCCGACCTCGCCGCATTTCTGGTAAGCGACGGCTCCGCTTACATCAACGGTGAAATCGTCACGATGGACGGCGGCGAATGGCTCCAAGGCGCCGGCGAATTCACCGCCTTAGGCAGGATGCTCACGGAGAAGGAGTGGCAAGCGATGAAGCCGCGCAAATCACCGAAAGAATAGCTATGTCAGATCGCTGGTTCAGGGGCGCGCCGTGCCCGTACCCACCAGCCAACGGAAAAACATATTCACCAGGCTGAGCACGATCGCTCCCCAGAAAGCTGCGCTGAAGTTGTCTACACGGAAACCGGGCACGATCGCCGACGCCAGTTCAAGCATGGCCGCATTGATGATCAACCAGAAAATGCCGAGTGTCAGCAGGGTGAGAGGAAAGGTGACAATCTTCAGGAAAACTCCGAGGGTGGCATTAACAAACCCGATCACCAAGGCAGCAATCAGGGCCGCCACTGGCCCGCTCACGTGAAAGCCCGGGACCAGGCGCGCGACCAGCCATACCGCCACAGCACTCAGTGCCCAGTTCAGCAGATGTCTCATACGGCCGTTCTCCTCCACGGCACGCCGACTATAGACTGCCTGACGGGTGAGTGCAACCTGGGATGCAAACTATTGTCACGAACAGCAGCCTTCCCTTGCGGGCGAGAACCGACTCAGAGCGAAGTCAGGAGAGAGTGCGCCACACAGGCACCTATTTCGTGCCCAAAACCGCCTTTGACTCTAGCTTCTCGAACACGTCTTCGGCGCGCCGTAGGGCCGCTTGCGTTGTCACAGATATTTTCGTGGCCAATCACTTCTTCGAACTCGGCTTGACGAATGAGTCGCGCCGGTTGCTCCCTCGCGCCGCAGAGAATAAGTGTCCGCTTGGTCGCGTGCAATTGACGCGCCATTTCTTCCAGCGCGAACAGTCCAGTGGCGTCGATAGCTGTCATGTTACGCAAGCGCAGAATCACCACGGGGGGCAACTGGTGCATCTTCTCCGTGACCACTGAAATCTTGTCCGTGGCGCCGAAGAGAAATGGCCCGTGGATGCGAAAAATAGTCGCATAATACGGAATGTCTTTGTCCTGCAAAATGTGGACCTGACCATCACGGACATAGTCGTCCGTGACTTGCGAGACGGTCGTGGTGCTGGCCACCCGGCCAATGAACAGCAGGGCGGCCAGGATCATCCCGGCTTCGACCGCCACCGTAAGATCCGCAAACACGGTTAGCGCAAACGTCACCAGCCAGACGCTGATATCGGTCTTGGTCAGCTTGAGCAGTTGCGGGATTTCACGCCACTCGCCCATGTTGTAGGCCACGATCATCAATATTCCTGCCAGCACTGCCATGGGAATGTAGTTGGTGAGCGGAGCCGCAAAGAGTAGAACGCACACCAGTGTCAAAGCGTGAATCATTCCCGCGACTGGTGTTTTGGCACCAGCCCGGATGTTGGTCGCGGTCCGGGCGATGGCGCCGGTAGCCGGAAGTCCGCCGAAGAAGGGCGAAACCACGTTGGCCACGCCCTGCGCCACTAATTCGACGTTGGGACTGTGGTGATCATGGCTCATGCGATCTGCCACGACCGCCGACATCAGCGATTCGATGGCTCCCAACATCGCGACCGTAAAAGCTGGCCCCAGCAAACCGTGAATCAGGTCGCTGTGAAAATGTGGCAGTGCGAAGTGCGGCAACCCACTCGGAATCCCGCCGAAGCGCGTGCCAATGGTCTCGACCGGAAGTTTGAGTGCAAACACCGCGATCGTGCCAGCAAGCATGGCCACGATCGGTCCGGGGATACGGCTTGAAAGCGCACGGCACAACAACATTGCAACTACGGTGCCGACGGCAAGGATAGTCGCTTCATACGATAAAGTATGAAAGTTCCTCGCGATCGCCTCCATCCGCAGCCAGAACACGCCGGGAACTTTGTCGATGTGGAGTCCGAAGAAGTCTTTAAGCTGAGTGCTGGCAATCAGTACCGCAATACCGTTGGTGAAGCCGACAACCACGGGACGCGGAATAAACTTCACTGCCGTTCCCATGCCAGTCGCGCCCAGAATCACGAGCAGAATACCCGCCATTACCGTGCACATGAACAGGCCGTCCACACCGTGTGCAGCCACGATTCCGGCGACAACCACAACGAAAGCGCCGGTCGGCCCGCCGATTTGCGTTTTCGATCCACCTAGCGCTGAAATCAGAAATCCGGTCACGACGGCGCAGTAAATTCCGGCTTGCGGAGTGAGCCCTGAGGCAATGGCAAAAGCCATGGCCAGCGGCAGCGCCACCAGGCCCACCGTCACTCCGGCAACGAGATCGTGTAGAAATTTGTTGAGGCTGTAATCGCGCAGGCAGAGGATGGACTTAGGAACCCAGCGATCGTCTAGACGCACGAGTGAAGAAGCAGGCTCCATAAATATCTGATTATGCCAGCAGTGTGCATGAGCCGGCAGTGCATAGGCCGGCACGGAGGTATTAACCCCGTTTGGCTGCCTGCGTTTTCCGGTGCGTCGTTTGCTGGGAGTACGGGTGAATGACTGGCTGAATTGTCCTACAAAACAGAGATGGCCAGATCAGTCGCTCAATCTGGCCCTTGCTTCAACGCTTCTTACAGATTCAGAAAGCAGTCACTCTAGAATAAATTCCACAGGAACTGATTGTAGACGTCGTGGTGATATTGCACTTCTGGAGCTTTCACGAAGGTTCCCAGCAGACGCGAGCAGCGATCTGCGGAGGCTTGCTTCAAATCGGCGTAGCGGGCTTTCACGTCCCCGCCCAGCAGCTTAGTCGTCCATTCGGCCTTGCGGAAGTTCGCCAGCGCGTCGTAGATATTGTCCGGCAAGTAACGCTCGGCCTGGCGAAGGTTCTTGATTTTCGCCGTGTCGCCATCGATGCCGGTCTTGAAGATCGAGTACATCACCAGATAAGGATTCGCATCGGGAGCGACTGACCGAACCTCTACCCGCATACTCCTTTCGTTTCCGATCGGAATACGAATCATCGACCCGCGATCAACGGGCGACGCCTTGAGCTGATTGGGCGCTTCGAAATGCGGATCGAGCCGCCGATAAGCGTTCACACTTGGATTCAGCAGCAGGCAAATGTCATTGCCATGGGTAAGGATGCGATCGATGAATGCCCAGCCCATCTTGCTCAGCTTCTCTTCGCCCTTCGCATCCCAGAAAAGGTTCTTGCCGCCTTTACTGATGGATACATTGGTGTGCATGCCGCTGCCGTTCACACCCACCACCGGCTTGGGCAGGAACGATGCGGTAAAACCCATTCGCGTCGCCACTTGCCGGCAGACGAGCTTATAAAGCTGGATATGGTCGGCAGCGGCCACGACCTCCGCGTAGCCATAATTTATTTCAAACTGTGAAGGCGCCACTTCGGGATGGTCCTTCTCGTTCTGGAAACCCATCGAGCGCTGCACTTCAGCCGTAGTGTCAATGAATGTGCGTAAGGGATCGCCGGGCAGCGAGTGATAGTAGCCGCCGGTATTGACGTATTCGAACTTCCCGGTTTCGTGGTAGCGGCGCTCCGCATCCGGACCCTGGAACAGGAAGCCCTCAATCTCGTTTGCGGCGTTCAGTGTGTACCCTTCCTTCTTGTAGAGTCCGTCAGCATACGTCTTCAGGATGCCGCGAATGTCGGCCGCGTAAGGTGTTCCCCCCTTGTCGATAACGTCGCCGAAAACCAGCACCTTGCCCGGCCCAAACACATCCGCCGGACCCCAGTAGAACGCACTCCAGTCGATGCCGAGGCGCAGATCGCTCTCGCGCTGGGCGGTGAAGCCGCGAATCGAAGAACCGTCAAAAGTCAGGTTGTCCCAGCTCTTGAGCAGGAACTTCTTGTCGTAATCGAGCATATGCAGACGGCCTTCCAGATCGCTGAAGAGGACGGTCACCGCCTTGATCCGCTTCTCGTCGGTCAAGTACTTCAGCCGCTCCTCTTGAATCTTCTGGATAGCGACTCGCTTCATGCGTTGCTCTTTGGCGTGCAAATTCAGCTCTTCCAACTCTCCATAGGAAAGTGCCAGAAAATTACGCAGTTCGTTCGACATGAATCTCCTTCATTTCAGTGAAGCTCGGGGTTGCAGTGGGGATCCTACGGCTGGCTCGCACCAACTAGATTACCGCGAAGGCCACCTGCACGCCTATCAAAAAAGCTTATGGGCCACATCGAAGGAATTTATCCAAAAAGCGGGTGTCATCCAATTGTGGATGCCAAGCTCCCTTGAAAACCTGGATCGAATCGTTACCTGCCCGAATCGAAATAGATAAATCACCGAATGGAGGCTTTATGCAGTCACGAATCGATGGCGCAAAAGTTGCCCCGGGCGGCTACAAAGCCATGCTTGGACTGGAAACGTATCTTCATGAATCCGGCGTCGAACTTGGTCTTCTTCATCTCATAAAATTGCGGGCGTCGCAAATCAACGGCTGTGCCTATTGCATCGACATGCATTGGAAAGATCTCCGGGCGATCGGAGAAGACGAACAGCGTCTGTACGGACTCGATGCCTGGCGCGAGGCGCCGTACTATACCGAGCGCGAACGCGCGGCCTTGGCCTGGACCGAGGCCGTCACTCGCATCACCGACGGCCACGTGCCGGATAAGGTCTACGAAGACGTTCGCCAGCATTTCAGCGAGAAAGAATTGGCCGATCTGACCCTGGCCGTGGCGGCCATCAATGCGTGGAACCGTCTGGCCATTGCATCCCGATCAGTTCCTGGAACCTACCAGCCAGCAGCAAAGATTCACGAAGTAAAGAAAGGCGCTTGATCGGCGCCTAACGAGCTGGCGGTAGGTCTATTTCGGCGGTTACTTTTTCTCCCGGGCGCGACGGGCGGCTTCGGCGACGGAAGTCTGCTCTCCGGTCTGGCTCGCCGGAATCAACGCGCCATCGCCACCGCTGACCGTTTCACCGGTTACCGTGTGTTGCGAGCTCGACGACTGCACTACGGGCGGCGCCGCGACTGTGGCAGGTGCTTTTGACGTCGCCACTGGCGGTTCCGGACTCGCCTCCTCAACCGAGACTCTGGCCTTGTCAACCACCTTGCTCGGATCCAGCGGCTTTAGCTTCGATGACTTCAGCTCATAGATTCCCTGTTCGGGGGACATGAGAACAAGGCGGCCATGTCCTTTCGCGAAGCCGGTTGCGATCTCCACTCGGAGAAAGTATTCTCGCCCGGCCTTCATGTCCAATTCGATTCCGGACTGCTTATCATTGGAACGGAAGCTATGTTTGCCCGGATCGAGTTTCACCGAAAAGTAGCGGCCGTTCTCCGCGCGGGCAAGCTCCGTTTCATCGCACCAAACCGAAGGCGCCAGGGCACTACCCACAAACTGCTTATAGCGATAAACGTAAACCGTGGCCGTGGACGGCTTGGCGTCGGTAGTCGATGGAGTTGCTGCTGGCTCCTGCGCCAACGCAGGCAGACCTGTCAGGCAGACAACCAAAGCTAGAATTCTAAGCAAACGCATCTTCTCCCTTTCGTGTGAGACGCTTTGCCAGTCGTTCGGCAGTCCGGCGGCCGGTCTCAGATACTTAGGCTGGCTCAAGGATATGCAGTGCCAGATTTGCCCTCAAGTTACGGCAGTACTAGTAGGCTGAAAGGAAAGGGCCACATCCGGTCTGAGCGCGGCGTTTATTTATATACTTTGATTAGCCGATTGCCTCTGGCGCGAGGAAGCCTATGAGAAGCCCCATACTCGCCACACTGTTGCTTGCACTTAGCTCCACAATGGCGCACGCTGCGGACATCGACGGCGCCGCTTCCAAGATCACGGTGCACGTGGAAAAATCCGGCCTGTTCTCCGCCTTTGCGCACAACCACATCATCTCTGCCCCGCTCGCTTCCGGACACCTCGATCTCGAAAAACGCACCGTCGAACTCAAATTTCATTCTCAGGAGATGAAAGTCCTCGACCCGGACATCAGCGATTCCGAGCGCTCCGACATCGACCACACCATGAAAAGCGACAAAGTCCTAGACATAACCCGCTTCCCGGAGATTTCGTTCGTCTCAACCTCGGTCGAAAGCACCGGCGCCAATCGCTACCTCGCGCGCGGCAATCTCACGCTGCACGGCGTTACGCAGGCGATCGAACTGCCCGTCGTTTTCTCCGAAGGGAGATATTCGGGCAATGTAAAGTTGAAGCAGACCGAGTTCGGAATCACCCCAGTAAAAATCGCCGGTGGCACAGTCCGAGTGAAGGACGTGGTTGAGATCGTGTTCGAGATTGTGCTCGCCAAATGACTAACCAGGGAACTCCCGTCGGCCTCGTTCGCATGGCCCTAAGGGATGTTCTAGGATTCTCTGCTCTTCGCCCTGCGTCCGGAACGTTGCATCCCCCGCCTTGCCATGGACATCTATGACCATTATGGAATTTCGACCGCTCGGCTATTCTGGATTAAAGGTTCCAGTTCTAAGCTTTGGCACTGGCACATTTGGCGGACGCGGCGAGTTCTTTCGAGCCTGGGGTAACAGCGACGTGAAGGAAGCCACTCGCCTGGTGGATATCTGCCTCGACGCGGGAGTTAATTTCTTCGACACCGCTGATGTATATTCGCAAGGCGCGTCAGAGGAAATCCTGGGTAAAGCGATTGCCGATCGCCGCAGCGCGGTTCTTATCTCTACCAAAACAACTTTCCCGATGGGCGACGGGCCGAATGATCTCGGTTCTTCCCGCCATCATCTGCTTCAGGCGTGCGAGGCCAGCCTTCGCCGCCTGAACACCGACTATATCGACGTCTATCACATGCATGGCTTTGACGCCCTTACACCGGTGGAAGAAACCCTCAAGACGCTCGACACGCTCGTGCAAAGCGGCAAAGTCCGCTACATAGCCTGCTCGAATTTCTCCGGATGGCATCTGATGAAGTCGCTGGCGGTTTCCGAGAGATATGGATGGGCGCGTTACGTCGCGCATCAGGCCTATTATTCGCTCGTCGGGCGGGAGTATGAATGGGAACTCATGCCCCTGGCACTTGATCAGAAAGTCGGCACCATCGTCTGGAGTCCTCTGGGATGGGGCCGACTGACTGGCAAAATTCGGCGAAGTCAGCCTCTGCCAAAAGTCAGCCGGCTGCACACCACTGCTGAACAAGGTCCGCCGGTCGCAGATGATTATCTCTACAAGGTTGTCGAGGCGTTGGATGAAGTGGCGCGCGAGACAGGGAAGACGGTCCCGCAAGTCGCGCTGAACTGGCTCTTGCAGCGCCCCACGGTGGCCAACGTTATCATCGGCGCGCGCAACGAAGAACAGCTTCGTCAAAATCTTGGCGCGGTCGGATGGAAGCTCAGTCCGGAACAGATAGCACGCCTCGATGCCGCGAGCGAAGTAACCCCCGTGTATCCCTACTGGCATCAAAGGCAATTCGCGACACGCAATCCTCTGCCGGTGCCAGAGGCAGCGTGATTCGGTGTAGGGCGGGCACACCTGTCTGCGCCACACCTTAAAGCCAAACAAGGCTCCGGCAAAAGCGACCTTCGCGAGTACGGAAGTGCTCGAAGCTTAAGGTTTAATCTTAAACACCGTTCCACAGCCGTGTGGGCAGATGTTGGGATTACCAAAATAACCACCCAACACGGTGGCACCATAGAGGTTGCCTGCTGCGTCCCGAACTAGAGAGCCGACCGGACCGCACCCCTCTGCTCCCCCTGCAATATTGTGCAAGTTGGTTAGTTTGCCTAGGGCGTCCAGCTTGAAAACGGTTCCGCAAGTATTCTTATATGGGCCCGATTGGGTGGTCCCATATAGGTTTCCTGCTGCATCGAGAGTTACGGAGACAGGAACGTTTCCATCGGGACCGCCATGGAAGGCGTGCATAACTCTCTCCACGCCCTTGGTGTCGAGTTTGAACACAACACCGCAACCTGCCCCGCCGTTATACGGGCATGCCAGATCGCCGCCGGCGGAAGCAATGCCGTAGAGATTGCCCGCCGAGTCCAGTACCAGACCGCCGGAGGGGGTGCTGCCATCTTTTCCACCGGTGAAACTGTGAAGCACGGTCTTCTTGCCGGACGTATGAAGTTTGAAGATTGTTCCGCACCCCGAAACCGGCACGCACCCCTTGCCGCCTTGGGAAGTGACGCCAAAAAGGTTGCCCGCGCTGTCGCGAATCAAACTGTTCGGCTCCGCTCCGTCCGCATTGTTGCGGAAGGAGTACAACACTTCGTAGCGGCCGGTCGGTCCCAGCTCAAAAACCGTTCCACAACCTTGGCCGTTAGGGCACATCGGATCATTGCTGCCACCTCCCAAGAGGGTCATGCCGTACAAATTCCCAGCCGCGTCGCGGGACAAGCTTCCCGTGGGCAAATCTCCGTCGGGGCTACCCTCGAACTTGTACAACTCGGTGTACGCGCGATTCTTGGCAACTTCGAACACGAATCCGTGTCCGAGACCGCCGCCCGCCGTGCCATATAGGTTGCCGTTCCCGTCTCGGACCAATCCCGAGGAAGCCAATCCTTGGGCCCCTCCCTCGAAGGTATGAAGCACAGTCAAGTTCCCGGCGGTATCCAGCCGAAACACACTTCCGCAGCCGGGATGAAGAGAAACGTTGCAGGTTATATCGGCGCCAAACTGGGTTGTGCCGTAGAGGTTGCCTCGTGCATCCCTAACTATTATTGCAGTAGACGGGTTGGCTCCGTCGGCCCCACCGGTAAACGAATACAGCACAGTGAAGGTTGGCGCTTGTGCCCATAGAGGCGCCTGAAATGACGCGACCGCCAGACACGCGCTCAACACGAGTGCGGACATCCGAACCTTGGCCATAGGAATCCCCTTAGGTATAGTTTCCCCCGCGAGGTCAGGTGCAGCATGAACCTTGTGATGCCAGGATATCGGCCGGCGTAATCTGTGAACCGATCGCCCTCGCTGCCATTGAAGCAGCGTTGCTCAGAAATAGTCAACTAATCGAATTCATCGGCATTCTTAGCGCCCAAACGGAAAAGGCCCACGCTCATTTCTGAACCTGGCCTTTATTTATGGCGGCAACTTTAGACGTTTGCGCGGCGTCTGAGCCGCGCGCCGAAAACCTGCGCGAAGCGCAGCGGAGTCGAAGGAGCCTTCTCCCACACACTTTCGCGTGCAGTACGATCGGTTCCGCGGATTCGTGATTAAAGTCTGTGCGCTTATCTGCCGTTAGAGGAAGCAGGAGGGTCCTACGATGATCACCCCGATTCCCCACGCGACCCCTGCTCAAGCCGCGGATCAGTCGACGGCAGCACGTCAACCATCGCTACAGCCGACACCTCCGCCCGCGGCGACGGATACCGTCACCCTAAGCGCCGCCGCCACAGTTCGACAGGAACTGGCTGAAACCTCGGTTCAAACCGCCAGAGAAGCAAGCCACGGCGACATTCAAGCGAAGAACCTGCTGGTGAGAGAAGCGGCGGATAAAAAGCTCGGTCTCTGACCTGTCTTTAGGAGACCCTTAAGGTCCCGCAGGGAAAAGGAAAAGGCCACGCTCATTTCTGAACGTGGCCTTTATTTATGCCGGCAACGACCGGATTTTATCCTGAGCGAAGCCGAAGGACTCCCACACGCGTGTGGCGCGGGCGCCCTCGCCCGCGAAAGGGAACACCTCGGCGCTGGAGATCCCATTTTAGAAGCAGATTTGTCGGCATGTTCATTCATCACTGACGGGAAACTCAGGGGTGAGTAATTCTGGAATTTAGGATGGCGGCCGAGGGCGGCCGGCCCACACCATGCCCGCTAAAGCATCGCCTCTGTCGAAATATCATTATCGAAGGCGGCTTCCGCACTTGCAGAAAGCTGATGCGGCGGTGTTCGTCACTTTCTGTACTAGCGGGCGTCTGGTCTTGCAGGAGCGGGCCCGCGATCTTGTTCTTGAATACTGTTTGCGGGAAGGTGGTCTTCAGCCTCTCGCGGGCGAGGGCGCCCGCGCCACACCAAAACCCAGAATTTATTTATATGCAGTTGTGGTCATGCCCGACCACGTTCATATTCTCTTGTCATCTCTTCGGGATAAGAGCGGTTGGCCGTTTGCGCTCGTGGACATCCTGCAATGCCTAAAGGGCGCGACGGCTCATCGCATCAACAAGCTTCTCGATAACTCGGGTCTAGTTTGGGAGGGAAGAATCGTTCGATCATGTGCTGCGGTCGGATGAGAGTTTGAGAGAGAAATGCGAATACATCAGGCAGAATCCGGTGAGAGCGGGATTGGTTCGGAAGCCTGAGGATTATCGGTGGCTGTGGGTTGGCCCAGAGTTTAGGTTTTGATGGAAGCATTCGCGGGCGAGGGCGCCCGCGCCACGCAAGCCAAGTGAGGGCCCGTTCTTTGCGCGCACCATCCTCTCCTTCCACGGGCACTTGGTACCTTAGTAATCCTGTCCTCGCGAATTCGCTAGGGTACGAGCTGGACCCAGCAAATACTTCTAGTATGAGGAGCTTTTTCATTTTCGCCACGCTGCTGTTCTGCGCCTTCGTCGCGAACTCATATGCGCAAGATCGCGATTTCTACTGGCGTGCTGCCGACAGTGAGACGATCCCTTTGGAGCCCGCCAGCCTGCACGCCGGCCGCGTCTACCATCCCGCTGTCGGGGGCGGCGGCATGCACGTGCAGATCGACTCCAGATACCCGGTCACCGTCGCCATGGCTTGGGCCGACGAATGGAATGCCGCCGTGCGGGACCCCGGAGCCCCTGCGAATTTCAGCTTCCTCTGCGTGAAGGAGCATGTCACCAGCGCGATTTACGAGTGTCGTCTTCCCTCCGAACGCCCGATGATCATTACCTTCCGCGATGAGCGCAAGCCCGAGAAGCCCGCCCTCGCCGCCATCGGCGCCATCCTCGGACCCGGAGCGCGGCAATTCATTTCCCCCAACGATCTTCACATCCAGTACTACAATTACCTTCAGCCTGAGTTCCACTGGCGACGCATCCTCGACGAAAAATACCAGATCACGCCGGCACCCAAGGTCTACAGTCTGATGACTCCAGACCACGACGGCCAGGAACTCAGCGTGAAGATCAAGTCACCCATCCCGCTGACGGTCGCTCTGCTGCCATCGCATCTTGCCGATCAGGTCTACGACAAGACCGTAACCCTCACCGACGCTCTCGACCAAACCGGCTGCAAGGAACGTGGCGTCCAGTCCATGAGCTTCAACTGCACTTTTAACGTCGCCAATGGCCCGCAAACGCTGCTGATCCTCCCCGACATCGATTTTTCCGGCCACAAGAAAGCCACTGTCGAGGCCAACACAGTAGAGTGCGTCGAGCATTGTGAGTTATTGAGCCCGCCTGCGAATCCGTAGAGTTGAGGCGCCCAGAAGGCGTGAGCGCGCGTCCTTTGCGCGCGGGAGCCTTCTGCCGAAATCCTGAGCATTCTTTGCGAAGGATCCGTAGCCAGAATGGAACTCGGTTGCTCACCTGCCCTGTTTGCGCAGCCTCCTGCCTATTCCGAAGATCGTAAGCGGCAACAGGTTCCAAAGGAGCCAATACAGAGGCAACGTGGCGAAGTTTACACGATGACCATTCACGTAGACGTCCAGCCACACCGTGTGAATGAATTCAAGATTCGAAGCCACCGCAATGGCGAGCGCAAAAGCAACCATCGACTTGCTCGGCTTCACGGCCTTTCTAAACAGTCCTGGCACGAGAAAATTGTATAGCCCAATATTCAATAATCGTAGTTACCAAAGGAAAAGGCTACCAACATTTCTGTTGGTCGCCTTTATTTATGCCGGCAACGACCGGATTTTATCCTGAGCGAAGCCGAAGGACTCCCACACACGTGTGGCGCGGGCGCCCTCGCCCGCGGAAGGGACACCTCGGCGGTCGAACTTGTTCATTTGTCACTGAGAGGGAATCCGGGAACCAGTAACTCTGAATCGGAGGATGGCGGGCGGGGCGCCCGCCCCACACCCCAACTCATTCCATGTCTACCAAGGCATCGCCGCTATCCAAGTATCGTTATCGAAGGCGGCTTCCACATTTGCACAAAGCCGATGCTGACCTATTCGTTACTTTCTACACTGGTGGGCGGGCCGGTCTGCCCGAAGCGGCGCGAGATTTGATTCTGGAACACTGCCTGCGGGAAGGCGGAGCTATTGTTTGGATTCCGACTCGGCTACGGCTTCTGTGATGGCACTCTCGACGCAAATAGCGGCGTGATCCGAGAAGCTCCCTTTGAAGCTAGCTGAGAACGTATTCAGAGCGCGGAGGAGGCCTTCATTGCCCTTCTGGATCAGCTCAAGTTGGTCAATCTTGGCGGAAGAATGCCGTTTCGCGATAGAGACAACTAACTGCAGGTTCGCTTCAATCAGTCGCCGAGTTGCTGATTCCGCCTCATTATCACGGGCTCGGACGTGCTGAAACAGTTCGTCCTCTTTACTCTTGGTTAGCGGTTTGAAGCTGTTGATCTCGCGTGTATAGGCATGCAGCGGATCACTGTCGTCGAAACTCATCGTTTGACCTCGCGTACTGGACTAAAAGGAAAAGGCCGACCATGTTTCCATGATCGGCCTTTATTAATGCCGGCAACGACCTACTCTCCCACACACTTTCGCGTGCAGTACAATCGGCCCTGCGGGGCTTAACTTCCGTGTTCGGGATGGGAACGGGTGGAACCCCCGCGGTAAGATCACCGACAAGTCGGAGCCGTCAGCTATCAGCCGTCAGCTTTCAGCAAGTGCTGTGCTGACTTACGCGGCCGATGCCCGGCAAACTTGTAAGCGCCCGCAACCGCCCTCTCAGTTCTTAGGCTGAGAGCTGACAGCTGAGAGCTGGCTTTCAAAGATCGCGAGGACAATGCCTCACAACTGAATAGATTGGTTTTGACTAGTCACTAATTACTAGCAACTATTCACTACATCGGCTTTTCGTCGGCGCACAGTCGTCAGTCACTTGCTCTCAGTCTCGTCCAGTTTCTGACAAGTCTCTGAGGACGCCGCAGCTTTCGAACAGTTTCGAACTGAAAGCTGACAGCTGGTGCTGACGGCTGTTTTTAATGCACCGAGTAAATTTTATGGTCAAGCCGAACGGGCGATTAGTGCGGGTAAGCTTCAAACATCACTGC